>ERZ778027.4503-NODE-4503-length-11838-cov-2.855979_pt1 | contig 11838 bp, 10 predicted proteins | sample MGYA00375757_ERZ778027 | MGnify/ENA primary metagenome ERZ778027 (study PRJEB29350, sample SAMN05389817) | bioreactor metagenome | isolation source: Ammonium sulfate bioreactor | place: South Africa: University of Cape Town | collected 2014-02-18 ... | reverse complement strand
TGCGCACGTTGGAGATGATGTCGCCCTCCTTGAAGGAGAGTTCGTTCGGCAGCTCGGCGTCAAAGTCGAAGAGCGCGCGCACCGAGAGCTCGCCGTCGGCGTCGTCGTCGTCCGTGTCGTTGAGGCCCTCCATGCGGAAGCCCTTGAGGTAGTCGGCGACATCGAGCTTGCCCTTTTGGCGCGCGAGGTCCTCGGGCGTGAAGCCGTCGGCGTCGCGCGCCGAGATGCTGGCGCCGCGGTCGACCAGGAGGCCGCAGACCGAGAGGAAGCCGCCGATGGCGGCCACGTGCAACGGCGTGTGGTTCTTGTTGGTGAGGGCCTCGTAGCTGGCGCCGCGGTCGAGCAGCTTCGAGGCGACGTCGGCGTGGCCCTTGAGGCACGCAATGTGCAGCGGCGTGTAGTGGTACGTGGTCTTGGCCTCGAGGCTCGAGCCGCGCATCAGGAGCAGCAGCACGCAGCCGGTGTGGCCGCTGCGCACGGCAATGTGCAGCGGCGTCGAGTTGAACTTGGCGAGCGACTCGTGGTTGACGTTGGCGGCGATCAGGAGCTTGACGACCTCGGCGTGGCCGCTCTGGCACGCCCAGTGCAGCGGGCGCGCCTGGTCCTGGTCCTGCGCCTCAATGTCGGCGCCGTGCTTGATGAGGTACTCGGCGACCTTGACGTTGCCGGCCTTGCACGCCGTGTGCAGCGGCGTGGCCTTGTAGCTGTCGCGCTCGCCGAGACGCGCGCCCTTCTTGATCAGCAACTTGACCACCTCGAGGCGCTGGTACTCGATCGCCGTCTGCAGCAGCGTCGATTGGTCCTCGCTGCTGCTGCGCGTGTTGGGATCGAAGCCGCCAGAGAGGTACTTTTCCACCGTACGCTTGTCGCCCGACATGGCGGCCGCGAACAGTTGCTGCTTCATCTGCTCCTGCTGCGCATCGAAGCTCGAGATCGGCATGCCACCGGCCGCCGGCGGAGGAGCCATGCGACCCATGGCCGGAGCGCCCATGCCGGGAGGCGCCATTCCGGGCGCCATGCCACCGCCATAGCCCATGCCGCCGCCCATGCCGGGTGCCATTCCGGGCGCCATACCGCCACCGTAGCCCATGCCACCCATGCCAGGAGCCATACCACCACCGTAGCCCATGCCGGGAGCCATTCCAGGAGCCATACCACCACCGTAGCCCATGCCGGGAGCCATTCCAGGCGCCATTCCAGGAGCCATACCACCACCGTAGCCCATAGGCATACCAGGAGCCATACCGCGGCCCTGCATCATGGGATTCATCATGGGATTCATGTTGGGATTCATGGTAGCTGTGCACGAACACAAGTATACGGTGAGTACGCGTGAGAGAGAGAGAGAGAGAGAGAGAGAGAGAGAGAGAGAGCCAAAGAGCGAGACAGGTGCGCGTCATTGATTGAAAGATCATGATGAGGCGCGTACCTGGTGCAGAGAAGCCGACAAGAGGGCTCACTTACTCACTCACTCACTCGCTCTGAATCGCGGTCGCCGCCTAAAGAGAGAACGCGCTCACGATGCGTGGAACTGGACGTGTTGTTCTTGGTTCGACCTGACGCGACCTACGCGACCGATGATGATCGAGAACGACGACGACGAGGAGGAGTCAGCAATACCAGCCAAGGTTCTACACAACCCCACACTGCGACACCGAGACTCTCGCAAGCGTGGTGCGAGCGATACGGTAGACACGAGAGCCACGAGAGGCGAGTGTCGCGCGGGGAGGGGAGGGAGCAGGCAGGCACCAAGGTACACGTACCAAGGATAGCGAGGGCAGCAGGTGCGAGGCGCAGAGGGAGCGAGAGCGACAAGAGCAGCAACAGCAGAGCAGAGAGAAAGCGTTGATAGAGCAGTGGTGCGCTTATCGCTCGCGCGCGTTTTCTCTCTTGCCGCCGCTCGGTGTGGTTTTTCGTCTTTTTCGGCTGCTGCTCTCGTCGCTGCTGCTGCTGCGCTGGTGCCGTTGCTCGACGGCCAACACCATGGCCAACGATGGTCTCGGTACGTTTCTTGATGGATCGATCTGGCTTGCTTGCGAGGACCGACCGAGGCTGAGTGTGGAGAGCGTGCGTGGAATGTGAGTCGTGATGATGGTGGCGCGAGTGTGGTACACGCGGGGTGGTGCTTGTCGGCTCGCTCTCTCGCGCGCAGGCGCTTGTGTTCTCGCGGTCTCTCGCGCAACGTTGGCGTCGTGCGTGCACACACACGTGCGTGCGTGCGTGCGTGCGTGCTATTGCTTATACTCGGATACGACGCAGCGGTCCTACGATCCATGTGGCAGCTACCCAATGTCTCTCACTTTCTTGCCGTCTTTAAGAACATCCTCGCCGTGCGTGCGTTCAACACAGCGGTACGATTTCCCCTCCACCTCCTCACGTGCTGTTGCGCATCGGCTCTCGAACGTCATGCTCTCGCCCCGATCGACACGATGCCTGCGTGATAGTTGACATATCCCTCTCTTCTTCTTCTTCTTCTTCTTCTGCTGCTGCTTCCTTCTCGCATTGGCCGTTGCGCGGGCAGCAACTCGAGAACGCGCTCTTGTCGAAAACGACGCCGACCGACGCAGGAGCCGAGAGCGGCGAGCTCGAGGGCCTGTCGCTCGAGGAGCAGCAGCAAGTACACCTCGAGCGCCTACGCGCCATGTCAGCCACGTCGTTGCCAGCGGAGCAGGCCATCATCGGTCTCATTGAGCACATCCACATCCAGCTCCTGGCAGCCATTACGCTTGGCCAGATCTCGTACGATCGTGTGCTTGATTGATTGATGATTGGCTTGATTGATTTCTTGGCTTGATTGATTGATTTCGACTGACTCACTCCCTCACTCACTCTCTGGCATGCACAGTATCGACAACTGGCAAGAGAAGCTCAAGTCGCAGCTCGATCACGAGCTCCCAAGCGACTTTGCCAAGGTCGGCAATCCGCTCGGTGACGACAAAACATACGACGAATGCTCGCCTCGCGATCGAGTACGCTCGCACGCTCGCACTGTCACTCTCGCTATTGCCGTTCGTTATGCGAGCGAATACTCCTGACACTTGGATTGTTGCGTTTGCTTTGGTATGCCGCATCGACGACGACGACGACGCAGCTGATAATTTTGCACTATTTATGTGAGCGCCTGTTGCACGAAAACGAGGTAGTGCGCGACTTTGCAGCTGCCAACTCGGAGCAAATGGTGCACTATCCGCTAGGAGCAGACGCCGCATTCCGTAACTATTGGTATTTTGACGGTAGGTTCCTGCTCATCTGCTGTGCTGCGCTGCGCTTCGCTCTCACGCCATCGCGCCGTTGATCGCGAGTAACCAACCCTTTGGTGTGGGTGTGTGGGGGCCCAGACCTGAGATTGTATCGTGAGGCGACGCCGGTTTGGAAGAACCGCGCAGCAAGGACCGTGAAGCCTGCGAAATGGGAGCTTGTACGGCGCGTTGCTCGTTGCACGCTGCACTGGCCATGCATGGCATTTCATGCTGGATGGCTCCTCACTGCGTGACACCACCAGGTTTGCAGCACCAAGGAGGAATGGGAGCAATTCATGGGCGATTTGGTTCAGAGTAGCAGCAAGCGAGATCGCGACCTTCACAAGGTTATCGAGGATCAGCTGCTCGAGAGAGTCATGAACAAGTTTCAGGTACATCATCTTCTTCATTCGTCTCTCGCGCTATCTCTCTCTTTCTCTTGTGTGCTCACTCGTATGCGTTTCGTTTCGACGTGCAGTCGTTGGAGCGTGCGCAAAAGCGAGCCTCCACCTCCACTACTCCTTTGGGTCCACGCAAGCGTTCGACGCGCTTGATCGCAAAGGAGGTGCAACGCGCCGAGGAGGAGCTCAAGCAGAAGGAGCGCGCCGAGCAAGAGCGGCTTCAGCGCATCGAGGAAGCAAAGGAGCGTAAGCGGCTACTCGAGGAGAAGAAGCTGCTCGAGCGAGAGCAGCGTCGTCTACAACGCCTCCAGGAGGTCGCCGAGCGCAATCAACTCAAGGTACGCAGAAAAGAGAGAGAGGCAGATTCTCTCGCGACGAGGAGCTCATCATTGGATTCCGACCGATGTGTAGGCGCAACAACGTGCCGAGAAAGCACTAGCTACCGACGGAGCCGATTCGTCTTCGGTAGCAGACGATTCTGCGATGAGCGACTCTGGCTCAGAGCCGGAGTCGCCAACCAACGAGCACGACACTGCAGCCACCACCACCAGCAACAGCAGCAACGGTCTCAACGGCGAGCAGCAACACCAAGCCGAACAATCGCTCGCGTCTCTTTTGTCGCTGGCAACTGATTCGCCCGGTGGTCGAGGAGAGCAACAGCCACAACAACAAACGCAACAAAAGCACCAGCCCAAAGCACCTGCAAAGATACGAGGCGTCACCGCCACCACCAACGGACACGGCAACGATGACTCACCTCGCCATCGCAACTCGCCAGCCAAGGCTACCAAGCAGCACTCGCGCCACCACCAACCACACCCGCAACCGCAACCGCAGCAAGCACCAAATTACTACCACCACCCACCACATCAGCAACATCAGCAACCGCTGCCACCACCCACTGGCGATGCAGCGGTGCTCGAAGAGGTGCTAGATGCAGGCGAGTACTACGGCCACGGAGCATGGCAACAACAGCAACAGCAACAACATCGTGTACACGCACAAACGATGCCATACGCCTACGCCTATCACCAGGCAGCACCCGCACCAGCACCGCACGCCTATCAGCAGCCACTGCCGCCATCCTCGTCATCATCATCACCATCACCATCTACATCTCTCCAACACCATTATCATCAGTCGATGCCACTGCCGTTCGATACTCCTCAGTATCCGGGCATCGTTCCGTCGTATCCGCCATCGAGCCAACCCTATCCATCGCCGCATTATCCGCCACCGCACCTTCTCCACCAGTATGCGTCTCCCGTAGCTCCACCACTGCACCACCACCAGCAGCAGCACCAGCAGCACCCGCACCACCAGGCGATCGCTGCCTCGGACGCCTCGGCCGCCTCGGCGGGAAACTCCTCCCTGGCGGCGCAACAACTCGGCGCTCCTCCTGCTCCTCCGCCGTCGTATCGCTACCACCCCTATCACCAGCCGTCAACACTCCCACAACCATCGAGCCAGCCGGTTGGGCCGCCGCCGTATTCTTGGCAGAAGCAACAGCCACAACCACCACAGTATCAACAACAGCAGTATGCGACCTCGCCACAACCGCAGCAACAGCAACACCACTACCACCAGAGTCATGAGTCCGAGTTCTCGATGCCGCACAACGCAGCACCGTCTCCATCGCTACACGCTGCTGCATCGCAACCGTCAAAGTCTTCCGCTTCCAGCACGAGTATCACGCCACCGCCACAGCAGTCCTTCGTGCCGCGCGTGCGAACCAATCGCGCCTTGAGTGCCGAGGAACAAGCAGCGCTCGCACGACACTTTATGCCAATCGAGTAGAATAGAGAGAGAGAGAGATCTTGCCATCAATAACGATGGCAGTGTTTGAGTGAGTGTACCATTGCATATCGTTTTTGTGTTTGTGTTCTGTGTGTAGCGATAGCCAGCCAAGTAAAAGAGGACGAATGGCCCGATTAAGGGTGGCCATGAGCGCTCATTTCCTCTACGCCAAGAGATCTCCACTCGCTCGCCGCTTCTTGTTGGTGTTGTTGCTGTTGCTCGGCCTCGCTGCGTGTCGCTGCTGCTTCTGGTGCTCGCTCTCTCTCTGATCGCAGTTAGGAGCGTTGGCGGTGGCGCTGCTTGTGTTGCGTGAACGAGTGCACCATGATTCGCAGCTTGTTCATTCTCTCCAACAAAGGGTATGTGTATGCCGGCCAGCACAACGAGCCAAGTAGTCGGTCGTCTGGCTCACACTCGTTCTCGCTCGCTCGCTCTCTCGCTCTTGTGCTTGGTGCCCGTGTCGTGTCGGCAGTGATGTCATCATCGAGAAGCACTGGCGCGGCTTCGTCAACCGCTCGATACTCGACTACTTCCTCGAGGAGCTGAACAAAGCCACGTCGTCTTCGTCGTCGACGGCGCTCGACATCTCGCCCATCATCACCACACCCAAGTCGTACCTGATCTTCGTGCAGCACCTCGATCTCTTCTTCCTGTCGCCGGTGCAGTTCGACGTTCCGCCGCTGCTGGTGCTCGAGTTCCTCGGCCGCATTGTCGATGTCTTTAAGGACTACTTTAAGGACGTATCGGAGGATGCGCTCAAGAACAACTTTGTTACGGTCTACTGCGTACGAACACGAGCGCCATTCGAAGCGCGGCGAGATGCACCACCACGATTTGATGGGTTAGTGGGTTGGCTGATTGATTCATTGGTTGGTTGATTGACGCATGTAGTTGTTGGATGAAATGATGGCTGGCGGCATTCCGTTCACAACCGAGCTGAACATTCTCAAGGAGGTGTGTGAGTGTGAGCGTAGCGCGCTCTCTCTCTCTCATACTGACTGCACGCTGCACGCTGCTACATTCAGTTGATCAAACCACCGAGTTTGATGGACCTGGTGCCCGGTGGCAGCTCCATCTCTTGTGTATTGCCCGACAGCACGTTGACCAATATTCCGTGGCGTCGTCTCAATGTCAAGTACGCCAACAGCGAGATCTACTTTGATATCATCGAGGAGATGGACGCCATCTACGACAGGTACGCTGCTGGCAGCTCCGTGCACCTCCTTTCGGCGCGCGCTCTCTCTCTCTCTTTCTCACAGCCACGCATTCAATGTGTCCAGCAACGGAATGCTTGTCAAGAGCGTAATTGCCGGCGAGATCCAAGTGCAGTGCCATCTCTCGGGCGTACCCGACATGACTATGCGCTGGGTGAATCCGCGCCTCATCGACGATGCCTCCTTCCATCCGTGTGTTCGATACAGCCGCTGGGATCGCGAGCGTGTGGTCTCGTTCGTTCCGCCAGACGGCGATTTTCGTCTCATGACTTATCGGTACGATAGTACACGAGAGAGAGAGAGAGAGAGAGCGCGTGTTTCACCCTTTGCCATCTACCGTCGACCACGACGCCCTAACGATGATCACCACGCTCCTGCTCTCGCTCTCGCTCTCGTTCTCGTTTGGTTGGATCGTATCTGCGCAGAGTTAACCAACAAATCCAAGCAGCAGTGTATTGTAAACCACAACTTACCTTCCACGAGACCACCGGCAAATTGAGCGTGATGGTCGGAACCAAGAACACGGGCGGCAAGCACGTCGAGGATGTCGTGATCACGATCCCGTTCCCGGCGTGTGTGTCGTCTGTCTCGATGGATTCGGCCTTTGGCACCGTGTCGTACGACGATATGACCAAGGTACAGCACCAGCGTCTGCGCCAGCAGCAGCACAAAAGCAATAAGTCGCGCTCACGCTACAACGTGTACACACACAGGTCGCCAAGTGGGACATTGGCAAGATCCCCAAGGACAAGACGCCGATCATGAACGGCACGGTGCTGCTGCAAACCGGTACCGAGTCGGTGTCGTGCCACCCGACTGTGCTGGTCGACTTCCGCATCAACATGTTCGCCGTGTCGGGCATCAAGGTCGATAGCCTGGCCGTGCACAACGAATCCTACAAGCCCTACAAGGGAGTCAGGAGTGTCACGAAAGCAGGCAAGTTCCAAGTGCGCACTTGAGCGTCTTCTCTCTCTCTCTCTCTCTCTCTCTCTCTCTCTCTCTCTCTCTCGCGGTTGGCGATTGGCGCCACCACCACCCCCCAACGATGATCTTGATTGATCATACGAACTGCTCCCTCCACGCTGCACTCCCACACCTCCTGCTGTTGTTGCTGCTGCTTTGCTGCTCTGTAAAAGCCATATTCAACACGAACAACACCACGAACCACGACACATGAAACAGTCGTTCCCATTTCTTGCTCGGCGAGCGAGACCGAGCCAGCAAGTTGGTTAGGGTTGGTTGGTTGGGTTGATTGATTGTACTTTTACGGTAGCGGGTGGAATAATGGTACGCAGGAACAGTTTGTGGAGGAGCCAGATCTCGCTTGGCTCCGAAATAACAAGCATATCAAGCTCACGAATTGCCGCCACGAGGGCGACTAACGCGGTGGGAGGGATGGGAAAGATAAGATATGAATACTGGCGCTCAGGATAGAGGGGGAGAGAGAGATATCGAGCAGACGAGGCATGGTAATGAATGAGCAGCAAATAGCAATGAAGATGATGAAGAAGACGACGGAGACGACCAAGGGATGATGCGCGGTGAGGAGGATCATGGAGAGGCATAGTGGTACGAGTACTGCGACGAGGTGCCGAGCAATAACGACGCAGCAGTGACAGCAGCAGCAGCAGCAATTGTAACAATGAGAGAGCGAGCAAGAGAGCGAGCGAAACGAAAGCCAACTAACACACACACACGAGAGAGAGAGAGAGAGAGAGAGAGAGAGAGAAGAGAGGGACGTGCACGCAAGTATCTCTCGGTTAGAGCCCTTCATTTCCTGGATTCTCCTCGGGTCGGTACGGGATGCCGTTCTCAATGTGATCATATCGGTACACGTCCTCGGGGATTTTCAGTTGTTCGTGGTCGATGAATTCGAACAGCTCGGTCAGGCGGTCGATGTAACGCAGCTGCGTGGTGACGCGCGAATAGCTCAGTACAGGCGTACGAGCGTACGGCGGCGGCGGCGGGCGGCGTAATGTACCTTGTCGACGAACTCGTCCTCGAGGAATGGTTTCATGATACCGAGCGCAACCTTGAACCAAAAGGTCGGGTGCACGAGGAACATTTGCACCATGTGATGTGTGTACTTGCGGTTCCAGATGCGATAGAGCTTGCGCATCCACGCCATCTCGGGCTGTCGCTCGGTGGGCGTGTTGGCGTGCAGGTACACGAATACGAACTCGCGGCGCGTAGCAATCGGGTCGAGGAGCTTGATCGAGTACAGGAGGACGCGCTCGAGCGCCACCTCGTCGGTGTACAGCGGCATGTTCATGCCGACGAGCACGAAAATTGGACGGCCAGCAGAGTCGTTTCCAGACTATGCGAACAACGAGTCAGTGAGAGAGAGAGAGAGAGCGGAGAGAGTAAGTAACGTACTTGAAAGATAATATTTCGGCGGGCAATATCTGACAGATCCTCGGATTGGATCCTACGCAGACTATGGCTGTACAAGCGATCGGTCTCCTCCTAAACACGTAACCATTGTAAGAGAGAGTGAGAGAGAGAGAGAGAGAGAGAGAGAGTAGGAGAGGAGAGCGGTGTACATCTTCGAGTTGTTTGGGGGTTTTGCGCGATTGCGCTTGTATGCGTCGTTGATCTGGGTCACCCTCCATGGCCGTGGCGAAACCTCGAATGTCGGACTCCTCGATCGTCACTACGCTTGCCACTACGATAGTTAACACAACGAGCAACGAGCAACGAGCAACGAGCAACGAGCAACGAGCAACGAGCAACGAACAAGGCGGCGAACGGCGTACATGGTGGTCGTTCGACTTCCTCCTCCTCGGCAGTCGATGGGAAAGCTCCGATGCGGATCTTGCGCTCCTCGATGACGGTCTCACCCATTTCGTTGCCTGTTGAACAAGCAAGCGAGTTGGCAGATGCGAGAGAGAGAGAGAGGAGCGAGTAGAGACACGTACCGAGATCCTCAGGCAACAGACGAGTGGCCTCCTCCTCTTCTTGGTAGCTGCGGGGAAAGTAGAGGCGCAACACGCGGCTGTAAATGTCGTAGTCGGACTCGTTCTCGACCGTAAAGACCACAGTCTCGATGCCTTGGCCGAAGCGGTCCAAGAAGCGACGAACAGTGCCTGTCGCGGAGGAGCGGTGTGAGTGCGTGCGGAGTGCGGGAGTGCGGGAGTGCGAGTCTTGCCGGACGTACGCAATGCAATATGAGCACCATCCTCTCGTGGGTAGCCTCGCTTGATCGAGTTGACGACGCAGAAGCCGACCGAGTGGAGCTCGTTCTCGACCGCCACCTGCAGGCAACTGCGGTAGCAGCTGTGGAGCGCATTCTCGGCCGCCGTCTTGTACTTGACGTTGTAGCGCGGACCAACAGTGTGAATCACGAAGCTGCACACACACACACAGAGAGAGATACGCACATGTGGGTATGTGCGTATGTGCTTGTTCTGTGAGCAAGTGCGCGATTGAGCAGCAGCAGCAACAGCAGCAACCACGTACCGAGCAGGCAGGCTGTAGCCCTTGGTGGCCTTGCTCTCGCCGGTACGGCAGCCCTCGAGCTTGGCGACCTCGACCGCCAACTCGGGTCCAGCACACCGAAAGATGTCGCCACAAAGGCCGCTGCGGTCCGAGAGCGACTCGTTGGTGCTGTTCACGATGGCGTCGGCTTCGAGGCGCACGAGGTTGCCTTGCCAGAGCACGATCTTGGCGGCGATGACGGGATCGAATGGGAACGGCGAGCGCTTCTCAGGCACATTGCTGCCGAGCGGGTCGTCGTTCACCGGCGCCGAAGCGCCGCCCGTGTACCAGCGCTCGAGTGAAGCGAGCGGAACCGAGGCCTCGGGGGAGAGCATCGTGACGTGGAACGAGGGAGAGTGGTCAATAGTGGCGGTCGACGGGCGAGAGGGTCCGACGTACACGCGAGCAACGAGAGGAGGAGGAGAGGAGGAGAGGAGAGGCAACGATCGAAGCCTCCACGCCAAAGTCCACTGTAAGGCGCCCCGCGAGCTTGCCATTACCGTACGCTGGTGAGTCTCCCGTACGCCAAACACATCAACTCCAGCTCGCCTTACGCGCTATTGCTTCTCGTCGCTCACGATCACTATCGATCACTGTCGATGGCCTCGAGTAACGATGCTGACCTGTTCGAGACGCCTGATGTCCCTCGTACTGGCCCTGTAGTTGCTGATCGTCGTGTGTTGGTGTCCGACACCGACGGCGGCGACGGCGGCGAGAGCATCGAGAGCGGCAGCTTGGCGCCCGACGCCACTCGCGCTCGGTTCGCGCACGCGAGCGAGCTCGCGGCCGACTACTCGGGCTCGATCGCGAGCCTCAAGAACAACAAGGCGTCTCCCGTGCGCCGCGTCGGTACGCTCTCGAGTGCCAGCGAGTTCACGGTGCTGCAGCGCAGCGAGCGCAAGTTCGAGTCGCCGCTCGAGCGCTACCACCGCCTCAACGCCGAGGTCGCCGCCTTCCTGCACGACCTGCAGCTGGTCGAGCACGAGAAGCCGTCGTTCCCGGCCGACCAGGGCGTCGCCATCAGCGAGATCGTCTCCGAGACCGAGCGACTGAGTCGTTTGTTGCAAGGCGTTTCGGTCGCTGCTGCGTCGCCGGCGTTCGGTGTCGCTCCTGCTGGAGCACACTCGATCGGAGCCGAGCGTGTTCTTGCGGCGCTTCGCTCTGCTGCTGGCGCTAGTGCTGCTGGTGCTGGTGCAAATAGCGGCGGCACTACCGACGGCGAGGCTGACAAAGCCATCACATATGAGTTGTACTACAAGCAATCGGGTGACTCGAGCGTCGACAACGACAACAACAACAAGCAGTTACCGAGCGATGAGAGCGGCAGCAGCAGCAAGCTGGTGTCGTTCGAGCGTCGCTTGGCGCGTATCGAAAAGGCGCTCTCGGATGATGGTAGTGGCTCGAGTAACGCGACGCACGTCGTGCCCGGTGGCTTGTTGAGTGCCGTCAGCGAGCTCGAGCGCAAGCTCTCGCTGCTCGACGTCACGCGCATGGCACTCTTGCAACAGCAGCTCGCACAGCTGCACGGTCTCGACGAGCACGACGAGGCGACGGCCACCGATGCCAACGACGCCACGACGACGAGCGCCACCATCGACCGAAGAAAGCAACTCAAGGTCAACCAGCTGTACGAGTTGCTCCAAAAGTGGGACGGTGTCGCGACACAGGTGCCCACGATCGCCGCACGCCTGCACGCGCTCAAGGACGTTC
>ERZ778027.4496-NODE-4496-length-11847-cov-11.754325_pt1 | contig 11847 bp, 10 predicted proteins | sample MGYA00375757_ERZ778027 | MGnify/ENA primary metagenome ERZ778027 (study PRJEB29350, sample SAMN05389817) | bioreactor metagenome | isolation source: Ammonium sulfate bioreactor | place: South Africa: University of Cape Town | collected 2014-02-18 ... | reverse complement strand
GAAGGTCAACTTGTTGTTGGTGGAAATGGTAAAGGAAACGGATCAAATCAGTTTAGATATCCAACTGGTTTATCATTTGATGTTGAGAATAATCTTTATGTTGTCGATAGTTTGAATCATCGAGTTCAACGATTTAGTGTTGATAAAAATGAAAAGTAAAAATGAAAAAAGAAAAGTTTTTTTTTGGTTTGAAATTGAAATAAAATGAAAATAGAAGAATTGGAATCGCTCTGAGATATACACATTACCACCAGCAACTAAGATGCTCCCATCTATTGATATGACTGCTGCATGAGCATTCCGTTGAGGGTGTCATGTTCTTTGTATAAAAACAGTGAGAATGCCAAATTTCGTTATAAACTAATCAATTTGTATCGATGTAGTTACTTATTTGATATGGTTTCGAGTAATGGATGTAGCTTTGTCTAGAAGTAAAATGAATATCTACCTTTCATTTCTTTATATCGATTCATCGAATACTTTTACTTAGATTTGCTAATTGATATCGAAGACATAAGAGATGAGAATTGCCAAATCAAAGAAAAAATAACCTTTTTGTTTGTCTTCACGAATCATTTCACTATTGTTGTACAATATTATTTCAGTTTGTTATAAATACAGCTGCACACTACAGCAAATAATTCTCATTCGAATATGTCTCGTCGTCAGTTTCTAGGAATTATTGATAGAAGTATCAAAGCTTCATTATTAACAAATTATAATGTTCCAACAAAAATAGCAGATGCAATTCAATTACATAAAATAAAAAGACGAGATGATCTCATTTTAATTGAATTAGGCACATTGTTAACTTCGAATGAATGTGATGAAATTCTAACTAATATTCATGGAGAAGCATTTGAAAGTATGCTTGAAAAATATGATATTACAAAACGAACTAATTCACGTTTAACTGTTCTCGATGATCGATTAGCTCGAACACTTTGGCGACGTTTGAAATTTAGTAATAAATTAACAAAACTTATTGACAGTCCTCAACCGTTAGGTTTCAATGTTCAAGGTAAATGGGAAATGTGTGGCATAAATCAAGCAATGAGATTGAATCGATACGATGAAGGAGAATATTTTTCAGCACATAAGGATAGTCAATATGCACCCAATGGTGATAAACGATCATTTCTCAGTTTACTTATCTATTTAACTGATAATTATGAAAATGGCGAAACAAAATTTTATTTTCCAAAAGCTCTATCAAAATTCAATGTTAAAGGTTTAACTATCAAAGAAGAAATCAAATCTTATGGTGGTTTAGAAACAGGTTTTGAATGTATTAGTATTAAACCGAAGAAAGGTTATGCAATTCTATTTACACATAATCTCTTACATGAAGCTATGCCACCTGTATTAATCAATCAACTTGCAACGACACAACATTACGTATTGAGAACAGATGTATTAGTAGAACGAACAGAAAAAATGCTAGGCTTTGCTGTTTCGTCAAAAGAAAAAGAAGATTATTTAGCTTGTTTAAATTTTTTTCGTGAAGCACAACAAAGTGAATTAAAAGAATATCAACGTTCGAAAACATCTACAAAAACGATTCGTACTGGAGAATTATATGAACGTTCATTATCAATTCGATATTGTTATCCACGTTTATTAAATTCATCCATGAAAGAAGAAACACCCGATTCTTTATGTCATAAACTTCCTTCAGAACTCTGGTTGCGTATTCTTCAATTTCTGCATGATGAACAAGACGTTGAAAATCTTATTTTTGCATATCCATATTTAATACCATTGAAAACAACTTGGGATACTCAAGAAAGAAAATCATTCGAAACGAATTCATCGATACGTTCCAAATTCATTCCAACAGTGCAAAGTCAATACGGTGTTGGAACATGTTTTGATTTTTCGGATGAGAAGTTTTTCGATGAAAATGTGCATGCATGTTGTCGTGTTGCAGCTGTTTATGCATTTTTCCTAGTAGCACATACAGAAGAGTCCAAAACATATATAGTTCGTTACAATTCAAATACACATGAAGTGTGTGAAGTTGAAATGGAACAATTATTATTCGATGTTTTTTATAATCGAAATTGTTATGGTTCTTTGTATAAAGTCAAACAAAAAGATGAAGTCAAACGAAATCCAATGATTGACCTCGAACATTCTGTTGATCGAACATACATGACTAATCGACATCAATCACAATTTCTTGGACGAGATCTTTTATCACGCTTTCGTTTTAAGATTAAAAAATGGGACACTTCTGATAATGATGATGTCGATACGAACGACGAATATGATCAGTATACAACTGAAAGGGACCTTTTGGCTATTCAGCGAAACACTGTATTAACTTCGAAATCTTATAAAATTGTTGATGAAGATAAACAGATGTTTCACAGAAAAGATCCTATTTTAGGTTATCGTGAAAATTTAATACAACAAACAGAACAAGAATCAGGAGCCTCTCTCTGTCGAATATTATCTGCAAAAAACCTGTCTATTATGGGTCCTTGTATGCTGCACAATGAAAATTGTAGAAATGGAGGAATAATAGATGATTCAGTTCAAATCTATAATCATCTTCTATTCGATTTTGATACACATCAATTAACTGTCGAAAATATTTCCGAAGAATCAACCACAACAAATAATCGAACCAGATATTATCGTGTAAATGTTGAAAAATTAGCAAAAGAAACTGGTGGATTTAATCATGCATCCTGTCAATCCTTTTGTCCAGATATGATCGTCGATCATTTTTCATTTTTGGACTATACATATTTATCGCACGTAGATTTAACTGTTGCTCAAAGTACTGGAAATATTGATCATGTGAATGTCGAAGCTACATACGGTGGCATTGCTGCTCTTTGATTTATGTCTAGTTGCATCATTATATTCTATAACTAGTCCTGATTTTATCCGTGAATTGAACTAAAGTTTATTATTGAGTTTGCACTAAGAAATTTATTTATTTTTCGTATGAGTAAACATGTTCTCGTATGCAACAATTAGTAATATGCTGACGACAAATCCACAGATCAGCACTCCCGAGATAACCAACATTGAAGACCAAATAAGATAATCTATTGGCGGTTTTATTTTTGATGATTTCAATATAACAATTTCTTCTTCTTCTTCTGAATTGTTCGACGATGATGAGGATTGAACATGTCGTTGAACAGGCATCTGAGATGTAACTAATTCATCGCTTGTATCATCAGTGCTCTTTTTGTGTTCATGGTTTGAAATCATACGTAGTTATATGTGTATAGATAAAAAAAAATATATAGACGAGTATCGAACATGTGCGTTTTGATCAAACTCAGTCATGCATTGAAATGTGCACACGGTCCGATACAATGAATCATCGATCGTGAACTCTTCATATTTTATTGAAATTTTCTTTTTATTCACTAATTTGAGAGAGTGAGGGTAATTTTTCTAAGAATTGCATTAATCAACAAGTAGCGGTCATCTTACAGATTCGCTGACCCTTTTCTGAAAGAATACTTCATTAAACTAATTTTTATTGTATATAATTTTAAATTGTATGTCAAGATGACTGAATGGTAAAGGCGTTACCCTCAAGAGATAATTTTTATGTGCGTAAAATTCAATCTACAAGTGGCTGAATAAATGAAAATCTCATGTATAGATACACTTCCCATGTTGAAAGAAAATGAGTTAAGCGCTCTATTGAGTACCAGGGAAAAGTACATATTTCTAAAAGAAAAGAAAATTATCAATTGAAAAATTCAAGAGAAATTTTACAATAAGAAAGAGTGCACCGAATAATACAGCTTTCATTTTAACATCAAGATCCATTGGAACTAAACGAATAGACATAAATTCCAATTCAACTTATTGATTTATTCATTTACTTACATTGAAGTGTAAATGCACTCGTACCAGTCGTTGATTCATTACTCAAATCTCGAAGTATTTTCTGTATCGATCCAATTTCCGTGACACCATCAGTTCCAAATAACTATCAACAAAAAAATTGAATCTCTAACTATTACTTGAGCAAACTTCTAAACAGACTGTGAATTTATATTCACAACAGATACCATATAATCCATCACATACACACCCTGGACCAATTAATGTAAAGATAATAGTATCATTCGTATCTTTTATCACAAATGAACGTTGACAACAAGTTCCACTAAAATAAATCTGTCTTATTTCGCCTTTTTCTTCTAAATCAAATTATTTACATTTGTGAAACACTACCAATGACAGTTCCGGATGGTGATTCGACTAAAATTGTATGACTACAACATTTCGCATTTGCACACCAACAACAACAACATCCAGGACAGCATTTATATGGACGAATAAGACGAATGATCTCCTATTGAAGAAAAACAATAAGTAACATATTTCCTTCGAAGTTCATGAAAATATCAACTTGATTTCTATTGTTTTGAATACTTAATGTGAAGCTGCGATTAGATGGACAGTATATGCGTTCGCAAAAATTTTCCGATGCTTTTTAAATCGAATGATATTATTCAATGTCAAAAACAATGATTTCATTTACTTTCTACTGCATAAAAGATTTGTTCGTTCCGATCATTGTATATATCAAACTCTGCTTCAGTTGCAATTCCAAGAGCTACTACATAATTTTAAAATTATATTCAATTACGTTCATTTTGCCAAAGAATTTACTTTGCATTAAAGAAGAACGTTGCTTTACATATAGTTTGTCCATCATTCTTAAATCGTTAAGATCATCAATAGCAATAGAATGCGAAGTTTGAGGAAATATTGTTGCCATATGAAAATATTCAATAATAACTATTAAAATAGCTAAGATTTCATTCGTTATTTATATACAAAAGTTGAGCTGTTCTGTAGGTCCGTTTTTTTTCTATTTAATTTTACTTGAAAATTATTTTTTTCTTTTGATCAAATGCTTTCAATTGGGCTGAAGAAAAAAACAAAGCCTTGTTTAAACGCTCCCGGCATGTATTCTGCGTCTACTTTTTCATACAGACAAGTCATATTCAATAAATAGAGTAATCGCTTTTCTCCGATTTAACAGCGTATGAGTTGCATCAACTTTTCGGACAACTTAATAATATTTAAGTCCCTATAATTATTGAATGTAATTTCGCTGTTATCGATTTGAAATCAGATTTTTTCGTTTTTATATGGATACACTGCATTCTTTTGCTTATTTTCGCAATTATTGTAGAGATACATTTACTTTGTTTATTTTGATTCTGTACAAAATGAAACTTGACGACATTCCATGTAAAAATATAAAAAACATTTAACTAGTTTTCCACCATTGGAATATTTTTCACGATATTTAACGAGCTTTGTTGCATGTACTTTAATTTAAATGCAAAAATATCCTGAGTTCTCCTGTTTTTTGCACGCATAAAAACGAGCAGTTATTTTGGTTCGTTTTGTTTCGTTAAAAAACAAAAAAGATTTCAAAAGCTTTGGTCTCAAATCTTATTTACACGCGTGAAAACATGCTTTTTGAAAATATGAAACCGTGTTTAGACAGATGTTGGAAGTTATATGCAAATGATTTACGATGTATTTTCGTCTATCATTGAGTCTGGTTGGACTGAGCTAGGTTTTGTTTTGAAAATGAATTTGTATGCTTATTTCTTATGAAATCAGAAAGTTCATATCTTTCGGTCAATTGTGCACTGCATGAATCATTTACTTACTCCCTTATAAAGTTCTTTGTTGCTTTCAAAAAAACATTACTCTTAATGATTCATCTTTGGACAAATTAATACTGATTAATAAAAATCATTCTTTTCTCTATGTTCTCTCCGTTTAATTTATCTTTTTTATTTGATTGAGAAAGAAAAATAGAACATTCTCTTCCTGGATGTCAATAATCTATCTAAATATTTCTTCATCAATATAGAATTTGCCAGATCCAATTTCAATGTAAATTATTTGACTTTAAAGGCATTTACGTAGTACAAATAGGGAAAAAAACAATTTGTTTCTAGATTTTGTTTTTTTTGTGCATTTATTCATCAAAAATGATCTTAAAAATTTTGATAAATTTTATATTCATTCATAAAATCATTGGTATGTTTACAAAATCAATAATGTTTACGTGAATTTAAAGAATTGATATTGCTTTTTTTTAGCACTTTCTTATAATCAGCCAAGATTTTGTGCAGGTACAAGTTGGAATAGCAGTGCAATTATTTTTGCTAATAGAAGTATATTGGGGAGATATCCTACGGGTATCTTTGTCAATTCAAACAATTCCATTTATATACCTAATCAAGAAACTGGTCAAATTCATATTTGGGAAAATGAAAATAGTATCAATCCGTCGAAAAACATTTCGGGTAATTTATCAGAGCCGTCATCCTTATTTGTGACAGAAAATCGTGATATTTATGTTGATAATGGAAAGAAGGGTAGTGTTGACAAATGGATAGCAGAAAACAATACATGGATATCAGTTATGCCTGTTGAATCGCAGTGTTTTGATCTTTTCATCGATATTCTTGACAATTTATATTGTTCAATGCGTGATAAAAATAGAGTTGAGAAAAAATGGTCAAATGATACAACAACAACAACTGTTGCTGGAACAGGCGTCGAAGGATCATTATCAGATATGCTCTATCATCCTTGGGGGATTTTTGTTGATATCAATTTCGATTTATATGTTGCAGATAGTGGAAACGATCGAATTCAATTATTTCGATTGAATCAACCAAATGGAATAACAATTGCAGGACAAGAATCATCAGATGTAACAATTGAACTTTATGGTCCAACAGGAATAGTTCTCGATGGTGATCAATATATTTTTATTGTCGATTCTGCCAATCATCGTCTAATTGGTTCGGATAAAAATGGTTTTCGTTGTATTTTTGGATGTTCTGATCTATCAAGTTATCCTCGTACTATGTCATTTGATAGTTATGGAAATATTTATGTCATCGATCAACGGAATCATCGGATACAAAAAATCATAAAAAACAATATGTGTGATGGTACGTTTTTTTGTATATATTGATTGAACATCTAACTCATAGTTGATATAGATACTGTTAGATTTGAACAAACAAAATACCTATCAAACTTAACAACAAACAGCCACAAATGTAATCCTTTGCGGGATTGCAAATATTTAGATTTCTATTGTGAAGTTATTGAAATTCACACAAGCGAAGAAGGGTCTTACGCCATTACAAGTAATAGTACTATAGATATAGTTGGGTATGTCTATGAAAACGATTTTGTTTTATTTGATCTTCTTGTCAAACAAATCAGATGGCAGGATGACAATAACCAGTTCAGAATTACATTACATCGTCAGAAGAACACTTCATTTATATTGATTGTAACAACAAAGAAAGCGCATGAGCAAGGTGTATTTTCAGTAACTGTTAAAGGCCCAGGCAACGTTTCAATACGACGCAAAAGTATGTGCAGTTTCTCGTTTTTAATATATATGAGAATTGTCATTTTATTGCAGACGATGTAAAACCAATTGTTCAATCAAATTATTCTTCTGAATTGAATAATAAGAGCCAAAAACATAGCCATCTGAACTGCTATCCTTTCGAATATTATTACGACGCTATACAGATCGATGTCAACACATCAGGATATTATATGTTCTTAAGCAAAAGCACTTTCAATACATATGGTTATCTATACGAATATTCATTTGATCCACACAGTTCAGAGGATAGATCACTCGCTCGATATGATTATCCTTGTAAAGATTATAATTTTAAAATGACTACTTACTTGCAATTCAACATCACATACGTTTTGGTTATAACAACACCGTATGACCGTATGAACGCGCAAGGTCCGTTCTCTGTAATAATCAGCGGATCAGATAAAGTTTATATGAAACGAATAGGTATGTGTGTATTCAACTTAAGACTAGTTAAAATTTCAGAAGGCTGAATATATTTTCTTTCATTTAAGATGACTATCCAACAACAACAATTATTCAATCATTATATTCATCAGAATTTACTCGAAATAGTTCGAAATACACTCGTGGTCCTTGTGAATCTTCATATTGTTATTATGAATATTTTCATATCAATGTAATTCAATCAGGCTATTATACATTATCAAGCTTGAGCAAAATCGATACATATGGTTCTTTGTATAGAGAGCATTCTAATCCATATATTTCATATGAAAGATTTTATTCCGTCGATGTTGTAGGCTGCCCGTTAAATCAATTTAAAATCACTGCTGAATTACAATCTAGTACTGCGTACATATTAATCATAGCTGCAAATATTTTGAATCAAACGGAGAATGTTTCGATATTGACATTTGGACCAAACAGTCTTACTTTCAATCGTATCAGTAAGTCTAAAATTGAATTGTTCTTTTTGTTTCAATTGAAATGTTCATTATAGGTCATCAAACAACATACACATCAGAATTGACAAAACACACGCCAGTCTATCCACGAGTATGTGGACAAGGAAATTATCACTATGAAACTTTTCAAATCAATGTACGACAAGATGGATCATATACATTCGATACAAATAGCACTATTGAATTATATGGATACATTTATGAAAACGAGTTTGATCCATCATATCCAAACGAAAATTTACTTAAACAAAGCGATTATTTACTTACGCAAGGCAATTTTGTACTTACACAAACCAGGTTCAATGATGGTAAATTCTATTTTCAAGTTAAAAACTATCTTAAAGTAGAGACAGTATACATTTTGGTTGTGACAACATTAGATCCCAATGCGATAGGATCTTTTGCAATACTTATTACTGGTCCAAATAATATCACTCTCAATCGAATCAGTAAGTGCGAGTTTTTTTTTCGCATAACAATCAAAATAAATTTATTCTTTAGATAAGAAACAGAGCAATTGTATTGTTGGTGATCAATGTAATTTGTATACAAAAGGTATTGGTTTAACTATTAATGATATTTTACGTAATCAAATCCAACCAAATACATTGTTTGGTAATCAATCAGCCTTGGTACAATCAGCTGCTGGTATTACCATGATTATGTTTATCATTGGTTTTATTAATGGTATTTTCTCTTTGATAACTTTTCGAAATAAAGAATTAAGAAAAGTTGGCTGTGTACTATACCTACTAGCATCTTCAATTACATCTTTACTAACAATCACTATGCTTACAATTAAATTCTGGTTTGTTGTTCTGATTCAATTGTATTCGACAGTTAACACATCGATTCTTCGAACAGACTGTGTATTTCTTGGTCCTGTACTAAAACTGTGTTTGTATTTGGATGGTTGGTTAAATGCTTGTGTTGCCATTGAACGAGCTGTCAACGTATCAAAGGGAGTGAATTTTGATCAAAATTTGAGTAAACGTGTAGCTCGATGGATCATTTTGATCCTATTAATTCTTATTATGGGTAGTATTGTTCATGAACCAATACATCACGATCTATTTGAATATACAATTCAAAAGCATAAGCCAATGAACAATTATTTAACTGTCAATATGTCAATGGAAAACGATACAAATGCGGAATATGAAAATGAATATCATGTATTATGTGTTATTCGATATTCTCGTTCCGTTCAAATTTACAATACCATTACCTTATTTATTCATCTGCTAGTGCCATTTCTCGCAAATCTTTGCTCTGCTTTATTTATCATTTTTGGTACAGCTCGACGACGATCAGCAGCACAAAAAAATGAAACATTCAAAGAAATTGTTCGTAAACAAATGAGTGAACATAAACAATTGTTGATTAGTCCTTTTATTCTGCTTATATTGGCTATGCCTCGATTGATCGTATCATTGGCATCAGGATGTGTGGATCCATCTCAAAATCATTGGCTATATCTTTGTGCTTATTTCGTTTCTTTTACACCACCAATGCTTATCTTTACTGTATTTGTTCTACCTTCAGAACTCTATTCAAAAACATTTAAAGAATCAATGACACAATGCTGTATTTGTAAATAATTAGCAGAAAAACAGTGTTTAAGTTAATGAAGTAGGCGCCGGTGCATTTTTCATATACTAACTTTCTTCGGATTTTTCCAAATCTTGTTCTCGTTTCCATTCAGCCCATTCAAAACTCGATAAATCATCTGGTTCTTTTTCTTGTTGTTTAATCCAATGTTTTCTCTGTGCAAATTCCAGTAAGAGAAAAAATCCAACTAACAATCCATATGCAACAGTAAATCGCCATCCATCGTCCGTTTTTTTAATTAAAATTCCTACACTATCAGCATTAATTAAACCAAAGAATGAAAATAATCCAGCTAACAAACACCAACATGTCGCTCTTAAAAATTTTCGATCAATCATATACATAAGAATAGCTGTGAGAAAAACGGATTGTAATAATGCTCCACCAGCAAAATTAACTAAACCAGGATATGAAAATCCTTTTATTGAAGAACTAACATTGAATGCAAATTGTACATTAGGTAGAGTGAAATTTGAATAAGCATCTGCAACACCATTTACAATAGTACCTTGAGCCCAATTAGATACAATCGACATTATACCTAAGAGAAAAGCTGGATAATGACGTTGCGGAGTAATAGCTAAAGTATCAACACAAATAACTAAACCGATAAAAATCTATGTCAAGAAAAGAGAGTAGAGTTCTTTTCATTAGAAAAGTATTTTGAACCTACGATAAGTGGATTAATAGCAACGACAGCAATCAATGACATTATCAATCCACTAATGCCAAAAAAACATAAAGGAAGATAACTAATTCCATGAACAACTGAATAACCATATTTAGCTCCCATTTTTTTCATAGCTGGTTGTCCAATATAAGCTATAGAGAATAACTTAAGTAATTATATATATATCCTTCTCTATGAAATTTCAATACCAGTCATACTAAGCATTGAACCAAAAAGAGTGGCAATTATTGTACCGATTCCATCGACAAACATCGATTCTTTTGTTGGATAAAAATCTCCAGCACGTTTAGCAGATTCAACACATTGAATTGTTCCAATAGCAATTGAAATAGCTGTTGAAATAGTTGTTGATAGATAAAGTCGAATGGTATCACTATGAACAAACATTTGTTTGATCGGAAAAACTGGAGCATATCCTTTGACAATATGAATGGATTTGTCAACATCTGATATTTGATTTAATGATATTGTCCAACCAAGAACTGTACCAACTATTAAAGCAACAAGTGCAATAGGAACAGGACCATATGTAACTAGAAAAGTTCGATATAGAATAGAATAGAAGCAAAATGATTACCTCCACCAAAATATCCTAACATAACAACAGCAAATGGAATAAATGCAACCATTGGTACTTCAGCTATCGGTAAATATTCATTCAATGCTAAAATAACAAATCCAATACCAGATATTGATGATAATAATGCTACACTTGGTGTATTCTTTCGAATGAATTCTCCAAATAAGCAAAGTGATAATAAAACAATACCAGTAAAAAAATTACTTGCTAAGGCAACATACCAAGCTAATTCTTGACAGTAACTTTTTTCATGCGATGATAAACAAGTATGATACGTTGGTAAAATAATCACATAAATAAAAGCAAATGCACCTGGCGTACAAATACCATATGGCATTGCACATACATCACTACGTTGTTCTTTGTAAGCTAATTTACGGGCCATATAAGCATAATAGAAATTGCCCCATAACATGGCTAAGCCTGTTCCAGGTACTATTCGTCCATAAACGATTTCATCGCCTAAAACCGGTTGTAAACTTAGAATAACTACTAATAATGTTGATATCGTATTGATAAATAATGCAATAAAACCATCGATATCACCACGTACAAAAAAAGGATACTTAGAATTAGGTCGAAAAGCATTGATCCATTCACGTGGATTGCATGTAAACAATTGTTT
>ERZ778027.4485-NODE-4485-length-11874-cov-3.417633_pt1 | contig 11874 bp, 10 predicted proteins | sample MGYA00375757_ERZ778027 | MGnify/ENA primary metagenome ERZ778027 (study PRJEB29350, sample SAMN05389817) | bioreactor metagenome | isolation source: Ammonium sulfate bioreactor | place: South Africa: University of Cape Town | collected 2014-02-18 ... | reverse complement strand
GATGCCGTGGCCGAAGGCGACCGTCATGGTGACGACCTCCTTCCAGGCCGAGGCGGACTGGATGATCGGCATGCCGGCTTCCGGCAGTTCCACGCCGGTGCGCCCGAACATGCCCATGCCCTTGAGCCAGGCGCGCTGCCGGTCGGCGCCCATGAGCTGCCCGATATGCGCCGCGCCCAGGTTGGAGGAGTAGGCCAGCACCTCGGGCAGGTAGAGCCAGCGATGCTTGCCCTCGAAATCGGTGATGGTGAAGCGGCCGATATGGATCGGCTTGGAGGCGTCGAACTCGTCCCAGATGTGGACGAGGCCGCTGTCGAGCGCCATCGAGGCGGTCTGCAGCTTGAACGTGCTGCCCGGCTCGTAGCGTTCCTTGATGGCGCGGTTGCGCTTCTCTTCCTCGGTCGCGGTCCGGTAGTTGTTGGCGTCGTAGTCGGGCAGGCTGACGAGCGCGAGCAGCTCCCCGGTGTTGACGTCCATCACGATGCCGGCGGCGCCGATCGCGTCGAACTTCTCCATGGCGGCGAGCAGTTCCTCGCGCACCACGGCCTGGACGCGCACGTCGAGCGAGAGGCGGAGCGGGTTGCGGTCGTCGCGCAGCCGCTGGTCGAAGTATTTCTCGACGCCCGCGACGCCGTTCTCGTCCACGTCGACGCCGCCCAGCACGTGCGCCGCGGCGCGGCCCATCGGGTAGCGCCGCTGTTCGGTGGGGCGGAAGTCGATCCCGGGGATGCCCAGGTTGTTGATCGCCAGCTCCTCGCGCGGGGTGATCTGCCGCTCGAGGTAGACGAAGTAGCGCTTCGACTCGGACAGGCGGGCGCGGGCGCGATCCTCGTCGAGCCGCGGCAGCGCCTGCTTGAGCTTATGGGCCGCCTCGGCGGGATCGATGATCTGGCGCGGATCGGCGAACAGCGACACGGTCGGCATCGAGACCGCGAGGATCTGGTTGTTCCGGTCCACGATCATCGCCCGCTCGCCGATCATGGTGGTGGCTTCGGCGGGCTTCGCGGACGGGGCGAGCGCGGCGATCGGCCGCTCCGGCCGATGCGGCGCGAGCGGGCGGAGGATGGTCGCGTCGGCGAGGCGCCCCACCACGGCCAGGAACAGCACCGCGAAGCCGGCGGCGGCGATCACCAGCCGCCCGCGCGTCTTCTCCATCGCGGCGCGGCGCTTCAGGTCCGGTTCGGTGACCCGCACGGTCTCCATCATGGGGACCGCATCGGCGCGCGCGGCGCCGCGGCGGCGGGCCGGACGGCCGAACCCGGCGCCGTTCAATGGCGGCGAGTCCGGGGAGGGCGGGTTTTCGCGATCGTCGTTCATGCCGTGCCTAGCCGCCCGTGCCCCATTGGTTGGACCAGGCGCTCACCGGGGTGGGCCGCGGCACCGGGACGGGCAGCGGCGGCGGTGCGGCCCCGCCGCCATGCGCCATGCCGAGGAGGGAGCCGCCGCCGACGGGAGCGGGGGCCGCCGGCACCGGGGCGGCGACCGGCACCGCGCGGACCGGCTGGATCGCGGGCTGGGCGGCCGGTCGCGCCATCGGCGCGGGCGCCGGCGTCATCGCGCGCACCGGCACCGCGGCGGCGACCCGGCTCTCGGTCGCGCGCAGGTCCTGCGCCCGCGCTTCGGCCGGACGGGACGGCGCGGGGCGGAACTCGGCGGGGCGGAGCTCGATGGGGCGGTTCTCCACCGGGCGCGTCTCGGCCACCCGGGGTTCGGCGCGCGGTTCGGGCGCGGGCACGCGCGGGGCGACCGGCTGGACCAGCGCGACGGTCTGGACGGCGCGCACCGTCGGCGTGGCGGCCGCGACGGGCGCGGGCACCGGCGCAGGCCTGCGCTCCACCGGCCGCGCCTGGATGGGGGCGGGAACGGACGCGGCGGCGACCGCCACCGGCGCGGGCGGGGCCGCGGGCGGCAGCGGCGGAACCGGCAGCAGATCTCCACCGCCATCCGCCGAGGCGAGGCTCGAGGCGTTCGGATCCGCGGCCTCGGCGCCGGCATCGGCCACGGCGCCGGAGGCGGCGGGATCGGCCGAGGCGACCGGCACGGGCGAGGGTTCGGGCACGACCGGGCGCGGCGCGGGCAGGCGGCTGTCCAGGTCCGCCATCGAGGTGAACTGGCTGGGCGCCACCGGCCGCAGGTTCGGCAGATACTGCTCCGCGAGCTGGCGCAGCCGTTCCGGATCGTTCAGCAGCGTCCACTCGGTGACGAGGCCGCGGGTCTGGTCGCGGATCGCCTCCGTCTCGCGCACCGTGCGCTCGATCTTGCGGTCGAGCACCTGGGCGGCGTGCTTGGACTGGTAGAGATAGAGGCCGGACCCGAAGGCCATGGCGAAGCAGATGCAGGTGATCGGGCGGATCATGGCGCCGTCCTCTCCTCGACGATGGCGGCAGCATGGAGGCGTTCGAGCGCGCGCAGGCGCGCGCTGCGGGCGCGGGGATTGGCCTCCGTCTCGGCGCGCGACGGGCGTTGCGCCTTGGCGGTCAGCAGGCGGAACCCGGCGGCCGAACGCGCCATCAACCCGCGCGGATCGTGCCGCGAGGGGGCGGGCGTGCGGCCGGCGGCCTCGATCATGAAGCGCTTCACGATGCGGTCTTCCAGCGAGTGGAACGAGACGACGACGAGCCGGCCGCCGGGCGCGAGCAGGCGGGCGGCCTGGTCCAGCGCGCGCTCGATCTCGCCCAGCTCGTCGTTCACCCGGATGCGCAGCGCCTGGAAGCTGCGGGTCGCGGGGTCGATGCCGGAGCGGTCGGGCGGCAGGACGGAGCGGATGATCGCGGCGAGCCGGCCGGTGGTGGTGACGGGGGCCTCGGCACGAGCGGCGACGATCGCGCGGGCGATGCGGCGGGAGGCACGCTCCTCCCCCAGCTCGTAGAGCAGGTCGGCGAGCGCCTTCTCGGGCAGCCCGTTCACCAGGTCGGCCGCGGTCGTCCCATGATCGCCCATGCGCATGTCGAGCGGCCCATCCGCGCGGAAGGAGAAGCCGCGTGCCGGATCGTCGATCTGGTAGGAGGAGACGCCGAGGTCGAGCACCACGCCGTCGAGCGCGGTGACGCCGCGGGCGGCCAGCAGGTCGAGCATGTCGCCGAACTGGCCCTGGATCAGATGCAGGCGGCCGGGGAAGCGGGCGGCCAGGCTCGCGCCGCGCGCGATCGCCGCCGGATCGCGATCGATCGCCCACAGCGTGCAGGGGGCCGCCTGCAGGATCGCCGCGCCGTAGCCGCCGCCGCCGAACGTGCCGTCGAGATAGACACCCTCCGCGCGAGGCGCGAGCGCCTCCAGCACTTCGGGCAGCATGACCGGGATATGGCCGGGACGCGCGGCGCCGCGGGAGGCCGGGGGCTGCATGGCGCCGCTCATGACGCGCTTCCCGGCAGGGGCGCGCTTCCCGGCAGGGTGAAGCGGCGCTCGCGGGCCCGCTCGCGCGCCTCGGCGCGGCGGCGTTCGGCCGCCTGCGGCTCCCAGATCTGGAAGGTCTTGCCGAGGCCCATGAACACGACCGCTTCGGTCAGGCCGGCATGTCCGACCAGGCTATCGGGCAGCACGATGCGTCCCTCCTTGTCGGTCTCCACCGGATAGGCGTCGGCATACAGGGCGGCGGCCAGGTCGTCGTGCTCCTCGCTGAAATGGTCGAGCCGCTCGAGCGGTTCGGCCAGCGCCTGGAATGCCCGTTCCGGCCAGGCCTCGATGCAGGGGTGCTGATGCGACGGTCGCAGCACGAGCGAAATCCCCGGACCCTGGCTGCTGCTCTGCGCTTTCAGCAGGGCGCGGAACGGCGCCGGGACGGAAACGCGGCCCTTGGCGTCCAGCCTGTTCTGGTGGGTGCCGAGGAAATGGGCCATCCGGACCCGACCGCCTTTCTCGCTGGGAGCCTCGCTGGTGGGCGGCAGGACCGTCCGGTGATGGTCGGCGGAAGCGGGCTGCCTGCCTGTTCAACCCGCTTTGGCCTTTCCCGCGGCGAGGGCGTCTGCGCCGGCGCGTTTCCCCGGCTCGCCCCCTCGTCTTGGGTGAGCATGGGATACCATGGGCTTTCATGGGCGTCAAAGCGTTTCGTCTCCCCCCGGGATGGGACGACTCGGATTTTTGGGGCCTCGATCAACGACTTATCGAGCGCGCTGCCGAGTCACCCCAACGGAATTCCGCGCCCGCTCTACTTTCACGATTTGTTCCTTTCGGAAGCGTCTCGGAACGTGCTTTGAACGGAATGAAAGCGCTGCCAGACGGCCTGTAAGCCGGGTTCTGTCCGCACCTCGCGGTGCGGGACGACCATTCCTCTGGGACGCGTCTCGCGACGCGCCTCACGCGACCAACCCGAACGGCGAGGCGGGAACGCCCCTGCCCTCTTGCGAGGGCGGCCGCTCCTATTCGGTCTTGCTCCCGGTGGGGTTTACCCTGCCGCCCCTGTTGCCAGGGGCGCGGTGCGCTCTTGCCGCCCCGTTTCGCCCTTGCCCGCGGGAGCGGCCGATCCGGCCGGCCGTGGAGGGGTGACCTCGCCGGCCGGCGTCACGACCCTCTTGCGCGGGCGGTTTGCTTTCTGTGGCACTGTCCCTGGGGTCGCCCCCGCCGGCTGTTGGCCGGCACCGTGTTCCCGTGGAGCCCGGACTTTCCTCCACCCCGGGGGGTGACCCTGGGGCAGCGGTCGTCCGGCCGTCTGGCAGCGCGCGAGAGATGCGCCGGCCACGCGGGCGGGTCAAGCGAGGGGTGGAGCGGCGGTGGGGCGGGGGCGTGGGGCCGGAGCGCCACCCCACTCCCGTCATCCGCGGGCTCGCGCCACCCCACACCCGTCACCTGCCGGCTCGCGCCACCCCACTCCCGTCATCCGCGGGCTCGACCCGCGGACCCCCACCGGCACACAGCTCCAGGTGCCGTCGACATGTGCCGGCAGGGATCGCCGGGTCGGGGCCCGGCGAGGACGAGGGAAGCGCCCGGCGAGGACGAGGAGAGCGCCCGGCGAGGACGAGGAGAGCGCTCGGCGAGGACGAGGAGAGCGACCGGCCGCGCCGGGAAAGCGCCCCCCGAGGACCGCTCCAGCCCCGCCGAAAGCGACCGGCACCGACCACGAAGGCGTCCGCCCTGGCTTCCGAGCGCGTCAGAACGGCAGCAGGATGTCCGCGAGCTGCTGGCCCCAGCGGCCGGTCTGCACCTCGGTCAGCTGACCGCGCCCGCCATAGGAAATCCGCGCCTCCGCCATCCGGTCGTGCATCACCGTGTTGTTGGACGCGATGTCCTGCGGCCGGATCACGCCGGTGACCTGCAGCTCCCGCAGCTCGCTGTTCACCCGGAACTCCTGCCGCGCCACCACCACCAGGTTGCCGTTCGGCAGCACCTGCGTGACCACGCCGGCAAGCCGCAGCAGCACCGCCTCGTTGCGCTGGATCTGGCCGGTCCCGGTGTTGTTGTTGTTGCTGTTGGCGGTGAACAGCTTGGACGGGTCGGTGATCGTCTTGGGCAGCAGGTTCTCCATCCCGAACATGTTCGGAATGCCCATCGCCTCCTTGCTCGTGCGGTCGGCCGAGGACACGTTCTTCATGTTCGCGGTGTCGTTCATGCTGACGATGATCGTCACCACGTCGCCCACCGCGGCCGCCCGCTGGTCCTTGAAGAACGCGCGCGCGCCCTGGCGCCATAGCGCGTTGGCCTCGTTGGGCGCCGCTTCCCGCGCGGGCATCGGCATGCTGACCGGCCGCCACGTCTCCTGCTTGGTCGGATCGGCGGTCGCGCTCATCTCCGGCGGCCGTCCCAGGTTGGACAGCCGGCTCAACGCGCCGCAGCCCCCGGTTGCGAGACACAGCCCGGCCGCGAGCAGCCGAACCGCCTGGCGACGCCGCCTCATGGCACGCGCACCCCGGCCCCGGCGCCGCGCGCCAGCCGCACCGGCGCGTTCGGGGCGATGCGCACCAGGTTCGGACCCAGCACCTCGGCCTCCAGCACGGCGCGGGAGGTCGGGTTCAGCACCCGGATCCGCTCGCCCGTCGCGCCGGCCTCCATCGCCACGCCCTGGCCGGTCAGCTCGAGCCCCGGCGACTGCAGCCGCATCTGCACCGTGGCGCCGCGCACGACCGTGACGGGGCGCGCCAGATCGGCGGTGGTCAGCGGCTGGCCGGCCGCGACGGAGCGCTTGATCTGCATGCCCACCGCGTCCGCCACGTCGTGCACCACCTCGCCGCGCGCGAGCGTCGCCGGGATGCGGGCGAGGTGGACGTCCTCCGGCCGCAGGACGGTGCCCGCGTTCAGCCGCGTCGTGGTCACCGGCAGCTCGATCGTGTCCTCCACGCGTCCGGACACCCGCGTGTTCACCGGCTCCATGCCGGGCGCGAGCACGCTCAGGACCGCGGTGAAGCGCCCGGTGCCGGACTCGTAGTCGAGTTGCGTGACGTCGGCGCGCGGCGCCGCCTCGAGCGGCACCAGCGGCGGGTTGAAGCCGGGCAGCTCGATCAGGCAGTCCTCCGCGGCGCCGGACGCGACGAGCGCGAGGCGCACCGCGGCCACCACCTCCTGCCGCGGCAGCGGCCGGCCCGGCCATTCCAGCACCGCGCGGTCGCCCTTCGAGACCGGGCGCCAGGCGACGCCGAACTGCCGCGCGATCGCCGCGAGCTGGGGCGCCTCCACCACGATCCGCCCGCCCGGCGCGGGCCCCGGCCCCAGCACGCGGCCGGCATTCGGACCGGCATCGTCGAACAGGTCGCGCAGCAGCACGAGGGGCCCGTGCAGCGTGGTCGCCGGCCGCAGCGTGGCCGCGTCCGCGCCGGCGGCGGCGAGCAGCAGCGGAAGCAGGAACAAGGCGCGCATGGCGGTCACCGCAGGTTGGTCAGGGTGGACATCATCTCGTCGCTGGTGGTGATCACCCGGCTGTTCATCTCGTAGGCCCGTTGCGCGGTGATCAGGTTGGTGATCTCGGTGACGATGTTGACGTTGGAGGTCTCGACGAAGCCCTGCATCACCGACCCGAAGCCCTGCGTGGCGGGGTTGCCCGAGACGGGTGCGCCGGAGGCCGCGGTCTCCAGGAACAGGTTGTCGCCCTGCGCCTCGAGCCCCGCCTCGTTCGGAAAGACCGTGAGCTGGAGCTGGCCGACCGTCTGCGGCGCGGTCTGTCCCTGCAGCGTCACCTGCACCTGGCCGGAGCCGTTCACCGTGACACCCGTGGCGTTGGACGGGATCTGCAGGCCGGGCTGCACCGTGTAGCCGTCCGCCGTGACGATCGTGCCGTCGGCGGCGAGCCCGAACGTGCCGTCCCGCGTATAGGCCGTGTCGCCCGAGGGGAGGGTCACCTGGAAATACCCGTTGCCCTGGATCGCCATGTCGAGCGTGTTGCCGGTCTGCTGCAGGTTGCCCTGCGCGTTGATCCGGTAGATCGCCGCGGTCTTCACGCCGCGGCCGACCTGCGCGCCTGAGGGAACCAGCGTGCCGGAGCTGTTCGACCCCACGCGGCGGAGGTTCTGGTAGATCAGGTCCTGGAACTCCGCCCGCCGCCGCTTGAAGCCGGTGGTCGACATGTTGGCGATGTTGTTCGAGATGACCTCGACGTTGGTCTGCTGCGCCTGCATCCCGGTGCCGGCGATGTCGAGCGAGCGCATGGCGTGCTCCTGGTCTCGGGTGGGTCGGGGGACGGGGTTGGATCAGCCACGCGTCAGCCGCGCGGGGTCAGGATCTTGTCGATCGCGTCCTTCTGGCGGTCGGACTCCGCCTGGACGAACTGCGTGACCAGCTGGAATTCCCGCAGCTCCGCCATCATCCGCGTCATCTCGACGACGGGCTTGACGTTGCTGTCCTCCATCGCCCCCTGCACGATGCCCGGGGCGGGCAGTGGCGCGGTCGGCGCGTCGGCGCGGAAATTCGTGTTGCCCTCGGCGGTCATCCGCATCTTGTCGGTCACGCGCACCACGCCGATGCGGCCGAGCTGGCCATTCTCGCTGGAGATGGTGCCGTCGCCGGCGACGGTGACGCGGGTGTCGGCGGGCGAGAGCTGGATCGGCCGCCCGTTCGCGTCGAGCACGGCGAAGCCGGCGCTGTCCGCCAGCGTCCCGTCGGGCTTGAGGCCGAACCGGCCGTCACGCGTGAGCCGCGGCCCCTGCGGCGTCTGCACCGTGAAGAACCCGTCGCCGGTGAGCGCGAGGTCGAACGGGTTCGCCGTATGGGTGATGGTGCCGGACTGGTCTTCCCGCCAGGTCGCACGATCCTGCGTATACGCGATCACGCGCCCGCCCGCGGGGGGATCGACGTTGCGCTGCCGGCTCAGCCAGTCGCTGAACAGCATGCGCTCGACCTTAAACCCGGGCGTGTTGGCGTTCGCCATGTTGTTGGCCGCGACGTCGATCGCACGCTGCTGCGCGATCAGGCGGGACGTGGCGATGTTGGTCGAGAGGTTCATGCGGCCTGCTCCTGGCGCCGACTGGTCCGGCACCGATCCGGACAGCAAGTCCCGTACCAGCGGAGAAATCGCGGCGGAGCGCGGCCGCCGGCTCGTGTCGCGGTCGGTGGGCACGGCAGGAATTGCCGCCCTCCCCGATCGTGCCGGGTGAAGCCTGCCGCGCGGGCAAGGTTTCGTTAACGCAGCGCTGTCAGCCTGCGCGGCATGAGCTCAGCACCGGCCGCCGCCGCGCCCGCAGGCACCGCCGAGGCGGCGCCCGAGAAGAAGAAGTCCGGCAAGGGCAAGCTGATCCTGCTCGCGGTTCCGCTGCTGCTGGCCGGCATCCTCGCGGGGCTCTGGTTCACCGGCATCCTGCCTGGCCTGCTGGGGCTTGGCGGGCATGAGGAGGGTCACGCCGCGGCGGAGGCGGAGGCGCCGAAGCCCGCGCCACCCCCGGTCTTCGTCGACCTGCCCGAGATCGTCGCCAACCTGAACGGCGGCGCCCATCGCCAGAGCTACCTGAAGCTGCAGGCCAGGCTGGAACTTGCGAAAGCCGAGGATGCGGAGCGCATCAAGGCCGCCATGCCGCGGCTGCAGGACATGTTCCAAACATACCTGCGCGAGATGCGGCCCGAGGAGCTGCGCGGGTCGGCCGGCACCTACCGCCTTCGGGAGGAGCTGATCGTGCGCGCCAACGTCGCGGCCGCACCGGCGAAGGTGGTCGACGTGCTGTTCACCCAGATGCTGATCCAGTAGCGGCGCATGAGCGAGACGGAGCAACAATCCGACGAGGATCTCGCCGCCGCCTGGGGCGCCGAGACGGAGGAAGCGGAGGAAGGCGGCACACCCACGCAGCCCGCGCGCGTGCTGAATCAGGCGGAGATCGACAGCCTCCTCGGCTTCGACGAAGGCCCGGCAGGCGGCGAAGCCCGCACGGGCATGCAGCGGATCATCAGTTCGGGGCTCGTCTCGTACGAGCGGCTCCCGATGCTGGAGATCGTGTTCGACCGGCTGGTGCGGATCATGTCGACCAGCCTGCGCAACTTCACCTCCGACAATGTTGAGGTGGGGATCGACAACATCCTCTCGCTGCGGTTCGGCGACTACCTGAACTCGATCCCGCTGCCCGCGATGCTGGCCGTCTTCAAGGCGGAGGAGTGGGACAATTACGGGCTGATGGTCGTCGACTCCGCGATGATCTACTCGATCGTCGACGTGCTGCTGGGCGGCCGGCGCGGCACCGCGGCCATGCGCATCGAGGGGCGGCCCTACACCACGATCGAGCGCACGCTGGTCGAGCGGCTGATCCAGGTCGTGCTGGCCGACCTGTCCGCGAGCTTCGATCCGCTCTGCCCCGTCACCTTCCGCTTCGAGCGGCTGGAGGTGAACCCGCGATTCGCCACCATCTCCCGCCTGTCGAACGCCGCCGTGCTCGCGCGGCTGCGCATCGACATGGAGGATCGCGGCGGACGGCTCGAGCTGCTGCTGCCCTACGCGACGCTCGAGCCCGTGCGCGAGCTGCTGCTGCAGCAGTTCATGGGCGAGAAGTTCGGCCGCGACTCGATCTGGGAGACGCACCTGGCCGAGGAGCTGTGGCACACGGACGTCGACCTGCACGTCGTGCTCGACGAGCAGACCATGCGGCTGTCGGACGTGGTCGCGCTGCAGCCCGGCTCGAAGATCGTGCTGAACACCAATGCGGGCGCGCCGGTGCAGGTACGCTGCGGCACGGTGACGCTGTTCGAGGCCCGCGTCGGCCGGCGCAAGAGCCGCGTCGCGGTCAGGATCGAGCGCGACGTCCCCCGCGCGCCCCAGAGCGAGCGGGGCTGACCCGCACGCCGGTGCCGTGCGCACGCCGATCCCGCGTCCTCGCAATGCCGCGCAACCTGCCCCGCGCGCGTTGACACATTGCTAACGGGCCCGGGCGCACACTCGGCGGCATGGAATGGATCCTCGAAGCCGTCCTCGTGCTGATGCTGGCGGCCACGCTGTTCCACGCCGTCCGGCTGGAGCGTGCCCTGGGCGTGCTGAAACGCGATCGCGCGGCGTTGCAGGAACCGGTGGACGCGTTCAACGCCAGCACCCGCCAGGCCGAACAGGGCGTGGAGCAGTTGCGCCACGCGACCGAGGGGGCCGGCCGGCAGATCGCACGACAGATCGAAGGCGGCCTGTCGCTGAAGGACGACCTGAGCTTTTTGATGGAACGGGGTGAACGTCTCGCCGATCGCCTCGACGCGCTGGTACGTGCGGCGCGCCCGCTGGTGACGGACGGTCCCGCTCGGGCGGACCGGCTCGCACCCACGGATCGGTTCGGGTCTGCCGAACCCGCCTACGCCGCGGCCGGGGATGATGGTGCGGCCGAAGCGCCGGCGCCCCGTGTGCGCAGCCAGGCGGAACGCGACCTGCTGCGCGCCTTGCGGATGACGCGGTGATGCGCGCCCTGCCCTCCACCCGGCTGCTGCCGCCGACGATCGCATTGATGGGCGCGCTGCTCGCCACGAAGTCGGTGGCGCTCGTGCGCAGCGTCGTGTCCGGTCCCCCGGCGCCACAGGCGACGATGATCGCGACCGCCCAGGCGGCCGGTCACGGGCCGAGCAAACGCGACGAAGGAGGAGGCGGCACCCGCACCGACCGCCCCGCCCGAGCCGTCCGACCCACCGGTCAGCCCGGCCGAACGCGCCGTGCTGCTGGAACTGCGTCAACGCCGGCAGGAGCTCGACGCCCGCGACGCCGCGCTGGCGGCTCGGGAATCGATGCTGACCGCGGCGGAACAGAAGCTCGCCGCGCGCGTGGGGGAGTTGACGGCGCTGCAGAAACGGCTCGAGGCGCTGGAGACCGGTCGCGCCCAGCGGGAAGAGGCGAGCTGGCAGGGTCTCGTGAAGGTCTACGAGACGATGAAGCCGCGCGACGCGGCGACGATCTTCAACGATCTCGAGAAGGACGTGCTGCTGAACGTGCTGGACCGGATGAAGGATTCGAAGGCGGCCCTGGTGCTGGCCGCGATGAATCCGGATCGCGCGCGGGAGGCGACGACGCAACTGGCGCAACTGCGCAGCGCGCGCAACGCGGCGCCCGCCCCCGCCGGCGGCGGAGCTGGACCCTCGGCTGGCATGCCGAACGGCCTGACCGGCGCACAGGCGGGGGGCTCGACCGGGTCGGACGGGTCCGAGCGGCGCGGGGGCACCAGGGGCGCTGGGGGCCGGCGGCGTTCCGGCACCGGCCGGCGCTGGTGCCGTGGCCGCGCCAGCCGGGGCAAGACCGGGCCAAGCGGCCGCGCCAACGGGGGCGGGGAACGCGGCGGCACCCGCGGGGGCGGCTCCGCATTCCGGATCCGGGTCGAAGCCCGCCGCGGGCCAGCCCGGTCCGACGGGCAGCCTGAGCAGCACCCCACCCGTGGCTGCGACCGTGCCGCCGGTGCCGCAAGCCCGCGCCGGTTCGACGGCCGCCGCCGCATCGGCGACGCAGCGGGCCGACACGTCGCCGGCAGTCCTGCTGCAAGTACCGCGACCGGCGCCCGCGGCTTCCCCGACCGG
>ERZ778027.4482-NODE-4482-length-11884-cov-2.967791_pt1 | contig 11884 bp, 23 predicted proteins | sample MGYA00375757_ERZ778027 | MGnify/ENA primary metagenome ERZ778027 (study PRJEB29350, sample SAMN05389817) | bioreactor metagenome | isolation source: Ammonium sulfate bioreactor | place: South Africa: University of Cape Town | collected 2014-02-18 ... | reverse complement strand
CTAGAACGGTGTTGTGGCGGAGTGCACGTGTGTGTACCTTCGTCCGTAAATGAACGCTTCGCCAGACGAGGGCCCAAACAAACCCGTGAGAATGTTGATGGTGGTGGTCTTGCCGGCGCCATTGTGGCTGTTCAACACCAAGCAAGGTCAGGTTCGTTGCTCTCACTCAGTAGTGGCGACATGGATGGCATACCCCAACAAACACAACAAGCTGCCCTCTTGCACAGTCAAGCTCAGGTTGTCCAGTGCACGCATTCCGGTTCGTTGGCAAACCAAGTCAGCCAGCTGGTTGTGCACAATTGAGGAGGTGAGGAAGTGAGTGAGCTGGTACGAGTCGTAGACGAGTCGTAGAAGAGGGTTGGCATTATCACGTACTGTCTTGTAGGTCTTGCTCAATCGTACGATTCGCACTGCACTACCTTCCTGCTGTGCACTCTGATCCTCGTTCAAGACATCTTGATCAATCTCGTGCGCGTCCTCCTCCCTAGATAACCCAATATTTCATGAGTTGATGCGTCTCTCTCTCTCTCTCTGGCTGGCTCGTGTTTGCTTGCATTCATACCATCACACCAAGTCCTCGAGTTGCACCGGCTCACCCTTCTCCTTGTTAATATTCCAATACTCACGAGTAAGGAAGAACCACGGAGGTTGCCAGTTTCCAGTATCATCAGGAATGATCTATCGCAAGAGAGAGAGAGAGAGAGAGAGAGAGAGAGAGAAAGAGAGAGAGAAAGAGAGCAATGTTAATCGATGAATGGCCCACACAATCAGGTTGGTGCAAGCGACGTACGTTATCAAAGAGCCACGTCAAGGTGAAGAACACCATGGTGTTCACCATCATCATGTACAATGATTGTACGGTGGCCGGGGGCGTGATGCCACTGCTGTTGAGGAACATGTAGTAGAGGTCCGGCCAGCCGTAACCTGTTGACAACGTGATCGATCAGCAAGCGCACTTGGTGGAGGCAGCGCAGGGGTGGCAGCGGTGCAGCGTACCTGGACCCTTGAGGGTACCGAGGTCATACGACAAGGCAGTAATGTCCGAGACGGCCTTGGCAAAGTTGAACGGCGGATACCAAATGACAATGTAGCGAATCCACTTGGAGGCCTTCCAATCAAAGAAGATGAAGGCCACGAACTGAGATGCGTGCAGCAGTTCCACACTCGGTGAGTTGAATGCTGCATGCTTGGGCTGACGCGAGAGCTCGCGAACGTACGGCAGGATTGGTCAGGAGCATCTGCAGCAAGATACCAAGGATGAACACCAGCATGATGACCGACAGTGAGTAGCGAGTCAAGGATCTTACGCGCAAAAGCACACTCGCGCAACAACAAAGAAACCACCACGGCAATGCACGAAGACACTGGTCAAAGTAAGGATATCTGCTTGGGCCGAGGTATTGACAAAGGTGCTGATGAAGAAGGCGAACGACACCATCGAGATGCTAAAGAGGTAGAACACGAAGAAGAGCACAAAGAAGTTCGTGTCCCAGAAGAAGGCGAACTTGCACGCATAGCCTCCGGCTGCACGAGCACCACAGCAACGAGAGGAGTGTGTTAGCAAGCAAGTCGTGCCCTCAATCGATTGTAGCCGAGGTGGTGCATGAGTACCGATGAGAAGGATCGTCGTGATGAAGCAGTAGATGAGATGCGTGATGAGCCACGACAGCCAGTAGACCTTGCTCTGGAGGCCCATGAATCGCATGCCCTGCTTGAGCTTCTTCTCCTTCTCGGCCGCGAGTTGGTACACCAAGATCACAAAGTTGAACATGAGCCCGCAGTAGAAGAACAAGATGCCATAGGTCTTGACGGCTGTGTCGGCGTGTATGCGTGCGTGTGTGTGTCGGCGTCAGCAGATGGTCACACAAGCAGGTACGATCGAGCGAGCGGTCAGCGAGTCACGTACTGTCATTCAGCGCAGCATTGAACGATACGATGGGGAACGGTTGACGAGAGATCGAGAGGTTCTCGGTGCCGGTTGCGTTGTAGACTGAATGACATCCAGGCGAGGTCCATGAGCGAGCGAATGGGCGCGCGAATGGGCGCGCGCGCGAGAGCGAGACTGCAAGCAACATACAGAACGCTTGATCGATCGAAACCTGCAGGGCGTAGCGAATGTTGGGGCACTGCGTGCCGAGCGGCACGTACGGCGTCAAGCACGTGCCGTTGTAGAGCAGGTTGTACGCAAAGGTGTTGGAGAACGCGATGGTCTCGTTGGGGAAGAAGATGACGGCCGCTTGCGTGACGTTCTGATTGTCCCACATGAACTGCAGCGAGACAAGCCGTGGCCGAGGGTATACGGCACACCAGGAGTGTCAGAGCCTTGTGAGAGCGGCAGGGGTGTGCGTGTGTGTCGCACGTACATCTTCAATGGCCTCGAGGCTTGGCATTCCAACGATGGCGCCACTCGGTGCGCCGTCGACTCCATCGTGTAGAGGCAAGCCCGACTACAACCGAATCGAATCGAGTCAATCGGGATTCATGATCGAGACAATGTGTATCGCGGAGTTGAAGGGCATTGTGTGAGGCTGCGGCGTTGATGTCGAGCGCGTACCTGCTTGGAAAGATACTCGACGATCGGCTGTATGGACGACAGATTGTTCGGCGCGTACATCATACTGAAGCAAAAGTCCGTGTCGAACGCCTGGACACACACACACCGATTGAGTACACAAGCAGTGCGATGGTATCGAGTACCGATCGACGTACGACACACTCAGGAATGGCGCCGACAAGCTTGGGGTTCGGGTTGTTGTCTGCCGTGGTGCAATGGATCGACGGACGACGTCAGCACGGAGGAGCGCGCTTCGGGACCGCTCTCGAGCGCAATGAGTTCATACCCGTGTACTTGCCATCATGGGGCAACTCCTGGATGATGAGCAATAGGATCAAGAAGCCTACCGGCGCTCCAATCTGAAGCACGGTGGTCTTCCAGCCGCGATACTGCGATGCAGCGAATGGACGATAGCAGCACGCACACTCAGTGACTTGACGAATGTTAAGCGAGGCTACGACTTGCGGCAGCTCGTACGGCAAGTATGTAGTTCTTCTTGAGCAGGATGCCGAGCTGCGAGAGGCTCTCGCCCACATCCTCCATCACTTGGTCCATGGCGGAGGCTGGCGCTCGAGCACTTGGTTCGCGACGCGAGAGCCACACCGCAGAAAGGGAGCAGAGACGCACGTGCCAGAGGGAGAGGAGCAGAAGGAGGAAAGCGCTCGGGAGAAAGCAACATCTCTCTCTCTTGTCGTGGTCGGGAGCTCGCTGGCCGAGGTGCTGCTGGTCGCGGCGCCATTCCGGATCATATTGCATTTTGATTCGTTCATTCAATAATCATGTGGTAGTGCGGTGGAGGTGGCGTTGAGAGGAGGGAGGCATTGCTGTAATCGGATCGGTATAGTACAAGCTGGTGCGGCAGTCGGGAGTGAGAGAGAAACTGGGTGACAACCGATGCGGGATAGATAGCTAGATTGATAGATATTGATAGATTGCAGGATAGATAGACAGAAGTGATGAACTAGAATACGACGAACACAGGAGCATCGACGGCCTACGACGGCTGCTCTGGGCCAGGAGGTCGTGGCGGCGGTGGTAGGGTTCGGAACTTGGCGGGCGGTCTTGGGATGGGCCGCGTTGGCATTCCGGCGGCCGAGGTCGGCACGGTGGTCGCTGCGTCTACAGGAGGGCGCTGAGGAATTGGCACCGGCGTAGGTAAGACGCGCGGCGGCGGCGGCAGGTTGCGTATCTCCTCCTCGTCCGAGCCCTCGTGGTCCGAGCTGTCGTAGTTGGTGTCGCCGCTGCTCTCGATTGCCGGAGTCGCGGCAGGAGGAGCAGTAGAGGCCGCAGGACGCGGAACCACGGGAGACTCAGGTAGCGGTGCTTTGGGCTTTGGCGGCGGCACTCGCGCTGGAGACGAGGCAGCAACCACCGTGACGGTCGGCACAGCCTGCTCCAAGGGCTCGTGAGAGCCGGCGCCTTCGTCATCGCCGTCGTCCTCTTCCTCGCCCTCCGCAGCGTCGTCGTGTTGGTCGGGCTGCTCGACTACGGGTGAATTCTCGGCCAACAAGGTCGATAGAGCCGGCTCGGAGGTTGTAACTGACAGTGATGGCATTGCTAGATTCGAGCGAAACACATAAATCACAGCAACGACAGCAATCGTGTCACTATCGAGTAAGAACGAGTCGCAATAGTGGCAATAGTAGTGGTGATTGTGATTGATGCAGCTGCTACATACCGGCACGCGTACGAGATTTGAGGGCATTGTATACGACACTACCCATCAGGCCAGGCACGTGGCTGCAAATTTGCGCCTCCGTCAACGAGGCGATATCGGCACCCGAGACGCCGGTGAACGTGGCAGCGAAGCGCGAGAACTTGCCGTTCTCGTGCTCAGTGAACCAGCACTCGACCTGGTCGGCGGTCCAGTCCTCGAGCGCCTTGATGCCGTCGAATGCCGCCGGGCCCTTGGGCTTGTCCTTCTTCTTGCTCGAAGTCTTTTTGCCCGAGCTCTTCTTGCTCGACGGCTTCTTGCGCTTGACGGTGCTCTTGTCGCCGTCCGACTGGTGATGGTGGTGGTGATGGTGCGACTTGCTCTTGCTCGCCGTTCGATCAGCGCCGCCTTGGCCGCTGGCCGACTCGTTGTCGCTGTCGGCCGTCAGCGTGTCGGTGGCTTCGCTGGTGTCGAGCGCCGAGTCACCGCCGGTCGTGTACTCGGTGTCGTCGGGGCCCAGCGAGCTCATCATGCTGACCGACTGGTGCTTGCGCACGTTGGTTCTGCTGGCGGTGCTAGCGCCGGTGCCCTTGGTGAGAAGCATGGTGGCTCGCTTGGCGAGCGTGGCCTTATTCTCGAACTCTTGCTCGATGAGCTTGCTGTCCTTCGGCTTGGGTGCCACCGACGTGCGGCGAGTCTTTTTGCTTTGCATCGGAATGCCCGACAACGACTCGTAGCAGTTGTCGCAGACGCGAGCTTGCTTACCGAGGTTGTTCAAAAAGTGCGAGTTACTCGAACAAGCGCCACACACAAGCGATCCACAATTGCGGCAATGATGCTACAAAATCGTACGAAACGAATCGAATCGAATCAGTCGCTCGCTCAATCAATCAATCAACAATCGCATCGCGCGATACCTACCCTTCGATTGATCGTCGTAAACTTGGCGTCACAGAATGTGCAAGTCTTTTGCATCTTGTCAGGTACCCACACTGGAGCGATCCCGTTCGTTCCAAATCCACCTATATGTGCCATCGAATGAATGTACTTGGTAAGTGCGAGTTTACCCACTCCAAGACGGGAGGAGACAAGACGAGAGAAAAGGGGAAGAGGCGGTATGAGAGCTACGTACCCGAGTTGGCCTTGTTTTGAGAGAGCTGAGAGATGGCATCATTGATATCGCATACCCACGCGAAGCAATCCTCGGAGCTACTCGCAAATACCGTGAACGACTTTTCGTTGCTCAACACTTGAAAGGCATTTTGCATCACTATTGTATGGCAATCATCCAGCTCGGTGAGACAATCCCGCGCGCGCACGAGTGTGTGTCAAGTGTTGTGTTTGTGGAGGTGCGTGTACCTTCAGTGTCGGCGATCGGTTGCACTGCACACTTGTCGAGCTCGAACTTGCGATGGAACGAATATTGCGGAGTGGTCGAGCCGACGACCTCACTGACCGACGCATACACGAGAATGTCGTTGAACAAGAAAAAGTATCGGCGCTTGGGTTCTCGACGACAAAGCTTCACCAGTGGTCCTTGACGAATGAGATATCGACCGGTCTCGACAAAGTTCTACGCAATCACAATCATTCTGTCACTCAGTATCATACGCGAATGCAAACGACAGTTGTCGTAGCCGGTGCAATGGACATACGGGTGCCTTTCCGATGAAGCACGCTTGAATGTTGGCAATCTCTTCAAGCTGCTCGCGCTGACGAATACTCTCGTTCACGTAGTCGGCAACCTGCTCGACTTGAATCAACGCCTCCTTGCACGGTTTGTAGTCCGAGTGGGTCTCGGGAGTGGCTTTGATGAGCTCCTGCAAGAGCAAGCGATAACGAGGCACGCGCTGAACCGGTTGAATCAACAGCGATGGTAACGGAGGACTCAGCTTCTCGATTTGCGTTTTCTGTAGCAGCGTGAGCGAGCGAGCGAGTGAGTGAGTGATAGATATCGAAAGCATTGCAAGCACGTCTCGATTGGTACCTCGAGGAAATTGGCAAACTTGGTACTGGTCTCGGTCTTGTCTTGTAGCTTCTGCAACGAGGCGCCATAGTTGGCGCAGTACTCGCGATACAGCGCAAGAAATGGAATCTGATCCGTCCGCGAGAGCGACATCGAGAACGAGAACGAGAGCGACACGCAGACACGCAGAGTCTCATTGTCAGCACAATTCGGATTGGGCGTTCGCATGTCAATGGTGGATGGTTATCGAGCGACATACGAGCTTCTGAAAGCTGGGACCCATGTGGTCGGGGTCGCGCTCGAAGGCCGAGAGCTGCTCGTGGTGGAACGAACTGATGCTCTCAATGTTGCTGAAGATGATGTTGATGTTCTCCTTGGAGAGTAGCGCATCTTGTCGAATCGGAAGCAAGTAGTCCTGCGATATCACACGCCAAGGTTGGCGTGTGGAGACGAGGTGTGTGTCGAGATGACGAGAGCGCCAGAGAGATTCCGAAGAGTGAGCGAGTGTGAGGGTGTGTGCCGCGCGAGCGATCGATAGATCGATCTCGCCAGACACAACGGATATGCGAGCGGCTCTCGAGACATACGGCTACGATCCTATGCAACGACTTGCAGTAGGCTTGTTCGGTACTGATGATCTCGGCCGCGACGCGCTTGCGTTGCGCAAGAAGTTCCTCGGAGGCCTTGTCCTTCTTGGGCTTGGACTTGCCCGAAGATGACTGTAGCGCAGACACGCACAAACAGGTGATGTTTGCGACGACCAACGAACCAGTGAGTGTGGCTGGAGTAGGGGATAATGGTTTGAGAGTGGATGGCGCCGAGCGGTGGAGGAGTGGATGGTGTATGGGCGGGCGAGGGGAGGTAAGGAGGGAGAGGGAGGTCGAACCTTCGACATGATGGTAGTGGCGGCGCCTCGTCGGTGCGTGTGAGCGAGAGGCGGCGAGCAAACAACAACGACGAGGAAGAGGATGACGACAGCGCAACAGCCGGCTGCCGGTGCTACAGCAACGTCAAAGAGGGCCCATACAAAAGAGCGACCAGGCCTGGATCGATGCGTTGGTATTGGGATTGGGGGTCGTGGGTTGTGGGTTGGGGTGGAGCTCTCGAGGTCCCCCGATCACGAAGAGAGAGATATCCGGCAGCGGTTGTGGCGCAGCATCAGTCGGTAGGAGTCGGTAGGAGCCTCTCTCTGCCTCTCAAGAGGAAAAGCCTCCCATTGTTCCTTCGCGCTCTGGTCGTTGCGTCTCTCGCCGTGGTACCTACCCACACTCCCTCTCTCAAAACGATGGCAACGCTCGGGGAGAAGGTGGCTCGCTACGGCGCTACCACGAAACAAGGTGTATTGGAACGTATGGGCTTCACGGAGAACACGGCCGAGCCCAAGGAACTACGCGAGGCGAACAAGGTATCGTGCTTGAGATCGCCTAGCATTTAGCAGCGAGCGAGATTGCGAGCTCGTTGCGATACTCATGCGAAGGAACTCGCGTTGGACCGGTTCAGTATGTCGAGGAGATGATGTCGTGCTTGCAAGAGACCTGCAAGCGACTGCGTAAGCAAACCAAGTCCACCCAAGGTTCGTGCATTGCGTACGATGCGATGCGATGTCGATCGAGATTCGCTCATACACTCGCGCGCACACACAGCCAACATCGAGGATGGTCGGGCGCTCGCTGACTCTCTCACGGCGCTATCACAACGAGAAGCCGACCCTACATTGCGTACGTGTGCGCTCGCGTTGAGGCGCTCGATGCGGCGCTCCCTCGTCGTATCCATCTCCATCTCGCTGATACAACGACCACCACTTCATCGACGCAGGAGGCGCTCTATCGACCCTCTCGTACTTTCAATATCTCATCGAGGACGCCAGAGCGACGCTGGTACCTTACTCACTCGCGCCGCCTCATTTGTTGCGGCCGAGTTATCTCCTCTCGTTGCGCAGCGAGCCACTCACTCTTCAGCGTTGCTTGTGTGCGTAGACCCACTCGCTCGTCACCGAGTTCAGCAATCCTCTTCGCGACTTTGTCGAGGGCGACCTCAAGGACGCCAAGGACCAGAAGCGCAAGTATGACCGCGTTCGACTCAACTATGAGGCCGCTCTCACGCAGGTCAAGAACGTGAGCAAGAAGCAAAAGATCAACCTCAACAAGGTGCTCGAGGTACGTACGACGTGATATCCCTCTCGATTGCAACGTCAATTCGCTCGTTCATTGATTGACTGATTGATTGATTTGGACTACATCATACGCGTGATCCAACCTTTCGATACATTCTCGATTCGAAGGCCGAGGCCAATCGTGACATGCTACAGCAAGTGTTTCAGGTCTCGAGCCAGGACACGATGATTGCACTCGAGGATGCGGTCGCCAAGAACGAGGCTCTGCTCCTCGACAAGGCGTGCGTCTATCTCGACAAGTACTATTTATTCTTCCTCAAGGGCCTCGACTGGCTCGAACAGACTCGTGCACAGATTGTCGACTATCAATTTTTAGTATCAGAGGTTTGTATTGAATGATGCCGGTTGCTCTCCAGCCCTCGGTGTTGTTGACCATCATCATCATATCACGGCCACTGAACACGCACAGAGAAAGAAAGCACTCGAACAGCGCAGGCAGAGCCGGCAGACCGAACAGCTCGATCAGAATCCACAATCTCAAACCAAAACGGTACCGTGTGGCTCTCAACAAGTGCGCGGTACAACAACCTAACAAGCATCGCTGGATGCGTAGAATCCGTTATTTGGCATTCCGTTGGCATCGATCGTGGAGCGAGAAGGAACCAAGATTCCGCGCATGGTGTCTGATATCATCACACATATTCGCAGCACTTGTACGAATCAAATGAGCCACTTGGCATTCTCGCGCAAGCCGCCGCCGATGATGCTGCGCACTCACTCTGACTTTGGTGTTCATTATGGCAATAGCACTGAAGCTGGAGGGAATCTTTCGAATCTCGGCATCTCGATCTACTCTCGAGGAGACCGTCACAATCCTCGAGTCGAGTACGCGCGCTTGCGATTGTTCTCGTTGCGAGCTCGCTTGTACTCACCCGCGCGTGCCCGTGTTGATAGACCCCGATTTCGACTGGTCGGCAGTAGCAAACGACCCTCATCTCGCACCATGCATCCTCAAGCTCTTTCTTCGAGAGTTGCCCGAGTCGCTCCTGACCTTTTCGTTGTATGAGCTCTGGCTATCACTCGCTGGTACGCCGTTTGATTCCGCTCCGTAGCTGTGTATTGCGCAAGCGCGAGCTGACACTGCAACCACCACGGCAACGACAGCTCTTCCATCACGAGAGCAATTTGTGTTTGCAGTCAAGACGCTGTGCAGCCGCCTACCACCTGTGAATGCCGAGCTGGCCAAGGCTCTATTCATGATGTGTCACGACCTCAGTCGCGAAGAGGCAAACATGATGAGCGCCGGCGCATTGGCTATCGTTCTCGGTCCCAACATTCTGTACCAAGATCCCAAGGTGCCAATGGAGCCCAGCACCGCGCTGCAGCACATGGCCATCTCCAATCGCGTCATCTCCAAGATCATCGATTGTGCGCCGTTGATCTTTTCTGATGATAACACTGTACGTGATCATCAACACCCGAGTGATTGATATGAGCTCCCTCCCCTCTCGCTCACTCGCTCACTCGCTCACGTGATGGTCTCTTAGGAAGCAAATGAATCGAGTGGAGGAGGAGGCGGAGGTACTGCACTGCGAATGCCATCGATTCCTGCGCCAATACCGCCAGTTTCAGCGAGCCAACCACCTGCCTCCTCTACCACTGCCACTGGCATCAAGGTATGACTGCAACAACTCACTCGAGCAACTGCAACCTGCAACCATACTAAGTACTCGTCGGTGAATGCGTGCAGTGGGACATGCCTGTTCATCCGTCTTCGCGAGCCGGAGCCGATACGCTTCAACAGCTCGTGCTGCAGCAAGCACGCAAGCAAGAGATGCTCCGACAGATCGAGCAACGCCGCTCGCTTCCCGTTAGTCAGCTCAATGAGATATCGGGGAGGATCTTAGCCATGCCGGATGATGCTGCACCGACACCAACCGCAACCATGACTGCAGAGGCCGCTGCCGCCACCGCCGCCGCTGCCGCCGCTGCAACGGCAACAGCAACCACAACGACCACGAATACTACCTCACACCCCTCGATACGGCCATCGGATACGAGCGCTCGACGCCGGACCGTCAATTCGAGCTCGTCGCGTGACATTGCAGCCATGCGCTTCTCGAAAGAAAGCCCCGGTCGACTGCAAGATATGGCGACTGGCAACGCCAAGTGGGCCACCTATCGGCCAGGCGCGGTCGACACGCCGACCAAGGCAGCGCGCTCCAAGGAGCGTGATCGAGTGCTGATGCGCACCACGGTGGCACCCGTTCGTCCCAAGCTACGAAAGGCCGGCCGCTGGATTCCGCCAACCACCAGCGAGGCCTCGAGGGAGATTCGCGCCGACATTGAGACCGTGTGCGGCGTACCGGCGCTGTCGCCACCGGCCGAGAGCATCGAGACCGTCGATCCTGCACAGCGCGCGCACTCGGCGACCCTGGACCCGCCGGTGCCCACCAAGGTTGCACCACCGCCCGAGGCCTCGCTCTCGTTCCCACGCAACCGCTCGTTCATCGAGCTACCGGCCGAGCTGATCGCCGAGATCCTTTCATCGTCGCCGCCGCCACCGCCGCCCGACGGCTCGCCGCCCTTGCCCGAGCAAGCGCTCTCTCGTTCCGAGCCCACCGTTGGCTCGTCATCGTCTGCGCCATCGTCACCGCGTACCACAACGGCTCCGGAGCCCGTAGCGTCGACGGGAACGGTGCTGTCCAAGTCGGCGTCTTCCTCGCCGTCGAACTCGTCGACCTCAGCGGCACTGCTACACGAGGACGATGGCGGAGCGCGCATCCTGTCGCCCAAGACAGTAGCACGCAACGCTGCTCGTACACTCGCCGGTAATGCATCGTGGACGTCTTCGGCTCCGCGAAAGGGCGATTCGGCCACTCCGCCTCCGCTGTCCAGCAGCCCGAATGCCGCCCATCATCCGATAGCAACACTGCGTGGTTCGGCGTCGAAAGGTTGGTTCAGTACTGCGCCGTCAGCGTGGAGAGGAAGCGACGGCATTGGTGGTACTGCCACTACTGCCACGACCAGTACAGGTACCAGTGCCAGTACTCCGACTCCTGTGCCGACGAGCACGTCGAGTAGCGGAGGCTGGCTGCCAGGCTTCATTGAAGACGACGACGATGACGAGGACTCGTCGGCCGACAGCGTTTCGGACGAGACGTCGACACCCAGCTCGACGCCGACGCCCGTCAGCGCACTCACCAAGTCGCTGGTGGGCGCTGCGGTTCGTACTACACCGCAAGCACCTGTTGGCGGCTGGGTCAGTGTACCAGTACCAGCAACCCCATCGCCGGTGCATCCTCGATGAACGCGTGAGCGAGCGAGTGAGTGACCACGAGACATTCATAAGTGAGTCTCAGTCATACGCTCGCTCTCTCAGTTCTCCTTGTGATATACGATTGATGATTTGTACATACATCATGCCTCCTCCTGTTCAACAAACAAACAAACAACAATGACGACTCCAACACAAGTATTCAGGGAGGGGGAGCGGGTGGCGTGTTTATATGAACATGTGTAATGATGGCAAGGTGTGAGAGGTGGTGGTGCCTCGGTGGCGACGGATGTCGGCTGTCGTGCCAGCTAGCGTGATTG
>ERZ778027.4481-NODE-4481-length-11884-cov-10.932116_pt1 | contig 11884 bp, 9 predicted proteins | sample MGYA00375757_ERZ778027 | MGnify/ENA primary metagenome ERZ778027 (study PRJEB29350, sample SAMN05389817) | bioreactor metagenome | isolation source: Ammonium sulfate bioreactor | place: South Africa: University of Cape Town | collected 2014-02-18 ... | reverse complement strand
TAATTCGTTTTCATTGTGTTCATTGTGGTTTGCATGGACCTGAAATACCACAAACAATTTTTATTGAAAGAAATATTGTTTGGAATGAAGAAAATGGTCTGATGAAAGAAAAGAAATCACGTCATGCTCTACTTGAATATTACTCACAGGTTAAAATAGATATGTTTAGTCGACCATTGATGAATCAAAATCAAGAAAATAGAAATCAATTCAATGAAGAATTTATTCAAATACTTGAAACAATTCTAAATCGTCCGCTGAAAGGACAAATCAATAGTGAAAATACGTTTGTAGAAATTGGTGCCGATTCTTTAGCAATTAGTTTACTTTGTAAAATTTATAATGAACGAGGAATTTATCTCGATTCATCGACTATTTATGGTCATTCATTGAATCATCTTCAACAATTACTTACTAATCAGCATGTTGTTTATCAACATATTACTGAAGACATTAATTGGAAAGTTGAGTCAACACTTCCTCGACATATCACTCAACTTATTACAAATTCGAAATCTGTACAAAAGAAAAAAACGAATATTTTATTAACTGGTTCGACAGGATTTCTTGGACCTATACTTCTTGTTGAACTTCTCAAACAAACCGATGAAAATGTTAAAGTCTATTGTATTATTCGAGCAAGAGATGATCAATATGCTCGACAGCGTCTTCAAAAAGATTTAGAAAAATGTCAACGAAATAATTCTGTTGATTGGAAGAGAATTTCTTGTTATGCTGGAGATGTTTCAAAAGAAAATCTTGGATTACCATTGGATCACTATACTCAATTAATCGAAGAAATTGGATTTGTTTATCATAATGCATCCTATGTTAATTTAAATATGCCTTATAAAGCATTAAAACAATCGAATGTTCGAGGTACATTAAATACTTTAGAATTTGCTTTACGATGTCAAGGAAAATTCGTTTATACAAGTTCAGTAGCAGCATTACCTTCGGGTAATGATGCTAAACAAGACGAAAACGGTTGGGTTCATATAACATCAAATGAAATAAATAAAAAAGATGGATACGGACAAACAAAAGTTGTTGTCGAGAAATTATTAAAACAAGCATCAGATCTTGGTGTTGATATTGTTATAGTAAGACCTTGTACGATATCTGCCGATACAGAAACTGGTTATACAAATCTAGATGATTTTATTAATATTCTCTTACGTACTCAAGTGGAAATGAAAACCATAGTAGAAAATACGAATCTTAAATTGCATATGGTTCCTGTCGATTATTGTGCTAAAATTATTGTTGTTTTAGGTTTTCATTCGGATAGTCAAGGAAAATGTTTCAATTTATATGGAAATCCTTTGAATATTTCACGTATTTACAAGATTTTGTTTGATAGATTATCTCATATTGATATCAATAAAATCAAACAGCATCAATGGAAAGAATTTGTATTAAATAATCTATCTGAAAATAGTCGAACGTGGCCTCTGCGAGATCGAATAGCTTCAATGCAATTTGTTCACGACGAAGAACCAGAACAAGAACAAGAACGTGTACCAACTAAAATGACACAAGAATTCTTACAAGACAAATGTCATCTTCCATGGTTGCAAACAACAGAACAAGATTTTATTAAATCCATTGATTATATGATCGAACAAAATTTTTTTCCTCTATAACTGTATCGTAATTTTGCTTTCTTTTATACTAACTTTACCTGCATGAAAAGCATGCTTACGTGATAAATAATTTTGTCCCACCATTTAATCGACGTTGAATAAGTATGATAAAGTGTGCAAGACTACATTTAAAATCAGTTAATTTTGTTATGGTCTGAAATGAAGTAAAAAAAGTGGGAAGAAAAAAAGGGAGAAATCTGCTATAACGAAAAACATGTTTTTCACTTGTGTGACGACATGACATACGTATGTACAGATAAATACCTGTGTTTTTTCATTACTCGTTGTCTCGCAACTTGTAATGATCGATCTCGCAGAGGACAATATTGAAACAATCGATTCTATTGATTATCCAAATGAGTACGTGTATTATAATGTGATTAATCGTTCTGCTACATGAAAAATGATTATTTTAGAAATAAAATAAGTACACACAGAAAACTTACAATAATAATTACAGGCGTAGTATTCGGTCTTGCTTGTGCACTGGCATTAGCATTATTACCATTGTATTTATTACGACATGATCCTGAGCTATCGACACAGAACAGTATATATTTATCTTACATTTAAAATAATGTGTGCCTTTTAAATATTTTAGCTACCGATATATGGAAAATTCAATATCAGACCAATTATTATTTAGGACGAACTCGTGCACTTGCAGCAATTTCAAGAACAGGCTTAGCTACTGCGGTAAATAGGTGATAAATTGAATCGTATCAAAAGAATAAATTTGATTGTAGATGAGTAAAACAATAGGTCTTGGCAATAATACACTTATTATATCCGACGCTTATTTTATATCATCAAGAACAATACGAGCTATTCAATATCTTCATGATCGACAGTAAAACAAAAACACACGATTTTCTTTCTCATTAATAAAATTTATTTTTGAAGAAATAAGGCTACTGATGGTGATAATGGTGTTGGTGAACCTTCAACAGTTTTTCTCGACATGTTCATGCAAGCTGTGTATCCTGTTGAATGTCAACATATTGCTTCATGTCAGAAACAATTTCGACAACAAATATTGAATAAAATAAGAAATCTTGGACAATATCCACTCGAAGTACCTCTTGAAGATGGTCAAGTTTTATACATGGAAGTTCGACTTTACGCTCTGACGGAGACTTATGGTGAGTATCATTTTATTATTCAAATTGACTCTTTCATCATTTTTCAGATCCAACAGCGACAACATCCACAACTACTACGAGAAGTACTGCAATAATTGTCACAACTGAAAGAACTTCATCAATATCCATATCAACAGCCATACAATCTATGACGACGAGTACTACTACTACTCTTCCTATCACTACCAATGTTGTTATTGAAAAAACTACAACCACTCCTACCACTACTACTCCTATCACCGCTAGTGTTACTACTGCAAAAACTACAACAACTACCGCAACAACCACTACTGTTCCTAACACTGCTGGTGTTACTACTGCAAAAACTACTACCACCACTACAACAACTACCACTACTACTCCTATCACTGTCAGCATTACTAGTGTCACTACCACAACAACTATTGCAATTCGAACTACTGCCAGTACCACTAGTATTACAACAACAACTGTGACGACTACTACCGCTACAACTATTATCACAACAACAACTGTGACGACTACTACCGCTACAACTATTATCACAACAGCAACTACTCGTACCACTAGTATCACAACAACCACTACTCGTACCACTAGTATCACAACAACAACTATTCCAATTCACACTACTATCAATACCACTAGCATTACAATAACAACAACAACAACTATGACGACTACTACTATCACAACAACCACTACTATTCCTGTCACTATCAGCACTACTAGTGTCACTACGACCAGTACCACTACTCGTACCACTAGTATTACAACAACAACTATGACGACTACTACTGCTACAACTATTATCACAACAACCATTACTATTCCTGTCACTATCAATACTAATAGTGTCACCACTACCCGTACCACTACTCATACTACTACTCATACCACTACTCATACCACTACTCATACCACTACTCATACCACTAGTATTACAACAACAACAACTATGACGACTACTACAACTACTATCACAACAACCACTACTATTCCTGTCACTATCAGCACTACTAGTGTCACTACTACCAGTACCACTAGTACTACAACAATGATAACAACTATGACGACGACGACTACTACTGCTATTCAACTGTCTTCTTCAATGTCAACATCAACAACAACAATTACTACATCAATATCAAATCATGATATCACGACCTTATCGACATCCACAACAACAGGTAGCACAACAATTTCATCAACATCAACATCTACAACAAATGTCACTCCATCGACCAATTCAACTATTTCTTCAACATCCACAACAATTATGTCAACAGAGACATCAACTATAATTACGACTTCATCACTTACGACACAAACAGAAGAATTAACGACAACGCATACAACAGAGGTATCAACTGATGTGACGTTAACGTCTCAGACAACGACGTCATCGACTATAACTTTGTCAACAACTACCACCGGTACGACAACAGTACGAAGAACAATTGCAATTACAACAACAACCATATCTACTACTACTACGATCACAATTACAACCACTACTAGTACTGTTTCGACGACAATCGAATTAACAACATTAACTGACAGCATAACATCATCATCATCATCAACGACAATAATTACTACTACCGAAACACTTTCAACAAATGAATCAGAAATGTTAACTAACAGTGCAACAACAACAACAATCACTACTACCACTACGATAACTGACATAACTTCAACAGACAAACTAACAACTTTAACTGATATTGAAACAAGCATAACAACGACAACTACTGCTATTGATACACTTTCAACAAATGAACCAACAAGATCAATCATTACGACTACAACTACTACTGATACTCATTCGACAGTCGAACTAACAGTATTAACTGACTATACAGCAACAATTGTAACATCTGATATACTTTCAACAAATGAACTGACAACCTTGACAGATATTGGAACAACAACAACAGCACCGCAAGCTACTACTAATACAGTTTCGACAGATGAAATTGCTTCAACATTGATTAATGATGTAACAACAATAGAAGCTACTGCGCATACACTTTCAACAAGTGAATTGACAACAGAAACTACTACGGAAACTCCATCAACCTCAATTAACGATACAACAATAGAAGAAGCTACAACAGATACCCTTTCAACTACTGAATTTGGTTCAACATTAATCAATGATGCAACAACAGCAGCAGAAACTACAACGGATACACTTTCTACAAGCGAACTTACATCAACTTCAATTAATGATATGACAACAGTAACAACTACAATTGATAGTATTTCAACAAGTGAATCTACATCAACATTGCTTAACGATGTAACTACAATAGCAGAAACTACAACAGATACGCTTGCCGCAAGCGAATCTACATCAACCTTAATGAACGAAGCAACAACAGTAGGAACTACAATTGATACACTTTCAACAAGTGAATCTATATCAACATTAATCAATGATGTAACCACAATAATAGAAATGACTACCGATAATCTTTCAACAAACGAATTAACAACATTAGCACATATTGAAACAACAACAGATACACTTTCAACAAGTGAACTGGCATCAACATTAATCAATGGCGTAACCACAATAATAGAAACAACTACCGATAATCTTTCAACAAACGAATTAACAACATTAGCACACATTGAAACAACAACAGAAGAAACTACAACAGATACTCTGTCAACAAGCGAACTTACATCAACATTAATGAATGATGTAACTACAATAATAGAAACAACTACCGATAATCTTTCAACAAACGAATTAACAACATTAGCACACATTGAAACAACAACAGAAGAAACTACAACAGATACTCTGTCAACAAGCGAACTTACATCAACATTAATGAATGATGTAACTACAATAATAGAAACGACTACTGATGCTCTTTCAAGAGTAACAACAGCACCTCCAGGTGAGTCATAGAAAAATTAGAGTTATGTCTAAAGATGAGAGTGATTGAGTTTCTACCAATTTGATTTGACTAAACAGAGACGTTTATCTAATACAATACGAGATTTCAACCATTTGAAACTGTTCTAGAATATATTTTTATTTATTTTCTCATCTTGTTTAGTATGGGCTCTCACGGGAAGTATGAGTGTTCCACGGATATATCATACATTAACCGTCCTAGCAGATGGAAAAGTGTTAGTTACAGGTGGAAAGAATGGTGCTACAGTCTTAAGTAGCGCCGAAGTATACGAACCCTCTACCGGCATTTGGACAATAGTAGGAAGCATGAATACGCAACGATATCATCACAGGGCATCCATTCTAGCAAATGGATCGGTATTAGTGACAGGTGGAGATGATGGTTCTATTCGTTTGTCAAGTACTGAATTATATAATCCAGTAACAAGTACTTGGACAATTACCGGAAATATGATTAGTGCACGATATCGTCATATAGAATGCGTTCTACAGGATGGAGCAGTGCTAGTTGCAGGTGGATGGAATGGTGCTAGTTATGTGTCGAGTGCTGAATTATATAATCCGCTAACAGGCACTTGGACATTAACAGGAAGTTTGACAACTGGTCGGGAAGCAGCTGCAGCATCCATCTTACCGAGTGGAAATGTAATCATTTTAGGTGGATACAATGGTATTGCTTTGAATAGTGTTGAATTATATAATTGGACGACAAATATTTGGACAACAACAGGAACTATGACTGGTAGACGTAACGTACCCACAGCATGTGCCTTAGCAAATGGATTAGTGTTAGTATCAGGTGGAGAGAATGGTACTATTTTGAGCAGTGCTGAGTTATACGATTGGTCGACAGGTATTTGGACAGCAACGGGAAGTATGAATGTAGCGCGAAAATATCACGTACCAGCACTCTTAGCAGATGGAAACGTATTAATTGTAGGTGGACAAGATAGTAGCAGTACTTTTAATAGTGCTGAATTATATAATCCATCAGCAGGTAGTTGGACAATGACGTCAAGTATGAATGTTGCACGGGGAGAGGAATCCAGAGCGTCCATTTTAACAGATGGAACGGTGTTAGTTGTAGGTGGACAAGATAGTAGTGGTTGTTTAAGTAGTGCAGAGTTATATATTTGAAATATTTTTTTTTATAAATATTTATTCTACATAAAAACAAATTTACAAACGTGAAATAATATCATTATCAGATGATACTGTAGAAATTGAAATGATTCGTGTGAAAGTATTATTATGAGATTTTCTACAATTTTCAAAGATTCGTGTAAAGACAAATACGAGTAATGATAGGATAACGAAGACTAGAAAAATAGCAAATGGCGCACCCATTTGTCTAAAAGATACTTTAGTAGAAGAGTCCGCTGATTGAGAACAGTAATTTGTTTGAAACCATTTTGCTTTCAGTTTAAAAAAAACACCATCTTCTCGTAATGATAAAATAGTAACATCTAAAACTTGTTGAAAAAGCCAATTTTTAGGAATCATAATACCAAAGGCACTTTGATCAAAACTAGCGCCTACTAAAGTTAAATTACAATAGATACTAGTCGTTGCATATTCTAAAACTCCAGCATCCATAATAGCTACATCAATAATATTATTCAATAATTGATTAAACATCTCTTCTCTTGATCTTAATGGATAGAATGTTCGTTTTCCTGCTGAAATTTCTCGTAAAAAGAAATCTTCTATTGATGATTCGATCACTATGCCAATTCGATGCGGTGGGACTTCCCCATTTTTAATATCATCAAGTCCAGAAATCATACCACGTGTTTTTACGACCGTAAAATCTGATGTTAAATTTGCTTGATATGTAGATATAAAAATAAAACTCATGAAACCAATTCCAAGAAATAAAATACGACCTTCAACTGTATTTATTTCAAAATTACTTGCATTTCCTAACATTGATCCATAGGAGTCATAAATACCGATTCCAATTTGAGGAAGTGTTTGTTTGCTAATGAATTTTCTATTGTTTTTCCTTTCGTAGAAAGAAATCAGTAGTCCAGATAGTAATATAATACCTAGAATACTTAACCAAATTAAACCTGGAAATGGATCTAAGAATGCTGACCATTCGAAATTTGTAGTAGGTACCGCACGTGTAACCATTCGTAATGAATTATCAAATATCGATGCAGAAAAATCAACTTTTTCTCTACGTGCAGCTAAAACGGTTACATCTCCTATTATCATATCAAATCTATTATTTACAATATCATCAACCAGTTGATTATAAAGATATGTTGATGGTAAACAAGTAATATTTGTAATAAATCCCATTTTATTCTGTAAATATTCAATAAGATCAGGAATATATCCAACAGCTACAAATTTTATTTGTCCATTTGTGTCTGTCATTGGTGCCATGATTGTAAATGGAGCAACTTCAATAATTGCAATTCGTAAGATAATACCAGTAAGTTTGGCATACGATGTCGGAGATGTTAATGATCGACCTGGCCATATAATTGCACTTGGTTGTGAAAGTGGTTTCCAAAGATATTCATTCGAAGTAACGAGAACTGGAATGTAAGCCAAATTTGTATCAAATTGTTGAACATTGTTAACAATATAATAAATGCCATTTGTTCGATCTGTATGATTAGAACTGAATTGAACAGGACCAGATACTCCAAGAAAAGAATTTCTATTGATTTGATTCAATAAAGAACTTGAATTTAAAAACAAACGATCAAAACAAAATGAAGTATTAGTAAATGAAACATATGATGATGATGATGATGATGATGATGATGATGAACAAAGTTGTTGTAAAGATTGGATTAAAGACCATGTTGCATCGAATGCAAATAATGCATATGAATGAACATACTTTGGCCCTGGAAATGATGTTGGTTCATATTTTTGCCAAATTTCATAGGCTGCATTTAGTAATGTTGAATTAATTGGTGCATCAATAACAGATCCTACGACATGTTCAACTGTCAATATTCCAATTAATTTGTCATGATACATTGGATGAAAAGAATTCAATGGAGCATTGACACTTAATATCCATGTAAAATGTGGACCCAGAACGTCGGAATCAAGAGCATTTTGTAAAACTAACGTTGCATATACAGAATCTGCCCAGAGAATAACAATTCTTGATGGACTATTCATTAGAATATTCTTGAGATCACCTCGAATTTTAAGTGTTACAACATCGAATACAATCATATCTTGAACAATAATATTATTATCTTCTAATGTTTCACTGATCACTTGAGCTCCACCAATTCCAAATGCATCATTTTGATAGATAATTATTCCTGATGTCCAATTGTATTTTAAGAATAGCTTTGTTATAGCAAGTGCAGTTCCATTGTCAGATGCAATTGTTCGATAGAAAGTTGGATATGTTGATCGATCGGATAATTCCGGATCTGTAGCTCCATAGGAGATCATAGGAACACCGAGTTTTGCAGCAAAAGGAGCAAGTACACGAGCTTCTCGAGAATAGACTGGTCCTACAATACCAACGATATCCGATGCAGACATTTCCTTACATGTTTCACTAAAGGTATTCATAACATCACCTCCACTGTCGATTAATCTCCAACCAATGTATTCTCCATTTATTTTGACATTATATTGTTGCGAAAGTAAAATTGCTGCTTTAAACATTGCACGAGTATGATTAGAACGTAAATCTAATTCACTTTGGTTGACTCTGTTTCGAAATAATCCAAGCAGTTGGACTTTTGTTTGGTTAAAAGTTGGCCAAAGTGCTGTCGTACATGAAAAATTCAAATATACGATCAGTAAATACCAATGCATAAAACTATTTAAAAACGACATTACTACAGTCGTCATCTATTTCGTATGATATATTTATATACATAGCATTTCTTGGTATTTCCCAAGCAAAAATAAAACCAAGTAAAAAACCAACATACACGCGCATGATTGATCTGTTTATTTCGAAACTGTATGCTTATAATTATATGTTTCGCCACATTTTGATCGTATTTTGCGATAAGGAACAGAACGAAGAAAAAAAAACTTGATTATGACTGACATCATTCAAGGTTCGAAAATCAGATTATGTATCTTTTTTCTTTTCAATCTCATCAATAAACTATAGATAGAGTTGTCGACCAAAAATAATTTATTTGTTTTCAATATTACGAAGGAATTATGATCAGCCTTTGAGATAAGAAAAATTAAATGCATATGATCAAATTTTATTCTCATAGATTGATGATTTATTCAAGATCTTAATGATCCTAAAGAATTAATTATAATATAAAAATTTGATGTCACAAAATGGAAGAGAAAGATCACAGTGCCATCGAAGCTGATAATAATTCGTCAACGTCATAATCTTCGTTCCAGATTTTTTCATTTGAATCAGTTTCGACTTCACCATTGGAATCGCTTGACGCCATTTGAATATCATCGATGAACCCTAAATCGACTAACACTAGTTGAAAGTCTTTATCTTGCGTATTTAACATGCAAGGTAATTCCGAAATGAATTCATTATCAATCGATTCAGCTTCGCATTTTTAACGCAAAATCTCGTGATTTTCATTAATACATTGCAAAAAACCATTTGTCTCATTAGATGAATTGTTTTTCTCTTCGAAACTGTTAGAAGTAATTGTTAAATCGTCAGTAAAATTTAATAGTTCCTCGAATTGACCAACATCAACTTTATCATCCACATTGGTAGATCCATTTCGATAAAATGTATAGATTTTCGCGATTGCGACGTTTAATGTGTTGCCAATCCAAAATAGAAAATAATCTTTCTGGCATAACCGAATGTGGTGTTATCGAAAACAATTGTAAATCTATATTTGATAATGAATTCTTATGTGTATGATCATTGATCATAGTCCACCACAACGTTGGAGTATCATCTAAAAGTATACAAAGTGGAGGAAATAAAATGTTTATTATAGTTACCTTTTGTGTACGTCAAAGCGTATGGACCACTTCTAACTTCGTATCGTTGTAGAGCACCAGTGACATTTTTTGTTGTTGTTAAACTATTCCCAATTTTTTTGCTATATTCAGCTAAAAATCGATAAACAGCTGATCGACCGTTGGTAATCATTCCGCTACCACGATATTTTGGATGAAGATAATAGGCGCTCAAATATAAATCATTTTGATATTCTTTCAATCTAATATTCACCACCTTCTTTACATGTTGACCGAACATACGAGTGTCGGTATTTTCAGCAAATTGATTACTAATCAATTGAATGATCGACATAGCATACGCTATTAGCTTCATGATTGTATATAGATTTTCAATATGAATAAAAAACGATCGATTATGAATAATGTTGATCACTCTTGTTGGTGCAATTGATTTATCAACAGCTACTATAACATCCAACGATGCACGAAGTAGAAGAAATGATTCGAGACAATTGGCAACACTGTACCATCGAATTTTGCTGATGGTATGCAAAGCTTCTTCTTTCAATTTACCCTTGAAAAGATGAGATCGATTCTGGAATTTTGTGATTACTGTTGCTTTGGCGAGAACATTCAACGCACAAGGATGTTTTAAAATGTCACCTAAAAAGAAGTTGTATATAAGTTTTTCTCATACAAAAGTCGATATGATAGAAAGAACGGTAAGATTTTACAAAAAAATCTTAAGATTCTATTTCAAGAGCGTTGATAACGAAAATCCATCCTCAAGAATTTTTCTTGTTTAACTCTATATCTAGTATTTCTATTGTGATATCAGAGTGCTTACTTACCAGCAATTAAATTAATTGCATGGGCAAAACATCGTAATCCAATAATATGCTGGTTTCCTGGTTTCGCAACGAATAATTCACGCATTTTTTGCATCACAGTGGGATTGTCAGTGACAATTGCACGAATTTTTGAAGTGATATTGATGGTTGTACATAATCGTCCACACCGGTCATTCCATCCATCGATGTTTAAAGTTAAATGAGCCGCTTCAGAAAGTAGTGATTTATTCTTGTTTTCTACAAACACCATTTCTTCAGTAAGAATTTCAGATGCTAATTTTTTACGTCCAGGTAAAACATACGAAGGATTTATTTTCTTAATAAATTCCACGAAGAAATCATTGTCGACCGTTAGAAACGACATCCCATTCATAATATTTGTTTTACCATCAAAATTTTATAAAAAAGAATTTGAAAAAACTATTCAAC
>ERZ778027.4470-NODE-4470-length-11930-cov-3.749389_pt1 | contig 11930 bp, 15 predicted proteins | sample MGYA00375757_ERZ778027 | MGnify/ENA primary metagenome ERZ778027 (study PRJEB29350, sample SAMN05389817) | bioreactor metagenome | isolation source: Ammonium sulfate bioreactor | place: South Africa: University of Cape Town | collected 2014-02-18 ... | reverse complement strand
TGCCGACCGAGAACAAGAACGAGAGATCGATCGACGACAAGAACACCAATCGGTGATGGTCGGTATCGGCAATGACGATGCGATGATGATGCTTGTCGATCGCAATGCCTTCAGGATTGTCGAACTCGAGGTCTCCTGATCCACGATGGCCGATGCACGATACGAACAATTGCTCGCTCAGAGACCATGATTGTACTCGATGGTTGCTGTATTCAGCGATGAGGATGCGATCATGATCGTGATCGATCGCAACGTCCCATGGATACTTGAACTGGCCTGGTTGGCTGCCTTCCTCGCCGAACTTGGACACGAGCGAGCCATCGTCGCACGAGAATACTTGCACTCGATGGTTTTCGCTATCTGCGACGAACAAGACGCCTCGATGATGGTCGAACGCCAAGCCTCGAGGGAAGGACAGCTGGCCATCAGTACGACCATTTGCCTTACTGCCAATCGAGAGCTTGATTCGAGCATCACAATCAAGAGTATCGTCTGCCATCCCGTCCAATCTCACTAATGCACAGTAATAAAGATACTTGTCCTGGCTCGATGGAATCGAAGAGGAGGGTGGTCTGCGAGCGAGGCCGGGGTACCGTGTTCGTTGTAGTTCGCGTGTTGGCGATGCGTTGGGTTCAGAGCGGCACCCACGAGAGAGAGAGAGAGCACGCGCACGCCGTGATCGATGCTGCTGTTTGTTGTTTGGCTGCTTTGTGTGGCGCACGCGTAACGGGCACTCACACTCGCGCGTAACGCGGTGGCGCTCTTGTTACACACGCACGCACGTACACCTACGCACGTGTGTTAACGAGCAGCCCGTGTCGTGTCGGTGTTACGTGAGGCGAGTGAGAGCGAGAGAGGGGAGTTGGTAGGCTCTTGCTAGGTACTGTATCAAAGCTTGAGATATCTATCGTGTTTGTGCGTGTAACGCACGCGTGTGTAAGTGTGTAACTGTGTAAGTGTGAGTGTGGATAGAAGATCTCACCTTATACTGACCATATCAAGAGTTTAGGCAGACAATAGCCATCATCCATCCATTCAAGATGGATATCAATTCGATGGATATGAAGAGCAAGTTGGAGTTGATATCAGCCGTCGCTGATATGCCATCGATCCCCAAGTCCTACAAGTTGATGGCGAGCCACTTCTTATTGGCCGTACTCGCCAAGGAGGACGGTGGTGGCAAGTGGTTGCTCGGTATCTGGGGTGGCTCGATCGTCAGCACTCTCGGCTACGCGGCCTACAAGCGCATGTTCGGTGACCCACTCGACCGACCGACTCCGACCTCGACCATCACGGCACGTCGAAACAAAGGTCAAGCAGCCGAGCACGTACACGTGGTCGATCGTTACGAGGTCAAGGGCATGGTTCGTCAATTGCGAGTGATCCTTGCGTTGGCGTTCCCGTCGTTGGTATCGAGGCAGAGCTTCCATCTGTTGGCCTACACCGTGTTGCTGTGTCTGCGTATCATCTTGACCATTAAGATCGCAAAGGTTACGGGAGCTCTTGGCAAGGTACCTCACCGTCACCATCACCATCACCATCGACATCAATTCAACTGAATCAATCGCCGAATCTCATCGAACGAAACATGATATCGACACCGATATAGATGGTCGGCGCTCGTACATGGACCAGTATGTTCCAGAAGCAAGTAGTGTTCGGCCTGTGGTGCCTACCTGCTGCCGCCGTGAACTCGCTCTTGAGCTATGAGTCCCACAAGGTACCTACAAACTCCTCCAATCCCAATCCCCACTCATCTATCGCTATCTCTATCATTGCACCATCAGATAGAAGCTCCAATCAGTAGTGTGAGCGGGTTCTGTATTAATTAATCATTCGCTTATGCGACACAATTCCGCAATTTGATTGATCGATTGATTGATCGATTCGATTCGATTCGCGTCACGATTGAATACACTGTAGCTGGCGTTGGCACTTCGTGAGGAGCTCACTCGCAAGATCCATTTTCAGGTACGTCAATCTCCTACTCCTACTGCTTCTTCTACAAACTTATCCTGCTCGCTCTTGCGCTATTGATTGTGATAGTACATGCGCAACCTCGTGTTCTATCGTTCCAACAACATTGGAAGGCACCGCATCGATGATATCGATACGCGCGTGACGCAGGATGTCAAAAAGTTCTGCACTCAGGTATTGATTGATTGATCGATCGATCGCACGATATCGATCAACTATCCGTCGAAGCGTCGCGATGCTTTGTTGAGAGCGTGTTGACAATTCATTGACCACAACTTATTTGTCTTTGTGATTGCGATTGTGATGGGGTGGTGGTGGTGGTGGTATTGTATAGCTCGTCGAGTTGTACGGCAACTTGTTGAAGCCAAGCTTGGAGGTGGTCATGCTGTCTCGTACACTCAGTGCGATGATGGGAGGTCGCAACCTCATTGGCTTCTTTGCGTTCTTTGTGATTGCGGCTCAATGGTTGCGAGTGGTGATGCCGCCGTTTGCGCGCTACCACAAGGAGGCGCAGCAACTCGAAGGCTCGTTCCGATCGCATCACACGCGATTGATCACGCACGCCGAGGAGATTGCGTTCTACGGCGGTGCGCAGCGCGAGCGCGAGATCGTCGACGAGAGCTTCAGCATCATTCGAGTGCTCAACAACAAGCAGTACTTCTTCCAACTGCTGATGGGAATGCTCGACGGCTACGTCGTCAAGTATGGCGCCTCGATGGTGGCGTACTCGATGCTGATGCCTGCCGTGTACATGGGCTTGAATGGTACGCTTCGCTCCTCGGTTCGTCGTTCGAGTGCCACGCGCGCTCCAGAACTGAACAGTTGTGGTCGATGGGGGTTAGGTCTCGACGGCAAGGCGGCACCCGAGGTCATGGAGTACTATCTCACGAGTACTCAATTGTTCGTGTCGCTCGGCAATGCCTGCAAGCATCTCGTGTTGAGCTACAAGAGCATCCAGTCGCTGTCGGGCTTGAGCTCCCGAGTTTCGTCGCTCGTAAACATGCTCGCTCGACGCGGTGCTCAAGGTAACGACGAGGAAGAGGAGGAGATGAAGCTCACTGCGTTGCGTATGCCCGAGAGCACCAAGGTGACGCCTCAGGTGCTGGAGGGCAGCGAGATCTCGTTCGAGAACGTCGACCTCTTCTCGCCTGGAGGTGAGCTTCTTGTCAAGGGCCTCACGTTCTCGGTCACCAAGAACACGAACGTTCTTGTTAGTGGTCCTAATGGCAGTGGTACGTTCATATTGCGAGTCCACAGACGAGAAAGATGAGTGCCGGCCTACTCATTACTTGTGTCCACAGGCAAGTCGTCGCTCTTCCGAGTGCTGGGTGGATTGTGGCCGCTGTGTACGGGTAAGATGGTGTGCCCGCCCAAGAAGCGACTCTTCTACGTTCCTCAGAAGCCATACTTGGGTATGTAGTTGAATCAGCACCCTCTTCTCATATAGTGTCGAACGAATCGACCACTCACTCACTCACTCTCTCTCTCTCTCTCTCTCAGTACCTGGATCGTTGCGTGATCAAATCACGTATCCAGAGCACATTACCAACGAGAGCAAGGACAAGCAACTCGACGAGTTGATGGCATTGGTCGACCTGACGTACATTGTCGATCGAGAGGGCTGGGGCACCGTCAAGGACTGGGCTGATGAGCTCTCTGGCGGTGAGAAGCAACGCGTGGCTATGGCGCGTCTCTTCTACCATCGTCCCGAGTTTGGCATTCTTGTACGCTTTCCATGAGATATCAATCTCTTGCTCGGTGAAAGTGAACTCATGGTTGCGATTGTCATTGTTGAATCAGGATGAGTGCACGAGCGCCGTGAGCATGGACGTCGAGGGCAAGATCTACGAGAACTGCAAGCGACTCGGTATCACGATCTTTACCGTGAGCCATCGTCCGCAGTTGATGCACCACCATGACTACATGCTTCGCTTCGACGGCGAGGGCAACTGGGAGTGGTGTGCTCTTCAAGGCAACACCAACGAGACCTTGCTGCGAGCAACCCCGATCGCCTCCCCGGCTGTGTCTCCGACCTCGTCTGCGGCTCCGGCCTCGACTACCATGACGACCTCGCCGACCCCGACTGCCGAGAATCAAGAATAAGACCCAACGTCCCGCAAGACATGCCAACCACTCGTTGCTCGAATGCACACCTGCCATCTTATCGACTCTACCTTCCAAGCATTTCGCAGAGTAGAAATACCTTGATATTTTGACTGTGTTTTTGATCAAACCATACGCATCTAGTCACGTTACCCGTATCAATCCATATCTCGAATCACGTACTCTGCATCTCACGAACAAGCCAAATACAATAAAAGAGCTCCCTCTCCCTTGCAACCCACTCGACAATAACGGCACATCCTCAGGTGGTCGCTCAGCCCAGAAACACCTCTCTACAGCCCAAACAGGCGTTGCTCGTGCTCAAGAGGTGCGGCACGATTGGTTTCAGTGAGGCCCGAGGTTGTGGCCAAGCGGCCTAGCGATTGCTGTCTATCCCGAAGAAGAACAAAGGCAGAACATACACACACAAGGAGAGAGACGCAGACGCTCGCACAGCGCCTTGTCTCTTGTTCAATCCTCGCTTCGTGCCGCACGCATCTCTTGTTCTTGTGTATCGAGCAACCCTTCGACACACTTGTAGAGAGCGTGCGTATTGGTGTGTTGGTGTGAATTGGAAGAAATCCTATCGCAGTCGTTGTGTGTGTGCTTGGATTGATTGATAGATAGATAGGTCGGTTGGATCGCTTGGCGAGCGTTAGGCAGAGAGATTCACGCGTCGCTCGTTACTATCGGATTGAACCAACCCATTCGAGAGATACGATCAAAACATCATCCTGCCAACGAAGCGAGAGTCACTGCCACCTGTATTCATCAAGGATCATTGGGCGCGAACAAGCGAGTGAGCGTGTGTGTTACGCCCGGTTGCTACATCATGTGGCGACACAACAGCGCTGCCGATATCGATACTGCCGCGCTACTCTTTCAACAACAGCAACAGCAGCAGCAACAACAAGGTGCTACGAGCGATACTACGAGCGATGCGAGCGAGCCAAAGTCGCGCAGTCGTGTGATGACTGCCGTCTCCGTGCTTGCCAATCCTCTCAAGCGTAAGCGCGTACCATCATCGTTAGGTCGCGCAGACTCTGCCAACACCTTGATCGATACCTCGGCTGCCGTCTTCGCCAACACCTCTACCGCATCCACCAGCACCTCGCCTCACAAATGGACCTCGTGTACCGATGTATCCGAGCTCGCGAGCATCTCTCCACGCTCGCCACGTATCGCAACCGACTCGCCGTCGCCGTCGAGTGGAGCAGCAGGCGGCATCGATCCCATAATGTCCTCGAGCTCCAGCCCATCACCACCGCCCGCAGCGTACCCCGGTTCTCCTTCTGCCCAGTCGCCTCGCATCGGCAGTCGGCGAGACAGAACAGCGGGCGGCTCCACGGTCGCCACCTCTCCGAGGCATTCGCAAAGTGGCGGACACTCGGTGAGCTTCAGTCCACCGCCGTTGGCGTTGTCTGGATCTGGTGGAGGAGGAGGAGCAGGCTCGGCAACAACCTCTCCACGAGATGCTCGATTGATGGCGCAACGACGCGCTGACCGAATCTCGATTCAAGTCGATTCTACACTGGTTTGTATCAGGGCTCTATCTCTCTCTCTCTCTCTCTCTCTCTCTCTCTCTCAACCTCTCTTGGTATTCATGGTGCTGTACTGACTTGAGTTTCGACATCGACAGTGGAAGAAGAACCTTGTAGAGATGGAGAAGGAGATGGAGGCGATTCCGCAGCTTACTGAAGAGCCGACCTTCAAGGATGCCAGGCTGCTTCGTGAGCAAGAGCGTAAAACGCGCAACTCGCAAATGTTTGCCCATCTGCGGTACGGTGGCGAGATACGAGAACCACAATCAACCACACCTACAACCACAACGCCGTTTGATGCTGACAATCGCGGTGATCGGCCAACAGAGATTGCCCTGATGCTCGCTTGCCGATTATCGAGGAGATTGTTTCTACCGAACGCGACTACGTCGATGATCTCTCTGCCCTCATATCTGGTTTCTTGCACCCTCTACGAGTACGCTTTCGAGCATCTCTTTGAGCAGAGTACGCTTTCGCTTCGTACTCACCATTCACCGATATATACACGTCTGCATAGAGTGCCAATCTGAATGTGGACCTCGCCAGCATCTTTAGTAACATTGAGTTGATTTACACGATCAACTCGGACATTCTCAAGCGGTTGGACGAGCGAATTTCGCATGCTACCAACAGCTCGGTTGCTTGCACGGTTGGTGATATCTTCCTTGAAATGGTACCGTTTGCTCTCTCTCTCTCTCTCTCTCTCTCTCTCTCTCTCTCGCACCCCTTCATGTCTGATATAGTTGCTTACTAACATTCTACCACATATCAAAGAGCAACAACCTTCTTTGCTACGATCAATATTGCAGCAACCACAAGAAAGCAGTAGAGACCTTTACTCGCTACTTGCAACAGCGACCGGCATTTGCGACTGCCGTGCAAGTAGGTTAACGTTGTTGTATCGAGATCCGTTGTTGTCTGGAACAAGCTACTCACCATGTGCTTGTGCTAGTCTTGTCGTGTGAATTTGTGTGAAAAGGGAGTCATGCATCAACTGACCGACTTTCTTATCAAGCCTATTCAACGCCTGTGCAAGTACGTATCATATCCACAAGCATCACCGTGGTCTCGAGGTGTGCCTGATCTAATATCGACATTGACAATCGCTCTATAGGTATCCGCTTTTGTTTCGCGTATGTGACATTCCTTCACCCATTCAATCCTTCGATACCAAGATCGGTTTCTGATGGTGATATGCTTCATGTAGGAACTGCTGAATCGTACAAATGCGAGCCACGAGGATTTTGAACCCTTGCGCACGGCTCTCGAACGCTTGGAAGATGTCGTGCATCGCGTGAACCAGCGAAAGGCAGTCAAGGAGAATACCGAGCTGCTGATCGAGCTTCAGAAGCGTATCGATGGCTTTCCAGTATGCCCACGAGAGAGTCACCAAGCTTGCTCGACTACGTGGCCACTCTTTGACCTTGAGTTGCGCTGCTACTGTAGGGTAAGCTGAATGAACCAGGGCGATACTATTTGCACCAAGGCTTCATGGAGAAGATCAACCCCAAAGGCAAAGTACAAAGCCGTTACTTCTTCTTGTTCTCCGACATGTTGGTCTGGTGCAAGGTCAAGAACCTGAAGAAGCAACTCTACGTCTTTAAAGGTTCGAACCACTCCAACTCACACAAATAGACGATGGCAACATTCTAACGCTCGATATGGTGCGAATTGCAGGATCGATCTTTTTGGCACGCTGTGTCATTCGACAGCCGCAAGATAACTTTGGTACGACGGCCATTGCCCGAAAACTCATGCTCCGGTGCCATTCTGACGATATGCATCCGATGTACGGGCATCAGGCTATCGAACACTCTTCCAAATCATCAAGCTCGAGACCAAGAAGATCTACAATCTCATTCCTCCCAACGCCAAGGAGAAGGCTGTTTGGGTCTCGTTCCTCGAGGGTACGACGTGGCAAGTTCTCGTTACAAGTAGCGGCGATTGCTAACTTGCTGCAATCGCACTCTACTTGCAGGCTTGATTGACAGTTACCTTGAGCTCGCACGACTTGCGCCGAACGACACGCCAAAGATCGAGTCATCCAACGCTGAACGACCAATGTCGATGAGGAGCATCACTTCTAGGTGCGTATTCGCACGAATGACATACATTTCACCATCGATACCATCACTCCACCAACATGCACACTTGTGTGATCCCTCAGCGAGGTGAAGGCCTTGCAAAACTCGTCATCGTCGAGCTCGGCAGCAGTGGCGGCAGTGTTGGGCCTCGCGAAGGAGGAGCTTCATTCTGATATTTCGCCAGCAAAGCCCACAACTACGAAAGCGACCGATACTTCATCACCACGGTACGCAATCATGCAGCTGGAGAGACGGAGGAGAACCAACCAACTAATATGGGTATGGGTATTTGCTGGTGATGTAGAACGAACGAAGAACCAAAGAGCCCGTCGACGTCGACAACGACTGCCGACGCAACAGTGGTATCGGCAATGAAGCAAGAGATCCACGAACTGGCGAACAAGGTGGCAGCAAGCGAGGCAGCTCGATCTCATCTCGAGAGCCGTGTACAAGCACTCGAGCAACTCGTCGAGCAAATGCGTCAGCTGCTCAACCTCCCACAACCACAATTGGTCGACGTCGCCCCGCGTGCTGCCCCCGAGTGTATTGTTGATGGCACGCCAGAGCAGTCGACGTCTCCGATTGCTGCCGACTCTCCGCGAACCACCGATGACGCTCCAGCAGCTCATCAGCCATCGCCACCAGCGGAGGTTGCTCTCATGGACGAGCCGACTGCTACACAGAGTAGCTTGAAAGTATCACACGATAGCGACAACGACAACGATGATGACTACGATGAGGAATACGCGTCGGATTCGAGTAGCGGCGACGAGTGGGATGTGCCACACCGCGAGGCCTCGTCGTGAGCGCCGTCATCACCTCGCAACTCGAGTCGCATTTCATCAACTCGATCGCAGAACGTCATTATCATTATCATCAACAAGCGGTGTGCGTTTGTGTACTTTAATAAACAGATAGGGCGAATTCGGTTCGGCCGTATGATTGGCGGAGCAAGGGAGTTGCGATAGAGGCGCCGCTTGCCTTGGGAAGCCGGATTTCGGATTCCGGAGGAGTACCAACTGGCTAACTAACTGGCTAAACAGCACAACAGCAGCAGAACTGCACGTTGAAGCGATTCATACGACGCCTTTGACGGATTGATGATGGATTGTATGTTTGTATGTATAGATTGATGTGCCATTGCTTGATAGGTATCAGTGGGCATTCGAGCGTGTGATCAGCCATGCTCCATGGGTCAAGAAGGCAGCGATCAAGCCACCGAACACCCACGCACGGGCGCGAGGATGATTGCGCAGTGCAAGTCGAGCTACAGACAGACACGATACAATAAGTTGAAGAGTGAGTAAGTTTGGATTGGTGCATGGCATGTCATGGTATGGCAAGGGAGCTTGCCACGTACACAATGGAAGGATGGGGGCAGCAAGCATCGGTGTGACGTAGAGCCAGTTGACGCCTCGAGGTTTGCGTTCGACAGGTACGACAGCTCCTTGCTCCATAGCCATGATGATGTGATGAGAAGTATCGATGTGTTGGTCTGGAAATGAGGTGGAGTGGAGGTGAGATGGATGTCGAGTTGCTTGTTGTGGGTTGTGGTGATGCTACACGAGAGATGTGTGGTGCGTGAGGGAGCGAAAGGAATGAGCTTGTTGGTTTGCGGGTGCAGTTGGCTGATGATCGAGTCGGTGCTACTTGCTCCATACTCTATGCCGTGCGTGAACTACGTGGAAAACTTATCGAAAATCCAATCCTCGTCTCCCAACTCATCTAATATCCAGCAATCCCGATCACGTTCGATCGGCCAATACCATCCAATCCACTCTCATCCAACGATCGATATTTTATTTTCTATTTTCTTCAGCCACGAGGATTTCGAGTATCTTAAGCGAGTTATCCATATATCGATCATGAGCTTGGAAGTAGAGGAATTCCCTATAGTTAAAGCTCGTATACGCGTTAATCACTCGAGTTGCTGAGGGCGCTCATCTTCATCTTGTTGTTGTTCTGCTGTCGCTCGCATCTCCCTCGCGTGCTCTCCCTCTGGCGCCTCCAGCTCTGGGTTTCGAGCGTCGAGATGGCAGATACGCTACTGCCTCCAAGTATTGATACTGCATCATCATCATCATCCAGTGCTGCGCCATCGAGTAAACGAGTACTGGTGCTCGACACCAGCGCGCTCATTCAACTCACGAGCTTCCAGAACTACAACGCTGAGGTATCTATCGTGGTCTATCGTGGTCTATCGTGGTCTGCCGCGATCAATAATGAATACTGATCGCCCAGGGTGTGTCAAGTACTGGACGGTAGATGAGGTCCTCTCGCAAGAGATCCGTGATCGTGTGACTCGCGAGAAGCTCGCGCTCGTGCGTGACTTGATACGCGTTCGAGAGCCGACGCCGGAGGCTGCTCGACGTGTGGTCGCGTTCTCTCGTAAGACGGGAGACTTTCCGTTCTTGAGCAAGGTCGACTTGAAGCTCCTTGCGTTGGCTGTTACGTTCGAGTTGGAGTTGAACGGCACCAAGTTCATTCGCGATGAACCACAGGTTCGTTGACGAGAGCGAGGTCGTTCGTGCGGCATATTCACTGATCGCTATGATGGTGATGATCGAGGTTAGCCATTGAAGCCGTGGATACCGCGTGAAGTGGTCGGCAGTGAATCGAGTGAAGAGCAGGAAGTGCCTGTCGCGGCGCCAGTGCCGGTGGCTGCTCCTGCTCCAAGGAACAAGAACAAGAACAAGCGCAAGAAGCGAAACGTTCACGAGTGCACCAATGACGAGGAGTGGCTCGAAGGCACGGCTGAGACGACTTCCAATGATACAACGACTGAAGAACCATCGACGCCGAGCGAATCGTCGACTGCTGATGCCGAAGCAGTCAGCACAGCCGAAGTTCCCCAAGCACCCGAACCATCTCTGCTGTCTGAAGTCACACCAGCTGCTCCGGAGCCTCAGCCGTCCGTAGCAGAAGCCCCACCACAAACCGACGAGCAATCAAGCGAACCGAGTAAGCCGCACGACGAGGCCGTGTCGCACGAAGATAGCGATGCTGCAGAACCGGCACCATCGGCATCGAGCGACTCCAAGAGCACGGACGCCAACGGCGCCGGCGAGGAGGAAGAGGACGGAGAGGAGGTCGGCAAGTGGATCACGCCCGATAACTACGCGTTCCTTGTTGGATCGGCAGCGCGTTTCGGTCATGGCGCCGACGAGTTCCGCACGTTCGTTGGCTGCGCGACAGCCGATTTTGCGATGCAGGTATGTTACCAGCAGGCAGCAGTATCGAACGAGTGCCATCATGCTACGTGTTGCTAATGGCATTGACATGCTCTCTTCTCCTAGAACGTCATCCTTCAAATGAACTTGCAGCTTCTGTCGCTGGGTGGTATGCGCATCCAGCGGCTCAAGCAGTGGATGCAAAAGTGCCACTCCTGCTTCAAGTACGGCTGGCTGGCCGTGCGCCGTATGGCACGCGCGATGGTGCACGAAACTGACGGTCGTTGCATCAAACACTTTGAATTCCAGGGTCACCAAAGACATGGATCGAGTGTTTTGCGAAGTGTGCGGACACCCAACATTGCGCCGCGTCAGCGTACATGTTGATCAAGACGGACAAGTGACGTACTATGAGGGCACGCGCCCCGTCAATACCAAGGGCACTCGAGTACGTCTACCTCGTCGTACTCTCTCAATTGGATCGTGCAAAGCCAAGTGTTGACTCGTGAACAAATAGTTCTCGTTGCCGAAACCTGCGCCAGGCCGAGCGAACAAGCCGAACTCTGGCCTGATCCTCACCGAGGACCAACTGATGCAGTACAATCGACACGACAAGAAGAAATCCAAGGTGCTCGACGTGTTCGACCCCGAGTATGAGTTCTGCGCCAGCAGCGGCCGTCAAATGAGCGTACAGGAGCAACGACAACTCGTATGCACTCGCGACCCGAATGCCAAGAAGCGTACGACGCAAGGCAAGCGAAAGAAGCGATAACACTCGTGCGGTTCCACTGAAGATACCCAATGTATCTCTCTCTCTCTCTCTCTCTCTCTCTCTCTCTCTCTTACTCGTTTGTTTTGAGTCTCCAATGCACTCGTCTGCTTTGCTGTTCCACTCCATTCGGTGGCAGCAGTTTTGATGTACCGAGAACCCCATTCCTTCCTCTCTCACTCTCCGCTCTCCGCTGCTCAGTAAAAACAGCCCTGCGAATGCGAAGTATCTCTCCACACGATATTTCCGCCTACTCTCTACCTACTCCAGACCTCACTGAAATCCA
>ERZ778027.4469-NODE-4469-length-11930-cov-10.451368_pt1 | contig 11930 bp, 8 predicted proteins | sample MGYA00375757_ERZ778027 | MGnify/ENA primary metagenome ERZ778027 (study PRJEB29350, sample SAMN05389817) | bioreactor metagenome | isolation source: Ammonium sulfate bioreactor | place: South Africa: University of Cape Town | collected 2014-02-18 ... | reverse complement strand
GTTGTACCAGTTACAGTTGTTGTTTCTGCAGCAGTGGTTGTTGTTCCTGTTACAATGGTGGTTGTTCCTGTTACAGTTGTTGTCGTACCAGTGATAGTAGTTGTCGTTCCCGTGATAGTGGTTGTCGTACCAGTGATAGTAGTTGTCGTTCCCGTGATAGTGGTGGTCGTACCAGTGATAATGGTTGTTGCACCGATTACAGTGGTGGTTGTTCCTGTAGCAGTAGTGGTTGTGCCAGTTACGGTGGTTGTCGTTCCTGTAGTAGTGGTTGTACTTGTACCAGTCGTTGTTGTTCCAGTTATAGTGGTGGTTGTACCCGCAGCTGTGGTGGTCGTTCCAGTTATAGTGGTGGTCGTGTCCACAGTAGTGCTAGTTGTCAATGTACTGGTTATAGTCGTATTTGGTACGACCGTTGTAGCTAAACAAATCTCAGATATGTATAGTGTTAGCGAAAATAATAAAAATTTACTTGTTGCTGCTATGGTGGTGGTGGTGGTGGTGGTGGTGCTATACTTATTTTGCGTTACAAGAATTGGCACGAGAATGGCGACAGTAAAAACAGTCATGCCAAGAGCTGCACCAACAGCGGTTAATACACGGGTACGACTATAATAATAAAAACAAAAGGTTGACAAAGCAAACCATATATAAATATGAATACATACCGACCAGCTTGATGAGCGACAGCAACCCAATTATTATTGGGAGCCGGTGCGCCTCCTTGTTGACTCATTATGAATGATCACTTGGATTATTTATTTATTTTTTGTTTTGTCTCTTTGAAATGCAAAAAAAAAGAAAATATTAATGAAAAAATATAAAGAAAAGAATGTGTATACTAGAAGTTGATAGAGTAGCACTTCTAGTTTTATTTGACAGAAAATTGAAAATTACGTTATCTTTCCTTAACAACCGAATAACACAGGGAAGCAAATTACGAAACATATTATCAACTAATATATTTAGCAGCTTGAGGGTGAGAAAAAGAGAAAATGTTAACATTTCATTTGGATAAAAAGAAAAGAAAGAGAAAAAAAACATGAGATTCTTAAGAAGGGGATTCCATTCGACTGAAAAGATATTTCTTTTTTTTCTTTTCTTAGTTTTTTTCCCTTTGAACGTAAACAGAAGAATATACTTCTTGTCATAGAAACGTATCATTATTTTTTTGTCATAATCAAAATCATGCTGCTCAAAACAGACACTCCCATATATTTATTAGTTCTGCCGTCTTAATGAATTTCACGCCTTAAAATAATAATAGAATAATTTTTGCTCGAATAACGACACGCTATTCATTAATCGAACAAATCAATTCAATTCAATTGAAAAGAATTAAAAATTGATTAAATCCGATCGAACTAGTCGTCGGAAAGTAAAGAAAAAGAATAAATTAACCGAACAGCACATTCATAGTTTTTTATTTTTTTGACATAAAAATATCTTGTTGATAATTGCAGTCAATCTTCGTCAACGGACTTGCAAAAGAAGGAGAAAAAAAAATGAAGAATGTAAACGTCAAATGTTGCTGCTTCGTTATTTGTTCCGAAGATATAATGTTAATATGACAGCAAGACCGACGCTCATAAGTAAAATGCCAATAATAAAACCGATGATAAAAAATTTTGGACAATAATTATATAGTGAAAAACTCTGATTATTCGTTTTTTTCTTTGCTTGAATGCTGGATGTTGGTTGCCACATTATTATTTTGTACTCTCTTTTCTTTTCTTTTGCATACAAAATATATATGAGCACAAATATAAAATTAGATTTTGTTTGAATTCATTTCAATTTATTTTTTTATTATGTAAATAATCATCACATGAATTAGTATGAGTTCTCTCATTTTCAAGCAGGCCGTTCACCAGATCCTTCTTCTCCTTCTCCTTCTCCTTCTCCTTCTGATTCAATAGTTGTTGTTAATGGTTGGGTCGAAGTCGATGTGGTACCGAGACCATTAGCCGGATTGACTGTGAGAGTAGTGTTTGTTAATGTTCCTTTTTCAGTCAAAAACATTGTTAAAACTGTTGTAAGTACAATACCAGCCGTTAATAAACCAAGAATAAATCCAATGATGAAAAAGTTTGGACAGCAACAGCAACAATAATTAAAATAACCAGCTCTATAGAAATAATAAGTAGATTTAATACTTAGATCCTGATTTTACTTTTCTGGAGTAACTTTGTCGGAACGATCATCATCATTTTTTGAAACACTAACCACTGTTTGGGTTGACAACATATTCTGCTTATAGCGAAACTTAAAAAAAGGCGATTATTTATACTGAATTTGCTCATTTGCATTTTCAATTTATTTTCACATTCGACTATGACCTTTCGAACGAGAAGTAAACAATAGAGATAATAACCTAGATGAGAAGTGTCTTCTGTTTCTGTTTCTGTTTTTTTCTTTTTCTTTTGATGATAAACATTTATCATGAAACACATCTTTCTGCTTTGCTGTTGTTGCTTTATTATAGTTTTAAGTCGGTCATCAATTTCACCCTCAATAATTCGTGATGATATCGATACTATTCGTCAACGCGTCTTACAATTAATGATTTGGCCAACATCTAACGAAATTCCAGCTGTTACTCAAAATGCACTTCATTTCGCCAGCACATTAAATAGGTCATGTTATTGGCAAGATATTAATTATTATGATCAAAATCGAATAGCTTGGGCTACAGCAAATCATGTCTATCGAATAACAACCATGTTACAAGCATTATCTGTCAATGGATCATTAGTACAGAACGATACGAATTTACGAGCAGCTATTCATTGTGCTCTCAATGTTTGGCTTGTTAATGATTGGCAAAATCCAAATTGGTGGTTCAATGAAATCAATATTCCTATGCAAGTCACAAGTCAATTGCTCATGTTAAATGGAAATGTAACTGAATTTGAATTAAATAAAATCAAAGAAATTTCATATCGTGCTGCCTGGTGGTTACATCGAGCAACAGATACCGGTGCTAATTTACTCGATATGATTCGATCACAACTCTATCGATCATTAGCAACTAATAATATAACTGGCATTCAACAAGGTCTCTTACGTATTTGGGAAGACATTGCCGTTTTACCATTGGGTGGACAAGGTATTCAAATAGATTGGTCTTATCATTTTCATGGTTATCAATTGTTAACTGGTAGTTACGGTATTGGATGGGTGGAAAATGTTTTTCTCTATTTTTTCTGTACGGATAATACGCAATATCAACCAGATCAACAACATCTAGTCACATTTGGAGAATTTCTAACCAAAGGTGATGCATGGATGATTACAACGAATCAATTTGATTTCAATGTTGTTGGCCGTTCGATTTCAAGACCAGGTGATGTTATGACAGTAGGAATTAATCCGAACTGGGCTCGGCTACTTGCACAAGTGATCGAAAAGAATGATACGAAACAGGATCTATTGAATTTTGCTGATCGACTTGAACGTCTCGTTCATGCACCCCTATTGATTGGTAATAAACATTTCTTTACGTCCGATTATCAAGTTCATCGACGAGAAAATTGGATATTTACAATTAAAATGCAATCGATTCGAACGCAAGGTTCTGAATGTACAAATGGAGAAAATCCAAAAGATGAACATGGTGGTCAAGGTGTACTCAATTTATATGTAGGCGATCAAAATGATTACAATTCGATCTTTCCACTCTTAGATTGGCAAGCTATCAATGGAATTACAGTCGAACATGGCATTCCTTTGGAACCTTGTATTGAATCTGGCTTTAAAACAATTAAATTACCATTTGTTGGTGGTGTTAGTGATGGTCTATATGGATTAACTATGATGGATACAGCATCTCATAATCTTACAGTCAAACGATCGTGGCATTTCTATGATGAAGTTGTTATAGCGTTGGCAACCAATTTAACAGTAACGACACCAACTGAAGTATGGACAACGCTTGCTAGTCGAATTCTATCTACAGGTCAACTAACAATTGGTTTCTTTAATTCAACGATGGTTACGCTCAATGATGGAAATTACACGTTTTCAAATGTTCAATGGATTCATGTTGGTCATTCGAATATTGGTTACGTATTACCACAACAACAATATGATTCAATCGGAATTCAACTTGGTCAAATTACAGGCAATTATGATACGATCAATATTTATAATATTTCGGTGACAGCACGTGTATTAACTCTTTATATTAATCACGGTCGTGGACCATTTCAACATCTTGATTATAATTATATGATTGTACCAAATGTTACTATGGAATCGATGCCAAGTTTAATTAAAAAGTATGAGGAAGAACAAGTATTTGCATGTACATCAACTAATGGTGCTCTACATGGAACAATGTGGCCAACACTTAAACGTGCTGAATTTGTTCTATGGAATAACGTGACAACAACATTTTCGTGTAAAAGTCCAACATTTGAATTAAATATCGAATTAAGTGATGCTGGTGCCTATATATTTAGTGAAACCGATCATAGTTTTACAGTCACAGCATCACATCCAACACGTATCAAAAATATTCTAAAAGTTTCTGTCGATAGAGTCGGTAGTGGTGAAGGATGTGCGTCCTCTTTTACAGGAACAAAAACCGATCTATCATTAGCATTACCAACTGATCCACAATTATTGGGTGCATCAGTAAATATTACTTGCCAAAAAGTTTTTTACTGCTAGTTTTTTTTCATATTTACTAAATAAATAAATAAACCTCCCAGTATTTATCTCAAATGCACCTTGCAGGCGATATGATATAAATAAATTTGCGACAGTTTGCTTACTTCTATAATGATGGCGTCGTTAAATAAGATAGTCTTTCTTGTTATTCTACTTTGTCTTCCATTTGCTAGTGGTTCATCTACACCAATCAATGATGAAATTGATGATATTAAACAACGTGTCTTAGAATTAACAGTATGGCCAAAACCTGAAAATGTTTCTGATTTAGTTCAACGAGTACTTAACTTTAGTGCAACACTTAATGCCACATGTTATTGGCCAGATATTAATTACACTAGTGGTGTTGCTAATAATTTTCCAGCGGAAATTCATATGTTTAGAATATCGAATATGTTACGTGCGTATACAGTCAATGGTTCTTCACTTAAAGGTGATCCTAAAATTTTAGCACAAGTTCATTGTGCACTTGGTATTTGGTTTGAATATGATTTTCGAGCTCCAAATTGGTGGTTCAATGAAATTGGTATTCCTTTAGAAGCTGGTATGCAGTTGATGATGTTAGGAAATAATGCCACACCGACTGAACTAGCTGGTCTACAAAATATTACTTTGCGTGCACATTGGTGGTTGCCTAATCCATACTATGTGGGTGCTAATCTTCTTTGGATGCTTCAAATTCAAATCTATCGAAGTTTAGCTACTCGAAATACAACAGGTCTCGAACAGGCATTTTCTCGAATGTGGGAAGATGTGAACATGGCCAATTCGAGTAACGAAGGTGTTCAATACGATTGGGCTTATCATTTTCATACGCGTCAGTTACTATCAGGTTCATATGGAATGATTTGGGTGAATAACGTTCTCTTATTTACACAATGTACTGCCAATACACGATATCAACCCAATCCAAATGTGGCTACATTAGTGGCTAATTATTTGACGAAAGGTGATGCATGGATGATAATGACGAATGTGTGGGATTTTAATGTTTTTGGTCGAACGGTAGCCAATCCAGGTCAATCGTTTGCACATGGTTTTGAAACAGATTGGGTACGATCATTAGCACAAGTAGTCACAGATGCCGATCTCAAAGTTGGCCTAACTAATTTTGCTGACCAACTTGATTTAAAACCACATACACCTCAACTTCTTGGTAATCGAGCTTTTTTTGCTTCTGATTATCAAGTTCATCGTCGATCGAATTGGGTAGCTTCGATTAAAATTCAATCAGGACGAATGTATCCATCTGAATGTATACTTGGTCAAAATTTAAAACATGAACATAGCGGTCAAGGAGTTTTGAACATCTATCGACAAGGTTACAATGATTATATCGGTGGTTTTGCTGTTCTAGATTGGCAAGCAATCAATGGCATTACAGTCGAACATGATATACCATTATTAATTTGTGTAGGTAGCTCGTATTATTATCATAATAGTCGACGATTTGGTGGCAGTGTCAGTGATGGACAATATGGTATGGCAGTTATGGATACTTTATCGAATAATCTTACAGCACAACGTTCATGGCATTTCTATGATGATGCAATCATTGCTTTGGCCACAAATCTTTCAGTCAATGTATCAGCAACACCATGGACAACATTGGCTAGTCGAGTCATACCGATTGGACAAGTTTCCATCGGTTTCTTCAATGGAACAGTAATTACATTGAATGATGGTAATTATACATTTCCATCAAATGTACAATGGGCACATATTAGTGAACAAAATCTTGGTTATGTATTACCACTTCCTCAACTCTACGATTCATTTGGTGTTCAACTTGGTAATAAAACTGGTAATTATGCTGAAATAAGTCCATACAATGTAACGGTGACTACACGTTTTGTAACTATTTATATTAATCATGGACGTGGTCCTTTTACTGACCGTGATTATAGTTATATGATTTTACCAAATGTTACACTCGAATCAATGCCAACATTAGTCAAAAAATACGATGAAGAAGGAGTTTTTACATGTATTACAATCAATGGTAATACATCGTCACATGGCACTGTTTGGCCATCATTAAAACGAGCAACATTTGTTGCTTTTAATAATTATTCAACATCATTTCAATGTAAAACACGAACATTTAGTTTAAATATCACCGTTGCCTACAGTGGTTTATATATGTTCAGTGAAACTGAAAATGATTTTACTATTACTGTATCGCATCCAATTCGTATCAAAGGTCATTTAAATGTAACAGTTGATCGAGAAGGATATGGTACTGATTGTGGCATGGTAATTGAGGGTGATACACCTCGAACCAATGTTACATTATATTTGCCAACGGATAATGTTTATCTTGGTCAATCAGTCAATGTTACATGTAAGAAACATGCATATACATATTAACTATTTTTGACTTTATCAGTTGACTTTAAATAGAAAAAAAAATCTACAAGGTGCTTCTATTTGTATTAACTTTTTTTTTGAATATAATAAACGAAAAAAAAATAGTTATCAGCAGAAATGATAAGATTTGCAGGTTAACCAAAGTACACTACATGTAGAACAATCATTTTCATTTATATGATGCTAAAAGTAGCCGGTGTTGTTTTTCTTTTCGTCGTGAGCATTTCTACTGCATTCACGACACCAAACGATGATATTGCAATTCTTCGTCAACGTGTCTTGGAATTAACAGTTTGGCCACAGCCACATTCAATAGATAGTACGGTACGAGCAGCCAAAGATTTTAGCAATGCATTGAATAGCTCTTGTTACTGGCATGATATTAATTATTTCGATCAAAGTATCGTTGTCTGGTCAACAGCCAGTCATATGTACCGTATCACCACAATGCTACAAGCAATTACTGTCAATGGATCATCGATCAAGAACGATCATACAATTATGGCACAAGTTCATTGTGCTCTTCAAGTTTGGTTCGATCATGATTGGCAAAATCCAAATTGGTGGTTCAATGAAATAAATATACCTCTTCAAGCGACAAGTCAACTGTTGATGTTAGCTGAGAATGCAACTCATAATGAAATTGAACAAATTTCAAAGATTTCTTTTCGTGCTGCATGGTGGTTACATCGACCAACAGATGTCGGCGCTAATCTCGTATGGATGATTCAAGTTGAACTCTATCGATCATTGGCAACAGTGAATCTAACTGGAATTGAACAAGGATTTGGTCGAATGTGGCAAGATGTTGTTATTTCACCATTAGGTGGCGAAGGTGTACAATACGATTGGTCATATCATTTTCATGGTTTACAATTACTTTCGGGTGCCTATGGATTAGTTTGGGCTCAAAATATTCTCTTATTTCTTCAATGTAGTCACAATACAAAATATCAACCCGATGAGCAGGTGTTGAATGTTTTTGTTAACTTTTTAATAAATGGTGATGCATGGATGATTATGACAGATTATTGGGATTATCATGTAGTTGGTCGAGGTGTTGGAGGTCCAGGTAATGGATTTGGTCATGGTCTCAATACTGAATGGATACGAACAGTAGCACAATTAGTTCCGTCAAGTGAAGTACGAATTGAATTGAATAATTTCGCTGATCGACTTGATAATAAACCAAATACTCCACTCTTAATTGGTAATAGACATTTCTTTATTTCTGATTATCAAGTTCATCGACGACAAAATTGGATATTTACCATTAAAATGCAATCAATTCGAACTCAACCTGTCGAATGTATCAATGGTCAGAATTTGAAAGATGAAAATGGTGGACAAGGTGTTCTTAATTTGTATCGAGTAGGCGTCAATGTCAATGATTATTTAGATGTGTTCGCCATTATTGATTGGCAAGCATTAAATGGTATTACAGTTGAACATGATTCACCACTTGAACCTTGTAAATCTGGTAAATTCAATATGACACGTTTATCTTTTGTGGGTGGTGTCAGTGATGATCAATACGGTTTAGCAATGATGGACACAGACAGTCATCATTTAACTGGAAAACGATCTTGGCATTTCTATGATGAAGCTGTCATTGCTCTCGCAACGAATCTAACGTTAACATCATCGACAACACCGTGGACAACATTAGCAAGTCGATTGTTACCTACTGGTAAAATAACAATTGGTTTTTTCAATTCAACAGTCGTTACTCTCAATGATGGAAATTATGAGTTTTCAAATATTCAATGGGTACATTTAGGTGATTCAAATATTGGCTATGTGCTACAAATGCAACAACGATATCATTCGGTAGGTATTCAAGTTGGTACAAAGACTGGAAATTATATCGAAATAGGTCCGTTTAATCATACAATTACAGCGCGTATGGTTACTCTTTATATTAATCACGGTCGTGGACCATTTCAACATCTTGATTATAATTATATGATTGTACCAAATGTTACTATGGAATCGATGCCAAGTTTAATTAAAAAGTATGAGGAAGAACAAGTATTTGCATGTACATCAACTAATGGTGCTCTACATGGAACAATGTGGCCAACACTTAAACGTGCTGAATTTGTTCTATGGAATAACGTGACAACAACATTTTCGTGTAAAAGTCCAACATTTGAATTAAATATCGAATTAAGTGATGCTGGTGCCTATATATTTAGTGAAACCGATCATAGTTTTACAGTCACAGCATCGCATCCAACACGTGTCAGTGGTACGTTGAAAGTGACTGTTGATCGTTCGGGTACTGGTAGTGGATGTACATCCGCAATGCATGCAGATGCAGCAAAAACAAACGTAGAATTAAATCTACCATCATCACAAGATTATCTTGGTGCATCGGTCAATGTCACATGCAAAAAATAGAAAACTATGTTTTTATTTGATGTTTTTAACATTTAAAGATTTTGAGAAATTCTTCTCGATAGACTTTTCCAGTTAGAACATACAGAAAGAATGAAATAAAAAAATCACATTGATACCAAATCAAAAATAAATACCGAATTGCCAATATGTTCAATGTACGTGTTGATGAATCAATTGAATTCATACAATAGACAACGCCAAATGGAAGACTGAGAATAATGTGAGTTGTTATTTGTGCAAGTAACATTCGAGCTAATTGACCTTCAGTTCGTCGATTAGTTTGAACATGAATTTTATGCTTACGAATACGAATATTATAAACTGTCAAACCACCGAAAATAAGTATTACCATTGGTGTAATGAGATAGAAGAATAACATTTGAGAATACATGAATAAATTACTGACAGGATCCGTGTATGTGATACACGTTTGACTCGTTTCATTCCAATAATAAATGATAAGCGTTGGACTCATGCAAATAAGCATTAAAATAGTGCTTATGACAATAACAATTCGTGCTCTTTTTACTCTACTAATTGATTGAAGTGGAAGTGATGATGAACTTGAACGGTAACGATCGAATGCTGCGAATGCAAGCATAAGTCGAGCGGCAGGCGGTTGAAAGAGCATCAAATAAAAAAATATCTTGCAAGTAATTACATTACTTGCCCAATCAATACCAAGACTACGTAGAAATTGTGCGGGACATCCAATCAACATATAGATCGTATTAAGAACAGCATAGGCAAGAAAATATTGCGTACATGCCGATGATCGAAGTGCTCGTGAACAAAATATCCATATAGTTAAACTGTTTGTTAATATACCCAAAATAAATTGAACTGGTTGAATATATAGATTTGCTCGGAGAACGTTGTTGTAGAGTGAACTCATTTTTAGATCAGGAATGTTTTTTTCTCTGTTCTAAATGTACGTCATTTCAATTATATATATATATATATGTGGATACGAAATAGAAAAATTTATTAATGCTCGCATTAATTCTTTTCATAATCACAAGCGGATATAATTTGCTATTTTTTCTGTTTGATAAACAAGTTTTTTTTGCGTTTTTTACAAGGGAAACTTTAAAGACATTGTTCTCGATTGGCGTACGTGCTAATGAATCAATTGAATTCATACAATAAGCAATGCCAAATGGAACACGTACAGTAATATGAATTGTTATTTTTGCAAGTAACATTCGAGCCAATTAACCTAAGGTTCATCGATTAGTCTGAATATGAACAGTTAAAGTACCAAAGACAAATATTAATACTGATTCGAGGATGCAAATAGAGTAACATTTGAGAGAAGAAGAATATATAAAATTATATGACTTGCCGAATTAGTACGAAAGCTACGTAATCAAAATGCTCGAGAGCAGAATATTCATAAATGCTTAAACTATTCGTCACGATTCCAAAAATGAATTGAACAGGTTGTAAATAGATGTTCGTTAACCCCTTTCCAGCCTACTACCAGAATACATATTGCTTCTTGTTGATGAAAATAAGAGAATTTTACTTTTCAAAACTAAAAGTTGCTTTCTATAAAGAATGAAGTGATGTATCCATTTGGATACACCCGACCACTAGCGATGGCGATTAGATATTTCTTGTGAATTATAATTGCTGATCGACATTTTTTTCTATAATAACAACGAAATCAACGTTTTCAAGGTTGATGATATTGACTAATATGTACCTACACTACACATCATTTTTGTGAAAAAAAATAGTAGAATGAATGTGATGAAAAGAAACAACGAATCGGGATAATGAGAAATTATATGACTTCTTTGTTTAAGGTATGAGAATGAAAAAAATAAAAATTACATTGTCAAATTTTGTACGTTAAGGATATAGAGTGACTCTGATGTTATCAACTTCGCCATTATTGAAAGAACCTGCTGCTAAAGTTAATGTTACTAATATCTCAAAAAAACGAGTTCCTATAGGGACAAGACCATTTGTTTGACGAAATACCAGTGAATTTACATTTCCACGATCAGCTGCAAGTACTGGTCCAATTTGAGTTCCATTACCAATTGTCTGATTGAATTGATCTTGAAAAAATAATGAAACTAAAGCACAATCATTTTGATAGTCAATACCACCCAACCATGCTGACAAGTTAAATCTCACTAATTGACTATCAATGAGAAATGAATCAATATAACTACTTAAGTCAATCATTTGCCACATCGTTGTTTGCGTTGAATATTGACCCGTAAAATAACAGTTTCCTCGATCACTACAATAAATACAATATAAACAATAGAGATGCATCTATTCGACTACCTTGGTCCAGGAGTTGTAGGCGTTTGATGTGCATATGCAGTAGTATTATAGTGAGTTTGTGTAATCGGACCATTATAGTTCCATCCTGTTGGTGAAGTAACACCCCAACCTATTTCGCATGGACCAGTTTCTGCATCACCATTGATCACCATATTAACGTTGTATCCTACATCAAATTTTCA
>ERZ778027.4459-NODE-4459-length-11965-cov-4.829975_pt1 | contig 11965 bp, 12 predicted proteins | sample MGYA00375757_ERZ778027 | MGnify/ENA primary metagenome ERZ778027 (study PRJEB29350, sample SAMN05389817) | bioreactor metagenome | isolation source: Ammonium sulfate bioreactor | place: South Africa: University of Cape Town | collected 2014-02-18 ... | reverse complement strand
ATACGAGATATTGGCGTGACTGGAGTTCAGACGTGTGCTCTTCCGATCTATCTCGTGATCTCTCTCGGTCTCTTTTTGATATCTTTATTAATCCCGCTGCTCGAATCGATCTTGTCTATCGGAAATATCTGCGAAATATCTCGATCTATCGATCTCTCGATCTCTCGATCTCCGTCTACATAGGTATCCTCGAATCATCTCGATCACAGGACTTTCGCATGGCGTTCGCCGACTTTTGTCTCTACCGTCGAGTGCACGAGAATCGGCTCTTGCTGCTGCGCGATACCGATCTGGTCGTGCATTGGACTCGGCCCGAAGCACCCGACGACGTCGTGTTTCAGCAGTTTGCGCATCCACACCTCGCCACCAAGCCGACCGAGGAAGAGCTCTCTCAATTGCGTACGCTCGAGACCGAGCTCGAGGCCTTGTGCACCACGATGCGTTCACAGAGCGGCGCTGCCAACGACCAACTCCTCGCCAAGATCGCCGAGCTCGAGAACGAGTTGCGCCAACGTCGCATCGGCTTTCACAAGTGGAACTACAAAGCCAATCCCTACACGGGAATGCTTTCGTTACGTCGCAGTACGTCCATCAATCCACATGCGAGAGTGAGAGAGAGAGAGTGAGGAGGGAGAGAGAGGGTCGGGTGAGAGTGGAGGTCTGAGAGCGTGTGATAGATCGCTTACCTTGAATGTCTGATATCCAACAAATATCTATGCCTGATGATCACCACTCCGATCTTCAGCTGTCAAGGATGCCCTGGCCACCTTCCAGTTTCGACTACACAATGACGCTCTTGTGTTCTCGCCCTCCAATGTACGTTCGCTCTCCCCTCCCATCCACTATCTGTGACTCTGCGTCGCCGCCTGGAACACTGATCGTATCCTGCCGCCTGGTACCTCCTCAACTACAGGACCGTGCGCCTGGTGGAGCGATCCCACTCACGCTCGACCTAACACTCCGAGTCTCCGCACCATTGTCGAAACGATTCTACCTCAACACGAGCCAGAACAACTCGAGCGAGTACGAGCTCGATGCTGAGACGGAAGACGAGGCATGGGCCTGGGTCGATAGTACGTCCTCCTCCTTCTCGCCATCGCCTCTGCTCGTGAACTCCATACTCATTGTGATACCTCGGTCAGTTATCTCGCATCTTTTGTTTGTACCCGTTGTGATCGCGCCGGACAATGCGGCTCCCAAATCCAAGTTCGTTACCGTGCAATGATGCTGCCGCGTGTACGCGATCTTAACTGCAACTGTACCTGACCCTACCGTTGCTCTCGTCGTTGCTCTCGTCATTCGCGTGGCACAGAAAATCCATCTCTCGCTTAAAGACGACCGTCACGCGACTGCGACAGCCCAAGAGCACCACGACCGTTACCGCCACCATCGCTCCACGTACGTTGAGATCTTATGCCTGCTACGACCTCGACACACGCCGCGGCGTGAATGCTGCTAATAATGATCATGATCGCCAGCGGCTGATCGAGTGTACTACATCCCCACCGAACCTTCGAATGTCGAGACGCTTCGATTGTTCATGTCGCCTCACTGGGACGCTCGAGTACGTGAGAGTTATTCTCTGATTCGATACCCAGCACGTATCTCACCAACGCAACCACGCCTCGATTCCAGTTGGATGATTCGGGCTGGGCCATTCGTGCCGGCACCGTGTCGGATATCCTCCAGTTCGTCGTACTCTCGTGCGACCGACTGCACGCTGACAACAGCGAGGCCGAGGCGTTCCTGTTCAGCTACTTCCACTTTGTGAGTCCCAAGGAGATGGCTGCCATTCTCGAAAAGACGTGCGTTGCTACTCGTTCATGAGGCGCAGCCACACGATCGCTTACCTGTTCTGTTGCGGACGGTGCGACACAGTTACCGTGTGCTGGAAGCCTCGGGCTGGCCGTTGGACCTGAATGCGCGATCGCTCGAGGCGCGCTACTGCAACTTTGTGTCGCAGGCGTTGAGCTTGCCGCCACTCTCGGGCCAGGCCGAGTATGACGACTCGCTGCGCGACGCATTGCTTAGCATGATCCAGAACCTGTTTGGTCCCAACTCGACCACGAGCTCGCTGGCTCAACTGGGCGAAATTCGCGTACGATCTCGTATCTTGTGGCCGATTGCGTGCTTGACAACGATCCGACTAATGCCGTACCGCGCCGCGCCGCGTGTGCCTATCTGTTTGTGTGTGAGTTTAGTTTCGACCATTACGGCCATTGCGAGAGGTCGATACTTCGGCGAGCTCCGACAAGAGTCTGTGGGACTTTGGCTCGGCGGCCATCGCATCGCAACTGACGCTCGTCGAAGCCGAGCTCTATCGCCAAGTGACCGTGGCCGAGTTCCTCGATCTACGTTGGCAGAAGAACAAGGCCCTCGCGCCTGGCCTCGTGGCTCTGACCGAGCGCTTCAACACCGTCGCTTCGTGGACCACGGCGACGATTCTCGGCGGCGAAACCGTGACCGATCGAGTTCGAGCACTCAAGCGCTTCATTAGTATCGGCAAGGTACGATTTCGCTCGCATCTCTCTCGCTCGCTCGCGATGGATCCTCTCGAGAACTGATCGAGTGCGGGCTATTGTTGTTTCGCGGTCGCGTGTAGCGTTTGTTGAGTCTACGCAACTACAACACCTGCTCGCAGATCATTAGCGGCATCACGAGCATCTCGATCACTCGTATTCGACACCTGCAAGAGGTACTCGAGAACGACCGCTACGCCGACTTGATCACGCGCATGAAGAGCACCATCCTACCGCTCGACAACTACAAGTTCTACCGCGCGCTCAATCATGACTTTCCATGCATCCCAGCTCTTGGTACGAGCTTATCGAGACGATGGCTTATCTGTCTCACGCAGAGTTGTTAACACTTGCGCTCACTTGTGTGTGTACAAACGATTATGTAGCCGTGTACCTGCGCGACCTCACGTTTATCCAAGAGGGCAACCAGCTGCATCAGACGGCTGGCGTCATCAACTACGAGCGTCTGCGCCTCTTTGCCAAGACCGTACGCTCGACCTTTGTCGGAAGCCATGCCGCGAGCAGTTACGTGCTCGAGCACGACCCGGTGCTGTTCCGCTTGTGTCTTGATGTACGTACTCGCTGCCACACCGGAGCTATCGGTTCGTTGGCTGACCTCGATGGTGGTTGTGCGTGCAGCTGTCTCCGATTCGCAACGAGGACGAACTCTACCAGCGCTCGCTCGAGCTATGCCCTCTCAAAGCACAACAACCAACCTCCTCGACCACCATTCCGCCGATCCCCAAGTCGGACCCGCTCGCCGACCGCGTACAGCAACTACAGCTGCGTGTTCGAGCGCTCGAGGAAGCGCGTGGTACCTTGAGCGCTCGCAAGAAGTCGCTCTCGGAGGAGCTTCCAACTGGCAATCGCGATGCAAACGCAGTCGATCTCACGACCTCGTTGGCGCAAATGCGCGAGGCCGTTCGTATGCTGCTGAATCAGAACGCCGAGTTGACCGAGGCCATTCGCATCATGTCGATTCGACAGGAGCAGCTCGAGCGCCGCGTGGCCGAGCTCGAAGGCAATGCGTCGGGCGTCGTGTCGCCAGCCGAGCCCGAGCATGAAGACGAGCTCTTCTCTTCAGCAGATGAGATGGCTCATTGACGTGTGCCTTCGTGGTGAATACTCAATACTGTCGTTTGGATAATGTGTTTGTGTGGAATGTCGTATGTCGTGTAGATAGTTTGTTAGTTTCGTTTGTTTGGAAGGCACAATGTACATTGGACTCCCGCTTCTCTTCGTATTGCGGCTGAATAGAAGCCGCCAAAGTGGATAATAGCAATGAATGGATGAATGAATGATTGGATGATGAATGAATATGTTTGTTGTTGGCAGAGAGCGAGAGGATGTGTGCACGAGTGAATCGGATGGTGAGGGAGTGCTGGCACCATTGAGGTGTGGCGCCACGTATCATACAACAGAGAGAGAAAGAAGGAGGGATCGATAGAACGGCGCTCGAGCTTGTGAGTACTTATCGAGAGGCACCGTTACGATTGTAGGTTGTCAGTCGAGTGTGAGGTCGGCATGTTTGGACCAGGAGACGGCGGTGGCGACGAGGCGAACACCGACGTTGGCGTCGAGAGCGACGACAGGAAGATGGGACCGAGGTTGGCACGCGACTTGCGTGAGCCAGGCACACCGAGGTTCAGCGAGGCACGCGACGAGTCAGCTGACGCCAAGCCACGACGCAGAGGCTCGACGACGAACTCACTGGAGGTCGAGCGAGTGTGACCGCTTGACGAGCGACCTTGTGAGCCGTCGCTGATGGCTGGAGAGAGCAAGCGAGGGCGAGAATCGCGACCACTATCGAGAGCGCCTGGGCTATCTTCCGATGTACGCTCGGATGCCATGATGGCGTACTCGCCCACGAGCTGCAGGTCGGTTTGTTCCGAACCCACACCTTGCAGCGGTGACGACGGCGCTGTGAAGAAGTCCCCTGGGATCACGACATCGGCCCGTGATAGCTCGCCGGTGCTAGAGATTGTAATCGAATCAATCGACCTGAATCGAATCCCATCGAATCGAAGCAATAACGTACTTGCGATCAGCTTCTTGCAGCATAGCGAGTGTGCGCGACCAAACATGCGGATCAGCAGGCTGCCCAAGCAAGATCTCGTCAGCATCAGATCCGAATCAACCACCAATCACAGCATCGATTGATAGATCGATCGATCGCGTGGCGTTATCAAGGCACCTTGTCAGAGGCCGACACAAAGTGAGGGTTGATCTCGAGAATGCGCTGGCCCGTGAGCTCGGTGCCGATGCCAGTCGCCAACACTCGCGTCAGTGCAAAGTAGATCTCGGTGTACGCAGCTCCCTTGAGCTTCGTGATGCCCGTTGTAACGCTTGCTGCCACTCTATCGTTTCGTACCATTGTCAGCATATCACGATATAGATCACGATATAGATCACGATAGATCACGATAGATCACGATAGATAGATTGATAGATTGATAGATAGATAGATAGATAGATTGATAGATAGATTGATAGATAGATTGATAGATAGATAGATAGATCGTGAGGCAGCGGACCTCTTTGCTTGCTCGAGGAACGGGTGGGCGGCGAAGGGGTTCTCCTGGGCGTGGGTGATGACGACGATGTAGGCGTCGCCCGAGAGATAGTACGTCGTGCGATAACGACCGAGCGTAATGAAGCTCCCACTGCGAAACGAGGACCCCAAGGTCGATAGGGCGCTCACGGGTCTATCGATACAAGCGTTGGTGAGTTGGATCATCACGATATGGGCGAGATATCGAGAGAGCGAGCGAGCGAGATATCGTACGGCTTGACTGCGAAGTCGCGAGCGCGTATCTCGCTGATCTGACGGTAGAACTCCTCGGAGACCAACACGGCTCGATCATTCGTGAGAGATCCTCGTCTGTGATGTGTATAGACATCCATTGAGTGAGAAACCATCGTTTCTACCCTCGAATACTGGATATCTATCGAGACGGCGTCTGTCGTACGTTAGCAAGTAGCACGGCGAGCCATTGCCAGCCTGCTGAATAACGAGCCCCAAAGCCGTCATTCTACTCTGATATCAGTCTCTCTCTTCTAGAACCACACTACACTACCCCTACACCCACGCGTATCTCCCACGCCAATAGCAAGCTTCACTAAACGAGCGATGTATGCGGTGATGTTGTTGTGTGGAGCGAGAGAGATACTGAATGTCGATCGAAAGCAGTCCCTCCCGATAACTACACAAACTCATCCCGTAAACTACATCATCCGATAACTACGCAACTCCAGATTCCGTAGTTACCGGTTCATCTCCTCCCGTAAACTACGCGGGTTTCGTTCCTCTCCCATTCGATCGATCTCGCCTCAGTCGCTTGGCTGCCTGCTGCCCTCCACCACCACCACTCGCTCTCGTGCTCGCTCTCCCCCCACATACACCAGCCCTCATACCAATGGCGGGATCACTGCGATTCGACGGTAAGGTGGCCGTCATCACTGGTGCCGGTAACGGACTCGGTAAGGCGTATGCGTTGTTGTTTGCGTCGCGAGGAGCCAAGGTCGTCGTCAATGACCTCGGCACCTCGACCTCGGGCGAGGGAACCGAGGCTCGTCCTGCCGAGCAGGTCGTGCAGCTGATTCGCGCTGCTGGTGGCGAGGCCGTGGCGAACTACGACTCGGTGGTCGATGGCGAGAAGATCATCAAGACCGCCATGGACACGTGGGGTCGCGTCGATATCGTCATCAACAACGCCGGCATTCTGCGCGACGTGAGCTTCATGAAGATGACCGACGCCGAGTGGGACATCATCTACAATGGTATCTATCGCAATAGCTACCTCCCTCAATCAAGCAATCAATCTCGCGCACGCAATCCTGGCTGAGTGGGTGACTGGTTCGCTAACACGAACGATGTGGCCTCGATGATATCAAGTGCACTTGCGTGGCTCGTACTCGGTCACTCGTGCTGCGTGGAATGTGATGCGCGAGCAAAAGTTCGGCCGCGTCATCATGACGACCTCGGCCGCTGGCATCTACGGCAACTTTGGCCAGGCCAACTACAGCGCCGCCAAGCTCGGTGCTGCCGGATTCGCCAACACGCTCGCCATCGAGGGCAAGAGCCGCAACATCCACGTCAACACCATCGCGCCGTTGGCCGGCACGCGCATGACGGCCACCGTGATGCCGCCCGAGCTCGTCGAGGCGCTCAAGCCCGAGTACATTGCGCCGTTGGTGGCGTACCTGTGCCACGAGGGCACCGACGTCAACGGCGGACTGTTCGAGGTCGGTGCCGGCTGGGTGTCGACCGTGCGTCGACAGCGCACTCGCGGCCACTTCTTCTCGCTGCAGCGCGAGCTGACGCCCGAGGACATTCGCGACAACTGGGGCTCGATCACGCACTTTGGCCCCGACTCCACCAACCCCACCAAGACCCAAGACTCGATCGGCGTCATCATGGCCAATCTCGAGGCCTCCAAGGCCATTCCTGCGCGTACGTCGCTTCACTCCCTGCTGCCCTCCTTCATCGTCAATCACACACACACGCTCATCTCTCTTTATGTGGCGTCGCTCTAGCACCGATTCCTCCCAAGAACCTGCGATTCGACGGTAAGGTTGTGATCGTGACCGGAGCCGGAGGTGGCTTGGGTCGCATCTACGCTCTCGAGTTTGCTCGTCGCGGTGCCAAGGTCGTCGTCAATGACCTCGGCACCTCGACCTCGGGCGAGGGAGCTGGCAGCAGCCCGGCGGCCAAGGTGGTCGAGGAGATTCGCGCTGCTGGTGGCGAGGCCGTGGCGAACTTTGACTCGGTCGAGAACGGTGCCGCGATCGTCAAGACCGCCATGGACACGTGGGGTCGCGTCGATATCGTCATCAACAACGCCGGCATTCTGCGCGACGTGAGCTTCATGAAGATGACCGACGCCGAGTGGGAGATTGTGAACCGCGTGCACTTGCGTGGCTCGTACTCGGTTTCTCGCGCTGCGTGGAACGTGATGCGCGAGCAAAAGTTCGGCCGCATCATCATGACGACCTCGGCCGCTGGCATCTACGGCAACTTTGGCCAGGCCAACTACAGCGCCGCCAAGCTCGGTGCTGCCGGATTCGCCAACACGCTCGCCATCGAGGGCAAGAGCCGCAACATCCACGTCAACACCATCGCGCCGTTGGCCGGCACGCGCATGACGGCCACCGTGATGCCGCCCGAGCTCGTCGAGGCGCTCAAGCCCGAGTACATTGCGCCGTTGGTGGCGTACCTGTGCCACGAGGGCACCGACGTCAACGGCGGACTGTTCGAGGTCGGTGCCGGCTGGGTGTCGACGCTGCGCTGGGAACGCACTCGCGGCCACCTGTTCCCGATCCAGAAGCCGCCGACGCCCGAGCAGATTGCGTCCGAGTGGCCTCACGTCATCGACTACACCGACTCGACCTTCCCGACCTCGACGCAGGACTCGATGGGCACCATCATGGGTGCGCTCGACAAGCTCAAGGCCTCGACGAGCGCCACCCCGAGCGCCACCTCGGGCAAGAGCGAGAACGTCGATCCCGAGCAGGTGCTGGCGCACCGCTTCGCGCCCTACAGCTCGTCCTACACCACCAAGGACGTGGCGTTGTACGCGCTCTCGATCGGTGCCGCGCAGAACCAGCTCGACGACCAGGAGCTGAGCTTCACGTACGAGAACCACCCGTCGTTCCAGGCGCTGCCGACCATCGGTATCATCTTCCCGTTCGGCGTCATGGGCGGCGTCATGTCGATGCCGGGCCTCTCGTTCAACCCCATGATGCTGCTGCACGGCGAGCAGTACCTCGAGATCAAGCGTCCGATCCCGACCTCGGGCACGCTCACCAACTCGGGCCGCGTCGCCGGCATCTACGACAAGGGCAAGGGCGTTGTGCTCGCCATCGAGGCCACGTCGACCGACGAGCGCGGCAACGAGGTGCTCTTCAACCGCTTCACGGTCTTTATCCGTGGCATCGGCGGCTACGGTGGTGACCGCGCCCGAGGTGCACGACCCGCCGGCGCGCGATCCCGACGCCGTCCACATTGAAAAGACCGCCGACAACCAGGCGCTCTGGTATCGTCTGTCGTCCGGCGACCTCAACCCGCTGCACGCCGACCCGAGCATGGCTGCCATCGGCGGCTTCGACAAGCCGATCCTGCACGGCATGTGCACGTTCGGCTACGCCGGCCGCGCCGTGCTCAAGCACTTTTGCGCCAACGATCCCTCCAAGTTCAAGGCCATTGGCGTTCGTCTCGCTTCGCACGTCTTCCCAGGTGAGACGCTCGTCACTGAAATGTGGAAGGTCTCCGACACCAAGGTCGTCTTCCGCGTCAAGGTTCAGGAGCGTGACAAGGTCGTCATCTCCAATGCCTTCGTCACGATCGCTGCCGCCCCCGCCCCCGCCGCCGCTGCTCCTGCCGCCGCTGCTGCTGCTCCCGCTGCCCCGGCCTTCCGATCGGCGTCGATCTTTGCCGGCATCGAGGCTCGCCTCAAGGACGGCGGTGCTGAGGTCGTCAAGAAGGTCAAGGCCGTCTATGAGTTCAAGATCTCGGGCGGTCCTGGAGGTGCTTCGCAGTCGTGGACTGTCGATCTCAAGAACGGATCGGGCTCGGTTTCGCTCGGCTCACCCGAGAAGGCTGATTGTGTCATCAAGATGTCCGACGGTGACCTCGTTGCCTTGTTCACTGGCAAGCTCAATGCTGTACGTATCTCTCAATCAATCGCTCTTTCGCTCTCTTGCACATGTGCCTAACTCTAACATACTTGTGTACGAACAATAGCAAAATGCCTTTATGGATGGTCGTCTCAAGGTCACGGGCAACATGGCACTCGCCATGAAGCTCGACCTCCTCACCAAGCCAGCCTCCAAGCTGTAACCGCTTCTTACGATCACACACACACACACATCCAGCCCATTCATATCCCACACGTAGCTCCTACGTCCCTCATCATCATAATAATACAACGCTATTATAACTCCTATCTGACCATGACTCCAACCAACATCGCGATCTCTCTCGTTCGATATTGTGGTTTGGCTTCGAGAGATTGGCGAGGAAGCAGTGAGGCGACCTCGCTCATTCGCTTCGTTGTTCGCTCGCTCACGCACCTCTTGCGCTGCCTCTCTGCCTCTGCCTACCTCGCTGCCTCGCTCTCTCCTTCGTCACGTATATATGGCCTACGAGGCCTTCGTTCGTCGACCGCTCTTACTGCTACTGCTACTCATCGTGGCACTGTGTCTCCTTGCTCCAGGTACTCTCTTCCACCCCCACGATACAACTTACTTCGTTGGCTTCCTTGTTGACGTCGCTGACTCAATCCCACTCGAATGCGAATGCGGATGCAACCACAGTCAACTCGGCGAGTGATCCCTCGCTATTCTGGTGCACTAGCTCCAAGGTGGGCCTCGATTATTGTGCCGATATCGTCGTGTATGAGGTCGACTCGCGACTGCCATTGCAGCAGCTCGACGAGCATGTGCGCAATGACTTGCAGGCCTTTGCTGCTGGTCAATCGGTCAGCGTCTCGGGCGTGACGGCCGATCTCGATCTCGGTTACAACGACACTGCCGAGGATGACGACGATGATGGTCACCAACTCGCTGGCGTGGCTGGTTCACCGTCATCACAAGCCCATTGGTCGAGCAGCTGTCTTGAAGCGCGAAGGAAGCTGTCGTGCACGACCTCGGTGCCAATGTGTGTCTCGCGACCGGTCTCATCAGCACAACTCGATCATGCTCTATCGAATCAACGCTTCAGTGACCTCGTGATATCGACTGTCACGGTCGAGATCGACCCTACCACAGCCGCGGCAGCTGCTCCTCCTCCTCGTGGCGGCATCCCTGTCACCTACAAGCAACGTCAAGCACAAGCAGATTGGCTTCACTTGGAAGAGGAGCTCGATGGCTCGAGCACCCCCAACACACCAGGCCCCCATGCAGGATGGTTCAATACCTTTGCGTGTCGCAGCATGTGCGAGTATACCATGCGCGAGTGTGGCTTCGACGATGCCTCGGCGCTCGCTGCGTGTACCACGTTCCCGACCACCAAGTGCATCGATGCCGATCTGAAACTCTCTGGCCAGGTATCCAGCGATGATATCTCCATCGCTTCGATACTCGACATCAATCATGGAGTCAGTATCATATTGTTGATCGTATCGTTGATTGTGTTGTTGAATGGTTATTGATGATCTTACTCTCTACTCGCTGAACGATATCTATCTATCTATCATCTATCTATCCATCTATATCGTGTCAATAGTTGATTGTTATCAAATGTAGAATACTCAATAACAACGATGATGATGATACCGACCCTTGTATGCTATCTATCTATCTATCGATATTGACATGTGTTGTACTCTCTTCTTGAGATCATTTGTTTGGTTGCTTCGTTGTTTGTGCATCATCATCAACATCATCGTTCTACACACATCCTCCCTCTCTGATATTCGACATTTTGAATCCAACTCAACATGGCAGATACGAAACAACAACAACACGAAGCAGCTACAACGGCGACGACGATCGATGAAGGAGTCAAGGATCGTGCACTTGGATGTATGGTGGGCGCATTCCTCGGTGATGCGATCGGTGCCGTGCTCGAGATGATGGGTCGTACGCCATCAGCGAAGCAAGTCGAGGCCGCGATGCGATTGCCAGGTGGCGGCGTTCATTCGGTGGGACCTGGACAGATCACGGATGATAGCGAGTTGGCGTTGGCACTCGCACAGGGTCTGTTGAATGGTAGTGCGGCTGGCGAGCGTGGCTTCCCGCTCGGACACATTGCTCGTGAGTATCATGCGTGGTACTGCTCGATGCCGTTCGATTGTGGCATCACGTGTGGTGGAGCGTTTCGAGCGGCTTCGAAGCTCGAACGAGAGGGCGCTGAAGTACGCGAGTACGGTCCTCAATTGCAACGAGCGGCCGTGTATCTCAATCAACGATCCAAGGCCAATGGCAGCGTGATGCGATGTACTCCGTTGGCCGTGTGGGGTCGATCGTTGCCGACCGAGCAACTCGGAGTCTGCTGCGTACTCGACTCGCAACTATCGCACTGCAACGCTGCGTGCTGCGGGGCCGAGGCCGCCTACGTACTCGCGTGTGCTCATCTCATCAATCATCCGAATGACACGACCGGTGCCTTCGATCGTGCTCAAGCTTGGCTGGCGAGCTACGGCGCCACGTTCGCCGAGGTCTCGCAATGGCTCGAACAGAGTCGCTCACGTCTCGAGCCATGCTCGCCACTCGACGGCTTCGTCAAGATCGCCTTCATCGCTGCCTTCTATCACATGCTCCATCGAACGCCCTACACCGATGCCATCAGCACGACGATCGCTGGCGGCGGTGACACCGATACCAACGCCGCCATCGTCGGTGGAATGCTCGGTGCTCTCTACGGCTATGCGGCACTGCCCGACACCTTGGTGCAGCAGATGATCCATTCGCAACCAGGCGGTCGAGCTCGTGCTGAACGCTGGTGG
>ERZ778027.4453-NODE-4453-length-11978-cov-11.630211_pt1 | contig 11978 bp, 12 predicted proteins | sample MGYA00375757_ERZ778027 | MGnify/ENA primary metagenome ERZ778027 (study PRJEB29350, sample SAMN05389817) | bioreactor metagenome | isolation source: Ammonium sulfate bioreactor | place: South Africa: University of Cape Town | collected 2014-02-18 ... | reverse complement strand
CGTATAAAGCGTGAATATATTTTTTTTCTTGCTCGATTTTCATAAACTTGACTATACATGTATGTATATATATATGATTAAATTTGCTTTCTGCTTAGCATATTCGAGCAGGTTAAAATGAGAAAAAAATTTATAGACAATGAAAATACATCAACATACAAACGTGTACATATAAAAAAACGAGAAGAGAAGAGAAGACAAGAGAACGAAAGTGACATGAATGTTGTTTATATATTGGGATTATCCGCTGGATATTAACTGACTATGATTGCTGCATGATTGGTCTATTTTGTCTGAGCATGCGGTTGTTGAACAACAGTATCTCGTACCGGTTCGATGTTGAATGGTGATACTAGTTCGCATAATTCTTTATTTTCCATTAGTAATTGAATGAATTCTTTCGATGTTATTCGAATATCATCGAAATCTTTGCCTTGATTAAGTTGTTCCAACGAACGTTTCAATTCTTCGATAATACGTGTTGTATTTTCTGGATCATCTTTCGCGTGAAGTCTCATGGCAATTTTAACCATACGATCGATTTCTTTTCTATTGATCACACCATCTTTATCGTGATCATAAGTACGAAAAACATATTTCAATTTTTCTCGAACACTGCCCGTTGAAGTCAAAGCAAAACCGATTAAAAATTCTCGTTGATCTTAGAACAAAAAGAAAAGATATTTTTCGAATCAAAATGATCATCGTGTATTTACCAACGATTCCATCGTTATTAGCATCAAATGCTTTGTGAATATCAGCTGCTTGCTTTTCAATTTGATCTTCTTTGCCACTGTTTATACTTCGAAGAAAACTCACTGTATCTGCTTTCGAAATTTTACCATTTGGACATGCAGCCTGAGTGCAAAAAAACACAAACGGAATTGGTCTTTTCATATATTTATCAATAAACAAACCTTGAGCTTTTCGTACCAAACTCTAACACTGTCGTGGTCGATTTTAGCTTTACTAGAAATAAATTCGACATCTTCGTCACTTAATTCAGCTGGTGTTTGCGATGCACTCGAACCCATAAATTCTCTTTAATACAGAACGAGAGAATGAAAAAAATTCAATCTAGAAGACAAAATTATTCAAATAGTTTTTATTTTTGTCTGCCTGCATGTCACAGATGTTTGTTATTCTACAATCTAAAATGATTTATACATAAAGAAACGACGCCTGATTGTTGCTTTTTTTTTCTCAAACAAAACGAAAATTGTTTATTTTAAAAACAAACAAATAAGAATGAATATTTATATATATATATATATTAATCTCTTGATAAGATCAGAACTGGTCATCTATAGTAAAGATAAAGAAGAAGAAGAACAACAACAACAATGAGAAGGATAAGATTATGGAGAAATCAGATCGACATGAATTGTCTACAAAGAAAAAACAAATCACAAATAGCCACACTCTATGAGCTATGCACACAAACGCACTATTGCCGAATAAAACAAACGAAATCAATGTACAAAGCGAATATTCTGATTTTTGGATTTCTACGGCAAGAAATGAAAACATATCTGCATAGAAACAAAACGATTCAAAATAAATAACTTGAGCGAGAACAGCAAATTGTTTTTTTTTGATTTATTTATTCAATTAAGTTGCGTTGGACGTGTTGATACGGGTTCAAGCATCGTAGTCGAACTACTATTACTTGCCGGAATGGATGAACTCATTTGATGATTCATGGAATTAAACAAATCATCGAGTAGTTGTAAAGCTCGATGAATTTGAATTTCAACCCAACATGGCGTTTCTTTGATCGATTGTCGAGGATAATCAGGTCCCCAGCCTTTGACAAAACTGAGTCTTAAAACGCAAAGACGTCGTAAATCATCGACACTCAACGTTTGCCCGTGCATTTGCTGTTGCATACGCGTGTGTATCGCCATTTTAACATGTTGATCCATTTGAGTGAAACATTGTTGTAAATCGAAGACTTTGATGCAAGCTTGAGGATAGATTTTATGCACGGCATCGCCTGGCGCTCGGCCAGCTTCACGATCGAGATAAAATGATTGTAGGAAAACAGCTTGATCGCTCAAACATCGAATCCATATATCGCCTTCGTTTCGACATTCAAGTCGAACGCCTTTGCCAATATACAATCGAGCTTTTTCACTTGCTTCCGTTCGATGAACATTACTCAATGGTCCCAAACAAAATCGATCGCCAGCAGTCGCCATATCCATGCCACCATCGATGGTCACTTCTTTGAATGTATCGGCAACTTTAAATGTTTCACCAACTTGTACATCACGTTCGTAGTACGCAATACTACTCCAATATTCACCATAGTTGTTAATTAATGTCAATGATGGAAGTGTCGAGGCTTGAGGTTGAACAAGTGGATGTGTTTGTTGCCCTAAAAATAAATAAATAAATTCGTCTTTTTTTTTTTTGGTTGTTGAATAAACGTACATAAATTTGCTGCTGCTGTCGTAGCCGATTGTGTCCAAAGAGAAACATTGGCATCTTGTCCGTAATGACCGACGGATGGCGCGCCGTTGCCATTGGTTGTGTACGGTTGAGGACTTGGACTTGTTGTGTCCGGTGCTGGATGTTGAATTTGCGAATCGTTTTGTTCGTCGATGTAATCTTTCATGTATCGATATCCATCCGGTGTTGAATAAAGATCTCGATCGTTCGATGACGATGGATCATTATGACCGAGTAATTGAAAACGAGGGACAAGTGGCATGCCAGCGAGATCGATTCCAGGCGAAACAACACGTTCGTAATGATAGGGATTGACACAGACATATTCTTGTTTGAGATCGAATGCTAAATGACAGATTTTCAAGTGTTTTAATTCGTTTTTATGTAGATCTGGCCAACGCCATATTCGTGCATAGATAACATGTGGAAAGCCTTTTCGGCCGGCGACTTGTAATCGTCCGTCGAGTGTTCGTTGAATCGTTACGCATTTCGTCGGAATTTGTCCGTTCGATGTAACAGCCGCTATTAAAGCGTCGAGTTCATCTTTTTTATCTTTTAATTTCTTCACTAAACTTTCGATAGCTCGTTTAGAAAATGTTTCACTTTCGCCGTTTGTTCGTTGCCTATGACTTAAAAGATTGGCAACAATACCGTTGCAGGCATCTGACGATGAACTGCCACTTGTCGATGCGCCCGTAGGCGGCGGACTGTGAGAAGGTGACGAGGACGAGATCATTCGAGATGATGAAGCGGCTGCAGCAGCTGCAGCAGCGGCCAATGACGGATGAATGAGAAGATCCATTTTGTCGAGTGAGAACGAAGAAAAATAATGAAAAATGTCGATGTACGTTGAGTTTAATGTATTAACTAGGCTTCATTTTTTTCGTTTCCACACGATGATGATCATCGACCGATGAACGAGTAAACAAAATAAATATAATGAGCGACCATATTCATTGCCCATTGTTCCTTCAAATAGAATAGCCAATGAAATTCGTCTAGTGACATCTTTCTGAGTTATTTGAATGGATAATGGATAGAGAGAGAATTCATTATCATTAGTTAGTACTTACTTACTTACTTACATACGTAGAACACTTTTTACAAATTTCTCATAAGAAATAAATGGCTCAAGGAACATTATCACTCGGTGGTGAACGTATTACTGGTAAGAAGATTTTGAGTTGAATTCGATTGAAAACTAAACTACTCGTTTCATTTGATCTAGGCGACTCAGTTCGTACTCAAAATGGTAAAACGAAATCGTTGGTCATGTTTTTTTTAATTTTTATGTTTAATATTTAGTTTTGGCTGCCATGGCCATTGCCAATATCGTTCGAACTTCCTTAGGTCCACTTGGTCTTGATAAGATGCTTGTTGATGATATCGGAGTAAATTTCATTTCTTGAAAATAAACAAACAAACAAACAAAAAACATGATTTAGGATGTTACGATTACGAATGACGGTGCAACGATTCTGAAATTATTGGATGTCGAACATCCAGCTGCAAAAGTTCTTGTTGAATTAGCTCAATTACAAGATCAAGAAGTTGGCGATGGTACAACGAGTGTTGTATGTTAAACAAAAAAGAATATTGGGAAAAATAATTTTTTGAATAATTCAAAGGTAATCATCGCTGCAGAACTGCTGAAAAATGCAGATCAATTAGTCAAACAAAAGATTCATCCAACGTCGGTTATTAGTGGTTTTAAATTAGCTTGCAAGTGGGTCATTTCTTTTCAATAAAAAGAAAAGAATTCATTTTCATTTCGATTGTAGATTAGCTGTGAAGTATATTCAAGATAAAATGGTTATTAATGTGAGCGAATTAGGCAGTGATTGTTTAATCAATGTAGCTAAAACATCGATGTCAAGTAAAGTCATTGGAATGTAAGAGTGTTTATTTGGACGAAGATTTCTCCTATCGATATGAATTGTTTGTTTATTCGAAATAGGGATGCGGATTTTTTCAGTAAAATATGTGTTGATGCTGCAAATGCGGTTAAATTCAATGAGAAAGATAAAGTTGTTGTGCCGATAAAATCAATAAACGTTCTCAAAGCTCACGGCAAATCAACACGTGAAACTCAATTGATATCTGGTTATGCATTGAATTGTACTGTTGCATCGCAATTGATGACAAAACGTATTGCCAATGCCAAGATCGCTTGTTTGGATTTTAGTTTACAGAAAGTACGAATGAAATTAGGCGTACAAATTGTCGTTGAAAATCCTGAGAAACTCGAAGATATCCGACGACGTGAAACGGATATTGCTAAGGAACGTGTTGCGAAATTGTTAGAAGCAGGTGCAAATGTTATTCTCACTACCGGTGGTATCGATGATCTTTGTTTGAAACAATTCGTCGAAGCCGGTGCTATGGCTGTTCGACGTTGTAAAAAAGTCGACTTAAAACGTATTGCTAAAGCAACAGGTGCAACACTTTTAACTGCTTTAGCAAATATGGAAGGTGAAGAATCGGTGGACGCATCGGTTATTGGTAGTGCTGATGAAGTTGTGCAGGAGCGTATTTGTGATGATGAATTGATTCTTATTCGTGGACCGAAAGCTCGTACAGCTGCATCGATTATCATTCGAGGCGCGAATGATTTCATGTGTGATGAAATCGAACGTTCGGTTCACGATGCACTTTCCGTTATTAAACGTGTCTTAGAATCGAAACAAGTCGTGCCCGGTGCTGGCTGCTGTGAAACAGCACTTTCGATTTATTTAGAAAATTTCGCTACAACAGTCGTACGTTGTTTTCTTTTTTTTTTATTTCCAAACGAAAATTTGTCTCGTTTTTTATAATAGAGTTCTCGTGAACAATTAGCAATTGCTGAATTTGCTTCGGCACTTCTCTCGATACCGAAAGCGTTGAGTGTCAATGCAGCACAAGATGCAACTGAACTCGTTGCTAAACTTCGTGCGTATCATAATGCATCTCAAACGCAAAAAGATAAAGAACAATTGAAATGGTTCGGTCTCGATCTTCATACAGGCAAAGTTCGTGATTGCAAATCGGTGGGCGTTTTCGAACCGGCGATTTCGAAAATCAAATCATTGAAATACGCAACTGAAGCTGCGATTACTATCTTGCGTATTGATGATATGATTAAACTGGATAAAGAACAGAAGAAAGGCGGACATGGAGATGAATGCATGTAATCAAAACAGTCTTGTTCGTTCGTTCGTTTTGTGTGTGGTGATTCTTTACCTTTTTTCTTGTTCTTTTATTTTATTCTTCAAAGAAATAATAAAAAAAGCCGAGAACTTCTTATTTCTGTTGATTTGATGGAGAAGTCTTAAGGTTATCGAATGAATAGTTAATTACAAATAAATTCTCGATAAAGTCGAAATCGATATTTGATTGAAATACATCGCAAGTATTTTTAGTTTTGTGGTTAAATCAAATACGAATCAACCTATGGCGTTGATACAACGTTATTCAACTGAACTTTCAGCTCATGCAGGCACGAATTTCAACGATCGAACAGCGATCTCACAGATTGTTAATGACATTGACAATTTCAAACGACAAGATCAAGATGAAAAACGTTATTTCAATTCGTTAAACGATCGTCTCGAAGAACTACTTCGAAGTTTAGATGATCTTGAATTAGCTAATAAAAATCTACGTGATCAATTAAATTATTTAATAACAACATGGGGCATCGATGGCGAAAATCGTCATCGATTTCTTCAAGAACTCGATCAATTGATTCGCCTGTTAGTCGAACAAAACCTACGCAAAGCTCGAACACAAGGTGAAACTCGAATTTTTGAGGAACAAACTCGAGCTACCGATCGGATTACGTCGGTGTTTCTCGATGTTTTCAATTTCTACGAAGAAAAAAACGATCTGCTCTTCGATTTAATCAAACGACTCGAAGACGAACTATCGAAAATTCAAATTCGTCTCGATCATAGCAATGCACAATTGAAATCACACGAAGATGATTATCTCAAAGAACTGGCGAAATTTCGTTCGTATCTAGCCGAATGGTCACAAATTGCTCTTGATAAACAATATCTTCTCAATGAAATTCAAACATTACGCGAACAGAAAAACCTTCGTCTCGCGTATAATCAAGAAGAAATCAACGAATGGAAACGTTTACTCAATCAAATCGTTCAAGATTCCGATAATTTCTATCGAGATTATTTAGACACAATTAAACAACAAATACAAATGGACTACGAACAAATGGCGAAAGAACAACAGAATGAAGTCGAATTTCAATTGAAAACAAGATTAAAACAAATACAAGAAAGAATCGACAAGGGTCTGCCGATTGATGAAAATGGTTTGTTTGTTGGACTTTTTGTTTTGTGAGAGGAGAATTTTGTTTTTATCTAAGATGAACGACGTCGTCGAGAGGAAATGCATCGTCTCGAAAGTCGATTGAATGAGCAAACGAAAGAATTCGATCATCTTCAAACGGACTATCGAAAATTAGCCGAAGATGTTCAACGAAAACGAAAGATGTTTCAAGATCTTGAAAATGATTTACGAAATAAAAAACGTCACAATCGTGACCAACATTCTCGTCTTCAAGATGAAACCGATCGACTTCGAAATGAATATCTTCTATTGAAAGATGAATTAGATAAACTTGCTTATACTTTACGATTTAGTATCGAAGAAGAATTGAAAGTCTACGAAGCTTTATTAAATGCAGCTGAGAAACAAAAAACTGAACGACCAACAACAACGACAACAGTCGTTAAACATCGACAAAATGTTGAAGGAAATCAAACGGATCTGTTGAAGCAAATGCTCGGACAGAATCAAATGACAACAACGACAACAACAACCAAACGAGTGACACGACGATCGGGCCATGAAAACGAGGGTCAACAAATGAAAATCACTCGACATCGAACTGAAAACGAAGTCGAACCTGAACTCGATGAACAATATTTGCAACGAAAAGTTCGAATTACAAGAAAATATAAAGGAAATATTTTAATTAAATTTGTTGATGTCAGCGGTCGTTTCGTTGAAATTGAAAATACCGGTAATCAAGCACGAGATCTAACCGGTTGGTACATCAAACGAATCGTCGACGGCCAACATTTGCGATACGCGTTTCCTCAGTTCGAACTCGATGCACATAAAACCGTTCGAATCTACGGAAATTACCATCGACGATCATCAAGCTACGATGGAGAATCTTACGTTGAATTGATTGCATCGAATTTCTACGATTGGAAAACAGGTGAACATATGGAAACAGAATTATTCAATCGAGACGACATTAGCAAAGCAACATTCGAACAAACATTAATTCATGATTAAAACATTATTAACTCTTTTTAGTTTAGATTTCAGGAGAAAAAAAGAAAATATATAACGTGCAGCTTGTTGAATAATCAGAATCATTCATTAATAATGTCATCATTAGATAACTAATCCATCTGTTTGACATATTGTCGTCTTTCATTCAAAATATAAAGGCGTCAATTGGAATTTTAAGTCGATCATGTGTATTAAGAGATACACATAAGCACAGCTTGATGTCGATGTGTGTGAAAACGAGCGAGAGAAAAGGAGAAAGAGAAGGAGAAGAAGAAAAAAATCTGTCTTCTTATTTATTCATTTCGTTTGGCATTTTGCAATTAAGCGTCACGGGAAAGAAAAGAGAACGAATGTTCAAAGCGCGAATGTAGAGAAAAAAGAAAAGAAACGAAACGAATCATATATATATAATCACATTCCACACATTCCAATGTCGCTTTAGTTCATTCATTTAAAACGAAGAGACGAACGAAAAAAAACAAATCAATCGATTCACCACTTTCGACATGGCGCATGCATTTGACAATCGAAATTTTATTCCAGGCAAACAACAAACATTTTACTCTGTTGTTTCGCCAACATCTTCATCCGCATCTCGACCTGATGCAACGAACGTTCTCTGGGAAGCTTCATCACTTTCACCTAAACTCGCCTCAGCATCTCCTCAAGCATCACCCAAACCAAATCATCCACCACCATCGTACGAAGAAAGTATCTTTACCAAAGCACTAGCTAATCGACATAATTCACGATCATCTCTTCATTCACCATCGGTTCGTTATTATTCAAATAGTCCCAATGCAGCAGCAGCAGCACCAACATCACCACTTGTCTCTCATTCATTTCCATCGACACCCAACGACTCTCATCAATACCAACGACCGACAATGTCAGAAAATTACTATTCATTCGTCTCGCCCAATCGAAGTTCAGACACAAAACCACCTCCACCTGCTCGAATGCCTAAAGTTCCACCTCCACCTCCTCAATATTCTCCTAACGGAATGAAAACTAGCACAACTTATTTGAATACAACTCAATTACATATAACTCACGCATCGAATCACGATCAACCTCCTCCACGACCACCACCACGTTATCCTCTTCAACCACCAGCTATTCCACCTCGAAATTCGCCTCTTACTCAACAAAGAAACTCCATTAGTAATTCATTTTCATCGCCTAAACCAACTAGTCAAACTGTCTATCGATCGCCGATAATCACATCGACAGCGAAACGAAACGATCTGATCGATCCTCAAATTTTAGCACAACAATTTCATTCGATGTCTATAGAAAATCAAGAAAATAATCAAGAATATTCGCTCGGTCGATGCCGGCAATGTGATCGAACGATTACCAATCACGATGATTCTTGTGAAATTCTCGGCAAAATCTATCATAGTTCATGTGCAGTCTGCGTTGTTTGTCAACGATCCGTACGAAATAAACATTATTTTGTCAAAGATCAATTGTATTGCGAAGAAGATTTTCTAGTAAACAAACAAAATCGAACGAAACATCTTTTAAAAATTTGATTTCGTTTTAGTATACAGGTTTTCATCAAACATTAGAACATTGTGTTGCTTGCAATCATTTAATTACAGATACGGTAAAATAATTGAATAAAATTGCTTGATAAACAATTGATGTTTTAAGATTTTACAAGCACTTGGTCAATCCTATCATCTGTCGTGTTTTAAATGCTCGAAATGTTCACTTTGTTTGGATGGAGTGCCGTTTATTACGGATAAAGATAAGAATCTCTTTTGTCTACATGATTATCATATGTAAAGAAAGATGAACGAGTCGAATTTCAATTGAATTTTAAATTTTAAATTTTCATCTTAGGACATACGGACCTCGTTGTGATAAATGTTCGAATCCAATTTGCCCAGAAAACGTATGTTAACAACAACAAAAAATTTGATTTATCTGTATTTCTCTCTCTCTCTCTCTAGAATTCAAACGAAACTGTTCGAATCATATCAATGGGTAAAACGTTTCATGTTCAATGTTATCAATGTGAAGATTGTTCGCTACAATTAAATGATGAACTTGAACGTCGTTGTTATCCATTAGGCGATAGTCTACTTTGTCAAGCATGTTGTCGACGACGTCTTGCATCAGCAAATAACAATTTCTAATAATCAAACATCTGTCTTCTTACGCCATTAATAAGATTATTTTTTTTTGTTCAAAAAAATAAATCATAACTTTAACTAAACAAAACTCTGATTGCTATTCGATGAGGGTTAAGGACAGATTGACGAAGAGAATCAGTCACGCATTTATCTATGTACAGTCGTCGTCGTCGTCGTCGCCCTCCATAGGTTTTTCTCTTTCTTTTTCGTCGACTTCAATGTTTTGCCATGTTGTTCTCATGGTTGATCATATAAAATACACGAGCAAGAAAAAAAAAGGATATTGAAGAACGATAAAAAGTGATAGTCGGCTGACTGCACATTATTTCTCATTCGTTACAAATGTATATACATATGTTGACCATGAAGTTTTTTCTTTTTTTCTTTTGATATTTCAGAAAATTGTTGAGTATGTCTGCGAGAAAATTCAATTCACTTTTCGATCCAACGAATTTTTTCCTTGGACATGGTGGTCGTAAACGAGAAACTGGAAAATATGAGTATACTGACAATGGCAATGATGAATCAGGTTATCAAAGCTCATCGTATGCTTCGGGTAGCGAAACAAGTGATGCACCTCTTCGTTTTATTATCATTCGACATGGAGAACGTGTCGATGTTATGTATGGTGCTGGTTGGACACAGAAAGCATTCGATCAAACAGGTCGATATTATCCGTTTGATGCAAATATGCCGCCAACGTTAGCACCTCGAGCAAAATGGATCGATTATGACGTTGATACGCCATTAACTGCCAAAGGTTTAACACAATCGTGGAATGTCGGCAATGTACTTGCTCGATACAATCTACCAGTTACTGCTTGTTATTCATCGCCTGCTTTTCGAAGTATTCAAACAGCCGATCGAATTTTAGAAGGCATGGGTCGAAAAGGTATATAGATTTCAATGTGACTGTATAACGATTGCTTTGTTTTGTAGGACACGTGCCAATTCGACTTGAATTAGGTCTATTCGAATGTACATCGTGGTATGCTCGATCACCGATTAATTTCATGTCTGATGAAGAATTAGTTCGTGGTGGTTATAATATTGATACACGATTTCGTTCGCAAACAAGCGATTTACGGCCATTAGAAAATGAATATCAGTATTATGATCGTTCGAAAGATGCGATGAAAAAAATCATTGAATTGCATCGAAAAACAGGTGGAACAGTCTTACTGGTTGCACATGCACCGAGTTTAGAAGTGTTAACACGTCATTTGATGAAAGGTCAACCGAGACCAGAACGATTAGCTGAACTTTCGGGGAAAGTTGATTTTTGTAGTATGACTATTATTGAAAGAGAATCACCTAGTAAACCGTGGCAATTTCGTTATTCACTTGATGAAAATGCTAATCGAGGTGTTTGGCAGCAACAGCAGGAGCAACAACAAAAACAGCCGCAACAACCACAACAACCATCAAATAGTAGTTTAAATCATCCTAAGGCTGCAAATGTCGCAATTCCAGCAGCAAACTATCAACTACAACCACAGTTTGATTTCACAAACTATTTATCACAAGCTTTAGCAGCTCCACAAAAGTTTCAATTCCATTTCGTCCCACAACAAGAAGCGTATCCACCTTATTTTGCTCTATAATTAAATCGCTGTGTGCTTTGCTTTTTTTTAATGTAACGACATGAACTAAAATTACATCATAATGATCAGTTTATTTTCAATTTTTCAACAATAATTACATTGCAAAAAAATAACAGAAATGTACACTATATACCATTATTCATATTTTGATTTATACGAGAAAGGATTTCCATTTGCAGCAGTCATGCGACGCCATAGGCTGCTTGCTGTTTCCCATATTCGATGAAATGTCCGGTTGTCAGACGAATTCGTATTGGTTGACAGTAACCAATCTCGGCTGCTATCGATACCAACACCATTTGAACAATCTACATACACATAATGAAATATTTTTGGGATGTCATTACATTTACTCCATCTAATGTTTTATGCAAATTTTTTCTCCTTTTTCTACTAGATACTGATGCATGAGTTTGTTTGTTCATCTCTCATTAATATAACGAAACGTCGTTTTAGTCATTTCAGTTAAACA
>ERZ778027.4448-NODE-4448-length-11998-cov-5.476430_pt1 | contig 11998 bp, 6 predicted proteins | sample MGYA00375757_ERZ778027 | MGnify/ENA primary metagenome ERZ778027 (study PRJEB29350, sample SAMN05389817) | bioreactor metagenome | isolation source: Ammonium sulfate bioreactor | place: South Africa: University of Cape Town | collected 2014-02-18 ... | reverse complement strand
GGACGTCATGGCATATTGGGGTCGGTTTCTAGGGGGATCAATCGTCCTTTTGACCCCAGTCGCCGACCCCTTCTACCCGTCTGGCGACCCCACCTCAGAGTCTATGGGAGAGCGCAGTGCCAAGCCTTACCGACGGGGAAATACGACGCGCTCTGAAACAGGTGGAGCAAACCGGCAAGCAGCTAAGCCTCGTCGACGGCGAAGGTCACGGGACTGGGCGCCTCGTCCTGGTGATGAAGCCCATGCCAACTCGCGTCACGGCCGACTGGATGGCGCAGCAGTGGCGCGATCAGAAACGTCTGAAGAAGAAGCTCGGCTCGTACCCGTCGATGTCACTCAGCAAGGCGCGGGAGATATTCGCCCGCGACTTTGCCGACCTGATCCAGAAGGGCCGCAGCATCAAGATCGCCGGTGACACCCGCCCGGGCACGGTCGCGGACTTGTTTGAGGCCTACGTCCAAAATCTGAAGGACGCGGAAAAGCCTTCGTGGAAAGAGACAGAGAAAGGCCTCAACAAGATCGCTGACGCTCTCGGCCGCAAGCGACCGGCGCGTGAAATCGAGCCCGATGAGATCGTCGAGGTGATCCGGCAAGAAGGCGATGGCCGACCATGTGAGAAGTTACGTTCACGCCGCCTACAGCTGGGGCTTGAAGTCGGAGCACGACTACCGGAGTGCTTCGCAGCGCCGCTTCCGCCTCGTCTACAACCCCGCCGCCGGCATTCCAACTGAACCGAAGAAAGTTGGAACGCGCTGGCTGAACGAAGACGAATTCGTACAGCTCTACCGCTGGCTCGAATGTCCCGATGCGCCCGTTCATCCGCCTTACTCGAGAGCCGTGCGCATCCTCATGCTCACGGGTCAGCGCGTCGAGGAGATCGCACGTCTGCACGTCGACAATTGGGATACAGCGGAAAAGATCATCGATTGGTCGAAGACAAAGAACGGGGCGCCTCACGCCATTCCCGTGCCGCCAATCGCGGCGGAGCTGATCGATTCGATCAAGCCGAACGAATACGGCTGGTTCTTCCCGTCGGCGAAGGACCCAAAGCGACCGGTCAGCCATGGAACGCTTTACAGCTTCATGTGGCGACAGCGCGATCGCGGCGTAATTCCCGTCGTGACCAACCGCGATCTTCGCCGGACGTGGAAGACGCTCGCGGGGCAAGCCGGCGTGTCAAAGGAAATCAGAGACCGAATTCAAAACCACGCACTGCAAGATGTCAGTTCGAAGAGCTACGATCGCTGGAACTATATGCGTGAAAAGCGGTCGGGCATGGCGAAATGGGGCAAGTTTGCTCGCGCCATGCTCTCAAAGAAGCGCCATCTGACATTAGCGGCCTAGCGCTTGCTCATCACCTCTCAGCGTGCGGGCTCTCGAATTGAGAGCGCCCGCATCGCCGACCTCGCACCACTGCTTTTTCATTCAGATGACGAGGACGCATCAACTCGCTCGGATACGACGGCACCGGCGACCGCCGCCTTGCTCACTAGACGCACGCGCTCACCTTCTTCTGCTTCGAACACCGGAGGACCGTTCCCGCGCAACCCGGACGCGCTGCCGCTCATCGACGTGTCTTCGCCATTCACCGCCGCTTGCCGAAGTCCCATCGCAGACAGGTCCAGAACGAGCGGTCGGAGTAATTTCCGCGCCACGTCGCCGCCGCGCGACAATACGTCGATGAAATCTTCCTGGTTCGGCTGTCCGAGGGCCAGCCGATAGATCATTCGCTGCTCTCGAAGCTGCGCAAAGCGCACGCCATCCTTCCCAAAAGGGCGCTCGAAGACGTGCCGGCGAATTTCGGCCCCATCAAGGACCCACCAAGGACGAAGGCCGCTCGCGTCAACGAAGCGCTCCGCATGCCTCTGCACACAACGCCATGGCGAGCCATTCGCCAGAGCCGGATCCTCTAATACCTCCTCTCGCAGTTCTGCACACAGCTTCCGTCTCACCGACAGACCCGCGTAGCGCTGCACGCGACCTTCTCGCTGCTCAAGATCGAGTGGGTTGGAGGAGAGGTCCCAATGCACCACATGCGAGCACCAAGGGTGAAAGTCCAAGCCCTCTTGTCCAACTGAGGTCGTCGCCAGCACGTGCGGCCAGAAGGGTGTGTTGAAGCTCCGGCGCACTTCGTCAGGACGAGCCGGTGCGGCCTCCGCCACGCCCTCGGCCTTGACGACCAGCTCGGTGTCCGCGTCGCCGAACGGCACCGCGACGTGGCAACGCACTGGTATCTTGTGAGGCTGCCCACCGATTCCGTGGAAGCTGAAGCTGCCCGCGCGCAAGCCGAGAGAGGACTGCAAGTCCTTGGCTAGACCCGCACCGCCTGTATGGAGATTTTGAGCGCGCAGCCAAAAATGCTCATCGAGAACGCTCTCAAGACCGCCATCGACGACCGCACCCATGACTTGGTCGACCGCACTGCTTCCCCGCAGTGAAGACAGGATCACGGGATTGTCGAGATAAGGACGAAGTCCGTGCCAACTGAGTTGAACCAGATCGGGATACCGTGCGGGCTCAAGAATCGTCGGATCATGCCGCGACAAAGCACGGCCGAGCACGACGCCAGGCGCACCAATTGCATAGTCCACGAGGTCAGAAACCTCGACAGGCGAGAGCCGGTCGATGGGAGGCGCCTGCCGCCATTTGCGAACGGCAGCTTGCGCGGCACGATCATCCCCAATCGCCTGCCGCCACCCTGCGGCAGACTGCTCCACGACACCTGCGAGACGTTCAATGCAGGCTAAGGTCCGGGCAATCGATCTGTGCCGCCGCCGAGCCTTCACGGTGTGCCGTTCAACAATGCCCCTGGGCAAAGCAGCAAGGATCTGCCGCCGGATTTCTTTGCGAACGTCGCCGATCGATGCGCCGGCTTTTGCAAGTGGGTCCGTATTGCGGATTAGCCAGGGCGATGGATGGAACGCCGCCATCACAGGTCCGGGCACGGCGGACAGCTTGAACCGACGCCGCCTGTAGGCCCTTTCATATCCGCCGTGCTTCTTCGGAAGACGATCAGCCTCAACACCAAAGCTGAGAAGCGCAGCGACACTAGGTGGCGTTGCGCGGAAACGGCTGAACATCAGAAGCTTGGGATCAGCCGACGCACCCTCCCAACCTCCTCCAAGCGCCCACCAAGGAAGCGACGGGGCAACCCAAGGAAGAGAAAGCTGTTTTGGTGAGGCGACACTGCTCATGGCCCGAAGTTTCGCATCGGGCCAGGCCTTTGGTGCATCGAGCTTGTTCCGGCGCTCTTGCGTCATCCGTGTGAGCTTTCGCGCGGCCTTGATCTTCGCACGCTTCCAGGCCGCATAACGCGGCCCGAGAGATTGAGCTGGTAGCGGGACTGACGACCAATAGGGTAACGCCTCATAGCGCATGCGCTCCGCGAAGCTGTCCGCCAAGTGTCGGTACACGTGGAAATCTTCAGAGGACGGGTCCGCACGGAGAAATCTCGTACCGGCCAACGGATCTGCAGACGCCACGCTGTCCCGCTCCGTGCGCGACATCACTGGCGTCAACAGAACGCGCAGTGCATCTCGAAGCCTCGCAGCCTCGGCGACCTCGCTCTTCAGCTCCGGACTGCTCGCGTCGACATGCGCGGCGATCCCGCGCAGCTTGTCGCCGAACTCGGCAAAAAGTGTCCTGGCACGCTCCCGTGCCTGGGCACCTGCGAGAAAATCGATCAACTTCAGCAGTTCCGCTTGAGCCAGCACACCACGCGCCTCCTCCCAGCGAGTAGCCAGAAGCCGATACGGCGTCGCGCTGAGCAGCAGGATCGCCGGCGGACTAGCTGAGTCCGCGGGCTCTAATAGCGCCCTGAGAAGAGGGTCAGCGTCTTTCTCGTCGAGCAGATGCCGGTAACGCTGAAATTCATCGAGGATGACGAGATCCGGCGGTTGATCCCGCAACGTCGCCAACGCCAGAGCACGTCGGAGACGTCCCATGAACGTCGTTGGTCGAAGGGGTTTAATCTTTCGCTCCGCATCGCCATGCACTGCCAGATCGAGCATCGCACGGACAGGTTCACCGAACTCAGTGGCCAACGCCTCTCGAAACCACTTTTGCAGATGAGGCGGCGCCTCGGCGAACTTTGTTTCCGCAACGGCGACAGCCCAATCCCACGATCCACGCGCACTGAGCCGCAAGAGGTCTGGATCGAGATCGCGCGCGAAAGCGGGATAGCACAGTTCAAGCAGAATCTTCAGGAACGCACGCTCTTCCTTACGACCCCCAGTGAGGCGCGCACGTGCCCCGGGAAAGGACGTCGCAGGCGTGAGTGCATAGATCAGTACCGGACTAGCGGGGCGCTTCTCTATGGCAATCAACGAAAGCCGGTCGGGTGTCTTAATCGCCTTCTTGAGCTGGGCGTCCTCCAAGAAATCAACAATCCGGCCCTTGTTCTGGTGCGAAACCGCGTGACCATTGGCGATGTAGTAAATGGTCAGCGGGCAGCGACCGCCATCAGACATGCGGCGAGCCAGTTCCTTCGCGACTACGGTCTTTCCAAGTCCCACTTCGTCGGCGACCAAAAAGCGACGGCGACCCGCACGGCCCGTGAAGGCCGCAAACGCCGCATCGACAGCAGCCTCCTGGAACGGCTTTGGCGCGCTCATTGGCGCCTTCCCTTAGTCTCTGCGACGCCAAGTCCGCTGCAGAGCTTGCTCCACAGATCATCGAAGCGTCGCAGCATATCGGCAGCTTGTGGTTCTTCCTGCTTTGCCTCCTCAAGCACCGCCGGCAGGTATTTGGAGACACGCCGCTCGATCGCGCGAAATTTCTCCGGATCACGCGCCCAGGCGGCCAACATCTCTTCCAGCGTCGGAAGCGAGGAATCTAGCGCCGGATTCGCACTCAGACCCGTCCGTTGCTGGCTTTCGTCGCTCGTCCAGTCGCCTTCTGCCTCGCTCCCGTCGTCCGCCAGCAATCCTGCCAGCCACAGGAGGAAGCCTCTGACGCCAAGAAGGCGCACAAACGCCGCGCGATCGCGATCCTCCCCGAGAGGTGGCTCCGCTGGCGCTCTCTGGAGCCAGGAGAGTCCTTTGTTATTACGGCTGACACGCAAACGCACGAACTCGCTTCGCTCCGCAGGAGGGATCGGCCCGAGATCTACGACGGGTTGCCCGGCAGGCCAGACGGCGAGTTCGCCATGAAGTGTGCCCACTTCCAGCGCGATATCCGGTTCGTCGGGGTGGGGGCCACCTGGATGAAGGTCGGAGTCATGCGTGAGGCGGGCGCCCTCATCACTGATAGTCAGTTGCACCGCCCAGCGCGCCGCGACCTGGCTGCGCGCCCGTTCAAGCGCCTCGTCTTCCAATATCGCCGCATCGGGCGAATGTTCCGCGCTCGGCACCGCAACCAACCGGGCCATACCAAGAAGAGCCTTCAACCCTTTCTCGACTGACGGCGTGACGACCAACTCAGCTGTCACCTCGGCATTCCGTCCAGTCCAAGCCCGCATGGTTGCATTCGCGCTGCCGAGCCAGAGCCGCCGCTGCTGACCCTTGCGTATGAAGAGCAGCTTCGCGTGGAGGCCACTCCCGACCTCTTCCTCCTCGTCCTCGGCCAGCTCACTCCCATTTGCTGATGCAGCGATGGACGAATCAGTCTCGGGATCCCCATTAGGATAGTCGGGCGCTTCCAAAGCGAGGAGCTCGTCGAACGCTGCCAGCGATGGACCGACGCGCTCAATCTCGCGCATGGTCGTCAGCAGCACCCGTCGCACCGATTTCGCGCCGGCGGGCGCCTGCCGTTCAAGAAAGGGCTTGTCGATGAAAGGGCTTACCACCACGATCTCATCGGTTCCCATCGGCGGACTAGGGACCGTCTGATCTCCAAAGCCCGCCGACCAGCGAAGCCGCTCGACCCGCACGCCGGCCGGCATGCGCCACGGCACCTTCGCGATGCTGGCAGCCAGCGAAGCCGAGCGCAGTCCTTTGAGCGCAGCCCTTTCAGCCAGCGTGCGAGCCAACTCGTCCACGCCTGGAATCGAGGTCGCGCCCTTTTCCCCAGAAACGAGCAGTAGCCCGATGTCGCGATTTACACACTCCGTGAGATTCCGGCTGCCAATCCAGAGCCGCCAGCCGACCTCCTCGTTGACGCCGCGCGTTCGAACAAGTGCAGCCTTGGGATGCCAGCTATGTGTCGCCTCGTCGAAATCCACTTCGCGCACAAATTGGTCCAGCACCGCGGCGATGCGCGGCGTCCGGCGCATCTTCGCCAGACGACCCCGCTGGATCACAATGCGCACCTTTCCCCGAAGGCGCTCGACCGCATCGGCAAAGTCAGACGGGCTGCCGCGACCCGCATCGCTATCTTTCCCCGCGAGGGCAAGCAAAGCCGCTCCAATCGATCCGAGATCCGCTGAATAAGAGGCCAGCAAGGCGAGTTCGACGCTCTCTTCAGGACCAGGTCGTAAGCCCTCGAGAAAAGAGAGCGCCGGCCAGTTGTCGCCCGCCTCGCTCATTCGGCATCCGCCAGATCGTTTAGGAGGGTGCTAACCTGATCCCACCGGTAGTGAAGGGGGCCTGCAACGCCATGCTCGTCACTCGACCATTCGAGGCGTCGAGCACGTCCATTGGGCGTCAACGGAAGGCGCGCACGAGGGCCCTTGCGGGCCTCAGCTGCTTCGTAGACGGCGACAAGCGATACCGGATCGGTCGACTTGGAAGCGATCCAGTCCCTCGTAGCGGTGACCACAGAGCGCAATTTAGGAGGCAGTGCGCCAATATCGGCTTCCAGAGCATCAACATCGATCTTGGCGGCTACCGGACCACGCTCCCCCACAACGCTCACCAGATGATCGCGATGTCGCCTTGAGATCTCGCGCTTATCATCAACTTCAAGGATATGCTCCAAAAGCGCGTCATATATGGCTCGACCCACGCCTGCGAGGCTCGCTGCCTGTTGGGCCCGAACGAGTGGTCCCTGATCGGAACCAGCGATTGCGCGGGTCTCGTTCGCCCACATTCCCGTTGGCGCCGCGGCTTCCGTCCGAACCAGCCGAGCAAGCAAGGAAAGCTCGTTCCCGTTGGGGCGGCGCAACTGAGCGAGTCGATCACGCAGGAACGACGCCTCGGCGGTTGTCAGCCTGAGGGTAAGACGGTCGCTTCGCCAATTGCTGGGGCGAGCCGGAAGCGGCACGAATGGCGGATCGAAACCGACGAGCAGCTGACCATCGTCATCTGTTGCGAGGCCGGCGCCCCTCAGCAATCGATGCGCCTGCGCTCTAGAAATCGTTCGTCCGTCCGGGCGCGTATGCAATATCCCCCAGACCGCGAGTGCGTTCCAATATACGGTCGATGGCGGCTGACTTGAGTAATTCGGATAAACGCGGCCTCCGATCACCTGGTACTCGCCAGCGTGTTTGAGACGACCCGCGATGTCCTTTTCGCGCTCACGAAGCGCGCGCGTAGCTGCCGGACCGGTCAGGCCCGCCAGATCTTCGAAAAGCCACGGAACGAACACCGCGTATCGAGCGCGCGTATGCAGCACCGAAGTCCCGGGAAAAAAGCGATCAGCGTAACCCTGATGGATCGTGAGGAAGCCGATTTCATCGCGCACGCCCATGGACTCTTGGTCCATCTGCGCCTTGGCCCGTGCCAGAGCCGCGCGCGACAGATAGGTCCATCCCAAAGCCGGTTCACTCGCCGAACTATTCTTTCGGTTCGAGACCTTTGCGGACGAACGCATCCCTCTCATCCCCCAACACCAGCAACGTTTTGCCTGGTGTCACCGAGCCCACGCCACTCGTCGCACGCTTCAGCCGAATGCATGATGCAGCAAGGAAGGCATTAAGCCGCTTAGCGCTTGTTCAACCTCGGCTTGACCAAGTTCGACCGCGTTAGCTTTCACATGCAGAGCTTCAAACCACTCCTGCGCGTCAAGAGATGGGACCGGCACCGTTATGTTGGGTAGAAGTTCGGCTGAAAGCGTCTTATTTCGTGCGATAGATCCCGGTGAAGCGGCAACCACCTGCGCAAAGCCTTCGGGAGTGCGGAAATAGTACCAGAGAAACATCGGGAGACATCTCGTTCGATCGACTTCACACGTAAGCATTCGATGGTTTCCGACGCAGCCATCATCAACAGCTGACGCAAGCGCGATTGCCTGTTCCCACGCCATCAAATTACTAAATACGAGGTCATCGGTAGCAATTCGGAATAACTTCTGCCAAGTGAACTCCGCCCCTGGTATTGTCCGGCGATGGAATATCCCCTTGTAGAAGCTGCGCACACCAATTTCGGTATAGGTCTTCTCGGGATCTATTTGCACCTGACGTCGAACAAGTGGCGCGACGTCGCCGAGTTTTGCGCGAGGTGAGTCGGAAGTGATTTTGCCAAATGCTCCTACCAGCGCTCTCAACTCGTCAAGCACAGCTAGCAACTCGCGTTGCTTGGCGACTGCGCCTTCGATGATCTCAACAGGCCGACGGTGGTCCGCCTCCTTGGCATGAGGATTCTTGAGGTCCAAATCCACCGCGATTGTGCGACCTTCTGCCTCGCGTTTGATGAGACTAGGCCCAAAGACTTTCCATGCTTGTGGTCCTTCCTTGCGCGCGGACCACCACTCAAGGCAGTTGTTGAGCTCTTCGTACAGTAATGGCTGCGTTTTTGAATACTTGCGCCGACCCTCTGGGAGCGGCTGCTCCCAATACCAAATGTCACCCGTCGGGCCTGAAGTGTCGAAGAAAATGATGTTGGTCGGAATATCGGTATAAGGGGCAAACGTTCCTTCCGGCAGCCGGACGATAGTGTGCAAATTGAACTGCTCTAGCAGATCCGCCTTGATGCGCGCCGCGATGCCGTCGCCAAACAATATCCCATTCGGAACGACTACGCCGGCTCGTCCGTGACCTCCTCGCTTCAGTCGTCGCATAATGAGCTGCAGAAACAGGAGAGCAGTCTCGGCCGTCCGGCGATCGTCAGGGAAGTTCGTGAGGATGCCTGCTTCCTCTTCTCCGCCGAACGGAGGATTGGTCAGGACCACCTCGACGCGATCACGCTCACCGATCTCTGTCAGCTTGAAACGCAGCGCATTTCCGAATTCGATGTCGGGCGCCTCCAACCCGTGCAGCAGCAGATTCATCTGCGCCAACAGGAACGGGAGCGATGAGTCTTCGCCGCCGCGCAACGTCGAGCGCTGAAGGATCTCGCGCTTCTCCACCGTATCCGCGCTTGGCCTCATGTGATCGAAGGCTGCGGCGAGAAACCCTCCGGTGCCGCACGCCGGATCGAGAACGGTTTCGCCCAGCTTCGGGTCGATGACATCGACCATGAAGCGGACCACAGGCCGCGGGGTGTAGAACTCTCCGTTCTGACCCGCCGCATCCCGCATCTCTCGTAGCAGCGTTTCGTACATCCGCCCGAGCGTCTGGATATCCTCCGTGCTGTCGAAGTGAATATCGTTGACGAGGTTGATTACGTCCCGAAGGACGTAGCCACTCGTCGCGTAGTTGCGCAGGTCACGAAACACGGCTGAAACAACATCACGGCGCTGTCGCCCTTCGCCATTCCCGCGAAGGCTCCGCAGATACGTGAACAAGCCCGGTCCCTTCGTTCCGTCGGCTCGGACGGTCTGCTCCCCATTGATGAACGAGAGCAGATCCGGTCCCGTGATGCCCGCAGAATCGGAAGCCCAGTCGCGCCACCGGTATGGCGGATCGATCAAGCCGCGGTAGGTCTCGCCGGCGAGCACGGCCTCGTCTTCGTGGACCCTTTCCATGTCGTCCACGAACTTCAGGAACATCAGCCACGTCAGGGTCGGCAGGCGCGTCAGGTCCGTCTTCAGCTCGCGATCCTTGCGCATCTTGTTGCGCGCGGACTTAATGACGCTGTCGAGGCGTTGAGCCGTCGTCTTTGGCGCCTTGTCCTTCTTCTTCTCACGTGGCGGCATTCAGAGGTGCTTTCCTAAGCGGCGTACAAGAGGCCGGACATTTCGTTGACGGCTGCGCGAAGCTTCTCCGGACCTCCGAAGCGTCGCGCGATTTCACTCGGATTGCCGAAGCCCGCGAGCGGCGGCACTTTCAGGATGCCAGGCAGCACGAACTGAGCCGCGCCGTGGTCGGCGTATTTTTCGAGCAGGGCCTCAAGCACGGCCCGCGCCTCGGCGCCGTACTGGTCGAAGAAGTCCCGGCGGTCACGCTGCAGGCGTTCCGCGCGCTCCCTGCGAGTCCTTAGCGGTGCATTCCACGCGAGATGACAAAGGAGGTCGAAGGGATCGTCATCTGGCCGACCGGCTTCCTGCGCCAAGGTCTCAAGGTCGATGCCGCGCTCGGCGAGTGCTTCGACCACGGCCTGGCGCTTATCGGCATCGAGCCAGTCCGCGCGAAAGCTCGCTGCGGTCGGATAGAGCGTTCGGACCTTCTCACCGGTCCAGTCCGTCAGCTTCTTGCAGGTTAGACGTTTTCCGTCGGTGTCCAGCTCGTAGACGAGGTGGGCAACCACCTCCACCGCCCCGCCATCGACGTAGTACTTGCGCGGTTCGCCCGGCTCTTCGTCCGGCGGCAGCCCACTCGGCGGCTGCTCGCCTTCCGGCTCGTCGGCCGTCTCCTGCGGAGGCTTCTCCTCGCCTTCGGTCGTCACCACCTCGCCGTCGGCGTCGATCTCGGTGACCGTTTCGGCCGTCGGCTCGCCATCGAATTCCGGGTCCGCGAACTTCTCCGTGGCGGTGCCGGTGTAATCGAGGATGTTGAAGAAGAGCTTGCCGTAGTCCTCGCGCAAGCGAGTGCCGCGCCCAATGATCTGCTTGAACTCGGTCATCGAGCCCACGACACGCGCGAGAACGACATTTTTGCAAGTCGGCGCGTCCACGCCCGTAGTCAGAAGCTGCGACGTCGTCAGGATGACGGGAACTTTCGTCTCCACATCCTGAAACGCATTCAGCTTGCCCTTCCCGATGTCCCCCTCGTCGGCGGTGACGCGACAAGCGTAGTCCGGATAGGCGATGACGAGATCTGAATTGAGGTTAGCAAGCGCGCGGCGCATCTCGCTCGCATGCTCCTGATCGACACAGAACACGATCGTCTTGGCGAAGCGGTCCGTCTGGGCAAGGAAGTGCGTGAGATGTCGGGCGATTGCTTCGGTGCGGGCGCGCAGCGCGACGACACGCTCGAAGTCCTTCGTGTGATACTCGTCGTCGGGAATCTCGCGTCCGAAGCGGTCGAGCTCGCCCTTGGTCGGCCGCCAGCCGGCGGCGTCATAATCGGTGACCACCCGGTGCACGCGGTACGGTGCAAGGAAGCCATCGGCTATGCCTTGCGCCAGCGAATAGGTGTAGAGCGGCGCGCCGAAATAGGCGTAGGTGTCGCGGTTGTCATCCCTGAGCGGGGTGGCGGTCATGCCGAGCTGATATGCCGGCTCGAAATACTCCAGGATCTCCCGCCAGCTGCTGTCGTCGCGCGCGCTGCCGCGATGGCATTCGTCGACGATGATGAGATCGAAGAAGTCGCGCGCGTATTCGCGATAGAGGCCCGGCCTTCGCTCGTCGCGGGCGATGGCTTGATAGATCGCGAAATAGATGTCGCGAGCCTGGCTGACGACACCATTCTCGATCTTGAAGCGGGCGTCGCCGAACGGCGCGAACGTCTTGCCCATCGGATCATCGACGAGGATGTTGCGGTCCGCGAGAAAGAGGATCTTCGGTTTGCGGAAATCTCCGCGCTTATTCCATCCAGCACTCCAGAGCCGCCAAGCAATTTGGAAAGCTACCGCCGTCTTTCCGGCGCCGGTGCACAGCGTCAGGAGCGCGCGGCGCCTGCCGGTGAGAATGGCTTGGAGCGCCTGATTGACCGCGCCTTCTTGATAGTAGCGGAGCGGCTTGCCTGGGTCGGGAAACCCCGGCGTGAGAAGCCGATCGGCCGCAGCATCGTCAGCTAGACCTAGGCCCGCGCGCTGGCGCGCCCACAATTCCGCCGGTGCTGGAAAGTCGGTGCGCAGCGTTTCAGCACCGGTGAAGAAGTCGAACTCCACGATCTCGGCGCCGTTCGTGGCAATGGCAAACT
>ERZ778027.4442-NODE-4442-length-12006-cov-14.542465_pt1 | contig 12006 bp, 21 predicted proteins | sample MGYA00375757_ERZ778027 | MGnify/ENA primary metagenome ERZ778027 (study PRJEB29350, sample SAMN05389817) | bioreactor metagenome | isolation source: Ammonium sulfate bioreactor | place: South Africa: University of Cape Town | collected 2014-02-18 ... | reverse complement strand
GTTTATCGAGAACACGTAACGCACAAGTAATGTTTAATTCATTCTTAAGTTTCTCAAAGAAAGTTTTTGGTCATTCATCCTTCATTTTGTTGTCTTTATAGCTGTAAGCTTGACGTCACTGTACAGCAGTTAAAATAAATGACGCTTCATACACTTCTGAAGTACCGTTGTTTTCGGCGCATTTTTTTATTGGTACGTGTCTTTGGACTTGGATGTTGTGGCAACGGTATCGAAGTTTCAGGATTTAATTGTAAATTATTGCAGCCATGACCGTTATTATCATTTGATGCGGATACATGCACGCCTTGTTCATTGAGGTTTCTGAATCGATTTCCGAGAGACGCAAACGCCATAGCAATTCGATTTGTTCCAATTCTAGCCAGAAGAGGACTACTTTTCTTCTTTGATTTAGGCATCGTTCTGTTCTATAAAAAGAGAATAGAATCTTTCAAAAAACGTTTACCTGACTATATAAAACTGAATGTTATTGAATCGAGAGTAATTAAGATTTTGTTTAGCACGAACAATTATTTAGTTGAGTCTAAAGATGAGAGATTCTTCATTTTTTTCTTATTTATAGTTTCATTTGAAAATGTCTCAACCAATCATAATGGATACATAGACGGTCGAATTAAATACATCGACGCGATTCGCTTAGTATGTCATCTTCTCAAGCGTCAATTATCTCTGATTGCGATCGGCGAAACATTTCAATGATTCATCAATAGCGCTGATATAATCACATGTCAGATGGCATATACTAAAGGCTATCCTCAATCCACGCTTTTATTCTCAATATATAGATTATATGAGGGAGAGGGCGTTGAGGGTTACTTATCGAAAAATAAATCTTCAAGATTTTTCAGGAAAAGTCATTTTCCGGTCCTCTCCAAAAATGTTTAAAAAAATATTTTTAAAATAAAAAATTTAAAATAAAAAATGTCTTTTTTCATTAAAAATTAATTTTAAAACATTCATCAATCAAAATTCGCGCTATTCACTAACACCATCAATGATGACTCATCGAAAGACAATGCATTATCCATTACAACATTTTTTTTCAAAACATATATGCCAAAGCATAATATGTTACTTGCTGATGGTACATCGAAAAATGATGAATAATATGTGAAATCGATAGTACTCTTCGAGATCTATCAGAATTTATTATTTATTTTTGAAATAAATTCGAAAAATAAAAAAAAATAAAATTTTAGGATTTTGACAGTTTTGACGGAATTTTTACCAATTTTTGAACCTTAGGATTGGTCCAAAGAGACCGATGAATAGTGGAATCGATGCAGCTTGACGAGCTCTATCAGAATCCATGATTAGTTGAGTTGTAACAAGCTTTGGGGCGAATCGCCGCTGAAAAAACTCGAATCTCCTGCTAAGATGACCTACGTGATGTTTTCTACTATCGGTTGGTGGTGATCAGTGGTTTTGACTGTTGAATTGAGAGATGTCGTATCCTGATAAAACTGACCAAGATGATGATTGGATGAATTAGAAGTGAAATACTGATTGGTTAACTTCGATGAATGTGTCATCGAGTCCATGTTTTTTTTTCGTCAGCTTTGTATTCTAATAGTTATTTTAATCAACTAATCTTTTCGTACGTTCTTCATGAATTTGTTATTTATTTACTTACTTACTTTTCATCTGTAGATATCGAATGTCACTTTTACGATCGAATCGTCGTCTATGGTCTTCGTTGATGATTGTTCGTCATGCAACTGAAGTACGCTCACGAAAACCGATTCAAACAGAAGCAAAACAACGTAAAAACACTGTCAATCCCGTGGCACAAGTGAAACAATTGGGTGACAAAGCCAAAGTATTTTCGAAGGAAAATTTGGAAGCAATCTATAATCGTTTTGATCCACTTGGAGAAGATACATCGAAAGATCCGGCATTTCTCGATGAATTAGTAACAGTTAAAAATCCTCTTCGAAATGTTACCTATTTAAATGACAATGATGTTCGATTTAGGTAATGAACGAATGATAAATAAACAAACAAAAAATTGGGCATTGTTTTTATAGTAATCGAATAATGAAAGCAAAAAATCGAACTGACCGTTATAAGAAAGGTTATATTCTACTCGAAGGCAAACGTCTTATTGCCGATGCGATACAAGCCGGTGGTGATCTATTAACTTTATTTGTTACTGATAAACAACTTTTAAATGTAGATCACAACTAATTGTCTCTCTCTTTCTTTCTTTTGCACAAGTCATTGTTTATTTAGACTATTGATTTTTCTACAACAGATTTGAATTTCAATGTTTATCAAATCTCGCCAAGTGCCTTTCGAACTTGGTCCGATGTGCAAACCAGTCAAGGTGTCATGGCGATATTTGCCATGCCTCGGCCAGATACGTGTTCGTTTGCCCAACGTGTGACCGTGCCAATAACTGTTATTTGTGATAATGTTCGTGATCCGGGCAATCTCGGTACGATTATTCGTACATGTGCTGCTGTTGGTTGTGATCGTTTAGTTGCGATGAAAGGTTGTGTAGATATTTGGGATCCGAAAGTGATTCGTTCGGGTATGGGCGGACATTTTCGTTTGCCAATTCTCAATGATATTGGTTGGGAAACGATTGCTAATCATTTGCCAGATAGTAGTCAAATCTTTCTTGCTGATCATAAATATTCATTTGGCGAAGAAAATTCAGTGTTAAACGATGATCCATCGAAGAAAATGTTCGAAGAAATGCTTGAAAAACGTAAACAAATCGGTAAACTCGAACAAGACCGATCGTATTCACCGGTAAACAATCGATTTTTACCATTATACAAAAAAATTCCCATCAATCATCAATCGATTTGGCAAGCTTTCTCGAATATAAAATCAACTGAACACACAACGATTATTATCGGTGGTGAAACCGAAGGCATTAGTCTTCAAGCTCGAAAGTTAACCATTGAATCGAATGGAAAAATCGTTTATATTCCATTGTTAAATGATGTTGAAAGTTTAAATGTTAGCATAGCATTGAGCGTTATTTTGTTTCAATTACGAAAATCTTATGAAGATCTCGTTGAAAAATCCTATTCGAACAAGAGCAAAGAATAATGAACAGTGTTTTGTTTTGTTTTCTAGATAAAGGAAAAACAAACCTAAATTCTTCTCGAAATCATGGGTGAAAATTTAACTGACGAAGAAAAAGCAACGATTGCTCGACGTTTTATTGCTCATGCACCACCGGGTGAATTCAATGAAGTTTTTAATGGTTAGATAAACGAAAGCAAAAAAGAAAAGAAATTGTGTGGGTGTTTTCTAGATGTTCGAACGTTATTGAATGATGATGGTTTAGTTCGACGATCAGTATCGAAGTAATAATACAAAGATTTGAGAAATTCAACGAACTCATTTGTTCTGTCTAGAGCTTTTGCTGAATATAATCGTGATCAATTTATTCCAACGAAAGTTCCGGGCATCGAAGAAGAATGTTTAATTACAGATGCGAATGATTTAGGTGACGGTCGATTCTACGATCCACGTAGTCATCAAAGTTTCAAGTAGAGATCTAAAGATTGAAAGAAAAATATGAAAGAATTGCGATTTAGATTTGATCATTTACGTCGTGAAGCGTCTGAACAACAACCTCATTCAGCCGATGAACTATCGGAACCATGGCGTGCAGCTTTCGAAAAAGAATTAACCGAATATATTAAAGAACGGTATACATATGGTGCTTCGACAGTTATTGGCGGCAGTGATGCTGATACAATTACATTGGCAGCATTCATTGAAAGTCATAAATATGAACCCAAAAATTTCTGGTAGAAAACTTTCGTTTGTTTGGAAGATGAAATTGTTCGGTTTTTCTTCTTCTTAGGAATGGACGATGGAGATCAAAATGGTCTTTAGCTTTCAGTCGAGGTCAAACCGAATGCGACTTAATTGGTCTTATCAAAGCTCAAGTATTTTGATCATTTCGATTTCTATTCATTCATTTGTAATTTCATCATCGATTGTTGTTTAGGTCCATTATTTCGAAGATGGAAACGTTCAATTAGTCAGTAGTAAAGATATAAACGAAAAGATTTCTATTCAAGTAAAATCTTTCTTTTCAAAAATCTTTCTTATCATCGTCATCATCTAGGATGAAACAAGTACAGCAAAAGAAATCATTCGTATTATCCGTCAAGCTGAAGATAACTATCAAGTAAAATCATTTCGACTTGATAAATCAGAATTGTTGGTTTATTTTTCTAGCAAGCTGTCAATGAGAATTATCAAGTTATGTCCGATTCAACATTCAAAGCTTTACGTCGTCAATTGCCCATAACAAAAGCCAAAATCGATTGGACAAAAATCACAGCTTATAAAATTGGATCTGAACTTAAAAATGCTTAGAATTACAATCGAATCTCGTCGAACACATTCCATCATGGTGACAGTTCAATAATTTCTCTCTTTCTCTCTCTCTCTATCTCGTGCTTGTTCATTATACATTTCTTCTTTTTTTAAATTTACTCTTCATTTTTATGATTGCAAACACACACGCACATACATACATTATCACATATACATATTTACATATAAAAAGAATATATAAATATATATCTCCTATCTGATAGAAATGTCGATTCTCTGGTTATTTCAGTATTTTGTCATAAAATATCAAAGAAGAATAACAATGCTCAATGGTGAACATAGTGATGGACCTGTTTCGGATACCTATTTGGATAATGTTATCAAACAATTAGAAATATCCGATGGGTCACAGCAGACATCATGCGTTCGGTATGTCAATTCGTCGAATAGGGAACTAAAAATCGAGACTGTTTTGTTTAGATCGGTGTTTGTTCGAAATGATGCCGGAACATTCCTTCGAAAGCTTGATGAACGAATTAAATTTTACGATGCTGAAATCGAAAAATTATGCAATGTTCAATATCAAAGTTTTGTTAATTCATTTCACGAATTATTACAAGTACGAAAAGATACAACTAGTATGAAGGTAATTCTTCACTGTTCTTTTTTTAAAATTTTCTTCATTAATTCGATGATTTAAAAGAATGAACTCATGAAAAATAATGAAATGATGCAACGTGCTGGCCAAAGTTTAGCGAAGAAAACCGAATCATTAATTCGAGAATATCATCGACAGAGTAATATTCAACAAACAATCGATGTACTTTCTCAAGCATTTCCCGGTTGGAATACAAGATTCTTCTTCTTCTTCTTCTTCAATCGACTTTCCTTTTTTTCTATTTAGTTTTTGAAACCTATCGAAAACTGCAAGAATGTATGGAAGATAAACGGTAGACAGCATCGTTTTTCGTCTGTTTTTTTTTCTTCTATTGATTTCAATAGACTTTATCCAGCTTTGAAATTACTCGAACAATTAGAAACTAAACATCTCGTTCTTGTTAAAGAACATCGTTGGTCGGAGTTAATTCAACGAAATATTGCCAAATTTCGTGATCAAATTCGACATGAATCACACAATGAATTGAAGAATTTTCTTGAAAATGTTGCAACATACGCAGATAAAATAGGCAAAAGTGCATTTGCACAAGTAGAATCGCGTGTTTTTTTTGTTCGCTGTCGAGATATTTATTTTCGTGTCTATAGGCTGCAGCACGTCTCGATATCGATCGTCGTTATTATCTTTTAACGGACGATCTTCGAGCGAAAGAATCAGCTGATGGTTCAGTTGATCTCGCTCTTATTAATATGAACATAACTGAATTAATTAATTTCTCATCGATCTACAAAAGTATCCATATTAATTTATTTCTCAATTGTAAAGAAGAATTTTCTAAACATTATCAACGTGAAAAACTCAAACAAGCTCCAGTTATTCTCGATGTGCCACCGAAAATGCACGAATCATTCGATGCATTTAAGAAATATCTTCAACGTGTAACTGGATTTTTCATTGTCGAAGATCACGTCATGAATACAACTGAAGGTTTAATTGATCAGAGATTTTATTATGAATTGTGTGAACATGCTACACGACAATTGCTAGCCGTACTTCGACGAGCAGTGGTTAGTAGAGAAACGATCTCATTCGAGAAAACCTTTTTGACTAATTATCTAACAGGCCTTTTGTTTGGAACCAGTTACTAACAAACAAGTAAAATTGAAAAGATGATTCACTTTTTTTGATTGCTGATTGTTATGAATCTACGTATCTTTGGAGGCGTATGTTTATTCTTTGTTTTTTGATTTTAGTCGAAATCTTATAATCCTGATTTAATGCTCGATATGAAAATCGTTGTCGTACTCTTCTGTGCAGCTATTAAAGAATCAGGATTTCCTGTTACGCCTTTACTCGATGTTCTTATGGAATTAAGGTTGAATTTTATTATTTTCAAAAAATAAATTTATTCGTTTTTTTTGGCCTTCTAGAGAAAGTTATCAACAATTATTATTAGCTCAATGGTCGACGAAATTTAAAGAAATTCTTTCGACGGATAATTACACACCGATGATTATTGACGATGAAAATCAATACCAATTACTTCTTCGACAATTTCCATTGAAAATCGAAGCTATTGAACGAGTTTGTTTTGTTGACGAAATGAAAATTTCATTGAACAACTATTCTTTAGATGCCATTTCCTCGTACAGTTCCATACAGTGAATCCGTTCCGAAATTATTTCTCGAAATCAAAGAATTTGCAACTGTCTGCGCGAAATTTGCTAAAGGTCTCAATGTCAGGTAAATTCTTCGATTGAAATTTCCACAGAAGAATGTTTTTTATCCAGTAAAACCGAAATCGATGATATGATTCGTAAACCCACGAATTTATTATTAACAACATGTCTCAAACGATCACTTGTCGATCTCACAGGTGACGAATCCGATGTTCAATTAGCATTCTCTCAAGTAAATCGAACTTTTCTGCTCAAATCGAAATTTGAGCCCCGTTTTCTTTTTCTCAGCTTGTACAAATTTGTATAAACACTTTACATCTGGAAAATGCTATGCCGTATCTCGAAGATTACATCGTGGCTCTTGTTCAGTACGTTGAAATAAAACAAATTTTGATTACGATGACACGTTTTGTTAATCTAGTGGAGGTACAAAACAAATTGGCCTTCGTTTACAAGGTGCTTCGATGTTAAAAGACATTCGAAGTCTCGTCGAAGATCGAATTTACGATAAATTAAACGACAAAATCGATCAATGTTTAGATATTGGTAAATTAAAAAAAAAGGAATTTTGAATTCTTATTTATTCTTTCTTTCTTTCTTCAAGTTTCAATCGACTGGATGATGCAACAATCAGCGGGCGTTGCCAGTGATTATATAACGACTACCATTCGCTTTCTCGAAGATACATTTCGAGCATTCACAAATCTACCAGTAAGAATTTCGATAGTTTTCTTTTCGTTTGCGTTCTATTCTCTAAACTATTTTCTAGAAACAAGTAAGTCTAGGAAATTAAATTCTCACGAAAACATAAAGATTAATTACCATCCTTAACACACACACACACACTCTCTCTCAATTATGTCTTTGTTTGGTTACAAATGTTGTCGTTTTTTTTCTAGACTCAATTGTCCCAAACAACATGTCTATCAGCGTGTAAACATATTGCATCGTCATTGATGGATAAACTTGTTAGTCAAGATGTCAAAGCTATATCAATGGGCGCACTCGATCAAATGAATCTAGATTTACTACAATGCGAAGTGTTCGCTTCGAAAATCAACATTCCCAATTTAGACAGTGAAACACTTATTCTTTGTTTTCAAGATCTACGTCAAGTAGAAAAAGAGAAAGAAAATCAACTGTAAACAATTATCTTGTTTTCTAGTTACTCGATCTTGTTATGGATAAACAATGGCAAGTTTTTATCGATCAATTTAACAATCCGAATGCACCATTTGCCCGTGTCAATCCGAACAATGCTCTTATTGTCGTTGAAAAGTATTGTTTTTGATGAATATCGAAAAAATATATATGTGTTGTTCGATTTTAGATTAAGAGAAGGCTTGAAACGACCGTTATTCAAAGGTTTAAATCGACCAGCTAGCGAAAAAGAAAATATGAAAATCTTAGAAAACGTTTCACTCGCATTACGAAATTTAATCCTACAAAATTCTTAACAAAAAAGCCAATCGAATCAAATTTAATTCACATTTTTCTTCTTTCTTTTCTCTTCCGTGCAATTTTTGTTTGCGAAATAAAAAAAAAACGTCTCTTTATTCTATGTATATCTGTTTCATTTTTGTTTTATTTAATACATATAAACACACGCAAACAAATAGATTCATTTCGCAAATAAATCACCAGCACTCGGCAATGGTGCGACTTGTATTTGATTGACATCTTGGGGCATATTCTGTCGATGTTTTTCGATTTCATCGCCGATGGAATTCAGTTTGATGAGTTTGGCTTGATAGTCTTCGAGAAGTTTTTCTTCATATTCAATCTGACGATCTTGTGCTTGAACGTAACTTCGTAGCATCTTTGCAGTATAACGACGTGAACGTAGTTCGCTTTCTAAACGAAGATTGTACTCGTCGAGAAGACCGTGCGCCATTTGAACGAGCTTGTAGAGATCGGTAGCTTCTTGTTTATCACGAAGATTTTTTAATAGATTTGAATCACTGACTTCAATGGGAAGTGCAGCAATCTTTTCTCTGACCTAAAGAAGAAGAAGAAGAAGAAAATTAGTTTTGAAAATGAGATTGTTTTACATCAGCGTCGGAAGATGGAGAATTTTCTAGTTCTTGTAACATTTTGACGAGTTCATCAACAACAGGCGTGGGAATTGGATTGATAGCTAAATCACGGCGAATTTCTTCGCGTAAGGATAATTTTCGTTTCGGTTTTCGTCGTCGTTTGGTATCGGTACGTTTTCGTTTGCCATGTCCATTCGTTTGATCATCGTCATCATCATCATCATCTTCTTCATCTTCTCCTCCTGCTCCTCCTCCTTCATCATCATCTGAATCTTTCTTCTTCAACTAAAATCCATTTTTTTCAAGAAAACAAAAAGCAAAAATTATCAATTTACTGCTGTCTCGTAATTTGTTCTGAGTAGTTTAATAGCATCCGCTTGATAGATTTGTCTTTCACTCCAGATTTGAATGATTCTTTTGACAGTTTTGTGAAGATTGGCATCGTCAACTTGACTAACAATGTGATGAACCGCTGACGGTAACATCGGAAGAAAATCTTTGACAAAATCACCACCTTTACGTTTGTCATGTTGAATAACATCGTTTGCCACGTAGAGAAAAGCTTTAAAAATGAAAATTAATTAACAAAAAAAAACAAAACACATGAATCAATTGATTCGAATTACCAATTTTACGATCCGGTGCTGCACTAACTAATTCCTTTGCCCAAACATGTACAATCGTTTGCGATTGACGACGATGATGCATTAGAAATAGTGATAATGTTTCGACACTCTGCTGCGATGTCGATAGTTCAGCAAAACGCTTGATTAATTGAGATTCACCGACCATTTTGTTTGACGATAGATGACAATTGTATTGTGCGTGTTTCTCCTGTCTGTCTATCTAATTTCTATTACTGTTTATTGGTCAATTCAATTTACAAATAAAAACTGTAATAGCGCAAGATTAGGACATCTATATTTAGCATTTCATATGATGATTTAAGAATGAATTTCTTCGTCATATTCAACGAATAAAAGCTGACAAATTTCGATTTTATTCGAGAATGACATCTATGCTGAAAGGATCAGCCAATTGACTCGCTTGCTATCGCCTCCAAACAGCTTTATTGTTTCGTTCGTTCTGCCAGCGGGGAAGAAGATAAGCAGAGTAAAGAACGAATTAGTCATATCACGAAAAAAAGTGTGTTTATTTCTAATTTTTTTTGGAGAACTTTCGATGACGTTTATCATGATTCGCCGATAAAACATTACCCCCATGCATTGCATACAGTGATCATATAAAAAAAACATCTACGTGACACAAAAATGTCTCTTGTTTTTTCTTTGCAATCATAGGAAAGAGCCAACATGAAATGTTTTTTTTGTTTTCGTTTGTAGATTTAACTGGAAGTTCTTTTTGTTTTCGATAATTGAATCATGTGTGAAGAAACAGAGAACTATCTTTGGGCCACACAAGACTTACTTGGCCATGGTGCCACATCACAAGTCTATAAAGCATATAACAAATCCACAGGTGAATTAGTTGCCGCTAAAGTTTATCAAGTTTCATCGAATATACGTTCGCCATACGGCGGTCGTGGAAATCCTCGAGAACGAGATTTTCGTCCCATATTAGAACATGAATTGGATATACTCAAAGCTGCTGATCATGAAAATATCGTTCGTTATATAGCTCTCGAGCCAGTTATGCCATCGGATTCGGTTGCTTCAATGGGCAGTCGGGAAGCTCTGATGATCGAATATTGTAATGGAGGAAGTTTACATAACGTTTTAGAATTACCAGAAAATCGTTACGGTTTATCTGAAGATGAATTTATGCTTGTTTTCAAACATTTAACAAATGCATTGAAATATTTACATGATAAGAATACAGTGAGTCGATTGAATTACATGCGTATTGATGTGAAAAAGTTTCTTTTTTTTTACTAGATACATCGAGATATCAAACCAGATAATATTATGCTTTCGATTAATATTAATGGTGAACGAACGTATAAACTAGCGGATTTAGGTGTTGCTCGTTTGATAAACGAAGGCGAAAATGCGTTTACGTCTCTTGTTGGTACTGAAGAATATATTCATCCGGATTTATATCGGTAGAATCTCGAAGAGAAACCAATTGGTTTGACTTGATTTTTTGTTAAAATAGAGCGGCTGTTCCCGACGATCGAACCAATGTCCTTCGAACTGCGTTGAAAACACGCGTTGATTTTCCGTTCGAAGTCGATCTATGGTCACTCGGTGTCACACTCTATCAATGTGCAACTGGTTCGTTTCGAACCGGAACTTCATTTCGTTGACATAAACCATCGACTTTTGTTTTAGGCGAACTTCCATTTCAACCATTTGCCGGTACGCGTAAAGATCGAACTGTTATGAAACGTATTCTCGATTCGAAACCAAGCGGTTGCATATCCGGTAGGAAGGAAATAAAAGCATTTCATTGATCGGATTTGTTCGTTGTCTAGGCATTGAAAATGGTCCTGGTGAGGATATAAGTTGGTCAAAAACTCTTCCGAAATCATGTCGTTTGTCGCCGATTTTAAAACATCGATTAGAAATTTTACTTCAACGTTTACTCGAATCCGAACGAGCCAAACTCATGACATTTCGTGAATTTTTCTCTGAAACCGATCGAATTCTTAAATTAATGCCGATTTATTATCTAAATCTAAAACGTTTCACACTTTCATGTGGGTATTTCGAGCCGACACAAACGATCACTACACTCTACGATCAATTGCATCAAGAAAATCAAGATGAAATCAGCCAAGAATATTATTGTCTTTTTCAAAAGTACGAAGAACATTCTCATCAAACAGAACATCGATTGATTATTTTTTTTCTAGTGTGCCATATCCACTGACGAAAAACAAACCGATATCCATCAAAGAATTCTGCGAACGATTGCCTACTCCAACATCACGCGAAAATCCTCTTGTTTTCTACACATTTTCTCCGATAAAACAAAGCGATGAATACGCTCCGATTCTTTATATACCTAAAGTTAAACCTATTCGACAATATAATGATGTTGCAGCTGCATGTGAATGGAGCAAAGATGTTGTTGGCTTCTTTTTCTATGTTAAAAATCAATTAGTTGAATATCAACAGATACTTCAAACAGCTCAATGTTCGACAACCATCATGCAACAACATTTAAAATCGAAATTATTAGAATTTCTTTGTGATATTCGAAAGAAACTTATTCTCTTTCGTGCTATTGAAGAATTGAAAAATATCCTCGATCAAATTGATTCAAGTACCAATGGTCAATTGACACCAACGAATCTTTCACTCAATGGACTTCCTCAACGTCCACCATCGATACCCGGTGAACCTTTGCCAATCGGTTTTGCACATTTGAATAATCCAAATTC
>ERZ778027.4441-NODE-4441-length-12007-cov-12.256944_pt1 | contig 12007 bp, 10 predicted proteins | sample MGYA00375757_ERZ778027 | MGnify/ENA primary metagenome ERZ778027 (study PRJEB29350, sample SAMN05389817) | bioreactor metagenome | isolation source: Ammonium sulfate bioreactor | place: South Africa: University of Cape Town | collected 2014-02-18 ... | reverse complement strand
CACAAAAATTAGCAACTATTCAATTAATAAAATATCAAAGCAAAAACGTGAATTGAGGATTCAAAAGAATGTGAATGTGTGATTCTTACAACTGGTAAAAGATGTTCGGCTTCTCGAGTTTTTTCTGCTAGATCCTATTTTTTTTCGAAAAGAAATCAAATTCACAAACAACAACAATCTCAATGTAATTCTTCGCTTACAGCTGGTGTATTCTTATCCAAAGCTTGTATTTGTTCTTGAGACAGCGTCGGTGGGACCCATTGTTCTTGGGCAAGTTGTTTCTGTTGTCGATTTGGCCAGAGTAATTTCGCCTAAATCAATCCTCGGAATCAATTCAAAGCTTTTTTTCGATTCGATTTTCCTACTAAAACTGAATTCGGAACGATTGCTCCCGGTCCGTAATGAGGCCGTTCCGATGGCAGTGTGATTTTCTCAAGATTTTGGTTCAATAACTTTTTCAATTCGTATTTTTCTTGTTGTTGTTTGATTTCAAAAATACTATCATTGAGAAATGGTGGTTGAGTTTGATAATGTTCTTGAAGTTCGATGAGTTTCTCTTCACGTGTTTTGTAAAGGTTTGATAATGGATCGAAATTCGCTTCTTTTAACGAAGGAAAAAATCCGTCATCCTTTTCGATTGTATACGGATCGGGTTCTTAGTTTTACAGAAAGAAAAAGCCAAGATTTATTGTTCATTTTTTTCGTTCGAACAGTCTTACTCGCTGGTATTGGATCGAATAATTCAGGTTCAGCTAATTTATACAGATCGTCGTCGAGTAACTAAAAGAGTTCGATTGAAATTATGATGAATTTATTGAAACGAATATTTATTTACGCCTTTTTTCGGTTCTTTTAGATAGATTTTCATGTATTCATTAAATGCATCTTTTCGAACTTTCGATGAAATCTTGTATTTTTTTGTTCGTTGGATTTTGCCTTCGGCGATTTGAGCGATTTCTAAATCTCGTTTTTCCAATTTCTCCAATTCCTTCAATCAAAAACATAAAAAAATCAAATATTTCACTTTGTTTTCCTTCTCTACTTGATTTTTCGCCTTAGTCTGTTCAGCAATTTGCGTATGCGTTTGAATAATCTCTTGATTTTCCGGTGCAAAATCCGCTGATCTATATCAAACAAAAATTCTTCGATTAAAAACACAAAAAAAACTCTCGTCTCAAACATTTGTTCTGCTTTATGAGCTCGTTTCAGTCGAATAATATCCGCCGATGACATTCGAATTAATTGCGTGTTGTCCGTCTCTTCGCTTTCTTTTATCTCGGGAATTGTCGGTTTGAACAGCATGGATATCGTTTTGAATACAATCGCTTTTGGTAGATCTTCGAAAACAAAAGAGCGTCGAAAAAAACAAAAACTACGCGAAAAGATTGTGCGTACAAGTCGTATGTAACATTTTATACAAATGATCGCCAATGCCGACAATTAAATCACCGGAATCATTGCAGAAATGTAACGAATGAATTGCATCGTGAATAACAATCATTCTGAAAATGTTGGTTCGAGAAAGAAAATTTTCAAAGAAGTGAAATTCAACCTGATCAATTGGTTTTTTCCATTCCAAATTCGTATTGTTCCGTCTAAACTTCCCGTTGCAACAAGATTCAGCTTCGGACAGCCACTGATCGACGATATCTTATCGCAATGATCATTTTCCGGTAAATGATCAAATCGTTCTGCAAAACACAAATTTTCTTTAGCCGAATCAATAAAATTCAAAAAATATTCTCACGATTATCTTCTAGATTGTAAACCATTAACGAATGTGACAATGTTGATTCATCATGAAAAGCTACAGCTAACGAATTTCTTATGACTGCTAAGTGTACAGGTGGTAACGCACAAAAAATCGATCGTACAACAGAGAGCGATTCACTGGCATAGGGAAACACTCGCCAGATACGAACGATTAAATCTTGAGGAAAAAAGTTTCTTATTTTCGAATTATCAAAGAAAAGGAGAAACGCTAACCAACACCACAGGTGATGATTTGATCAGCAGCTGTATGAGCAATCATATCGACGACAGGTCGAGCTGAATGCATCTAAAATCCCGAAATATGAATTTTTTCGATTGATGAATTTCGTCAAACGAACATCGAGAGAGAAATCGATTTCTCCCGTATTCCATTTGAGAACTGCGACTAGGCCGTTGCTTAATCCGGCGATTAACAACGTTCGACTGAAACCTTTGATAGCGAGATGAATCAATTCACTACTCGATTTCGTCACAAGCGATTTCAACATTGGCGTTTCATCCATTGAACTTTTCGCCACATATTCGTAGATCAACAAGCAATTGATCGTATCTAAATATTCGATTGATTTCCTTTCGAAAATTCAAATTGAACAAAACAAACAATTGGACATTTCGAATTGTTGAACGATTTTGCACGGATTTAATGATGTATCCGCTTTGAGTAACGTCGAACCATTGGAAACGAAAAGTGTATCTGCAAAGAACATAACAACAAAAAAATGCTATGAAAACAAAATAATCGAATTCTACTCTCGCCAACAGCGTAAGCGCATGTTGTTGCTTTGAAATTCAAATCCAGAACGAGACTTGTCAGGACATTGCCCGTCTCACATGCGACGATTCGAATTGTTGAATCTTTGCATAAAAGTACCGATCGAATCGGATAATCCGGATGCGTTGTACAAGTTATTTTCAAAACCGATGACCTAATCAAATAAATTAAATTCGATTTTTATTTTCACTCCAAACAAACAAACAAACCCGACGAGTGTCAAAAAATCGCAATACTGTTTGAGACACCATAATTGCAAACATTTCGACGATAGAACGAGAAATTTCTCGTAATTTCTCGTCGTATTTATATACGAAATCGGTTCAGAAACTTTAATACTAAAACGAGTTTTGCTAGGAATTGAAATTCTTCGAATTGGAATTGAACATACACATCAACAACATCTCCGTATTCTAAACTCCACACTCGAATCGTTCGATCTTGACTACTCGAAATAAAATATGGACCAAACGGATGTTTATTCAAAGACAAAATTCGATCCTGATGACCAACATAAGCAAACAAAATAAACCATCGATGATCCCAAACTTTAACTGAAAAACAAACGATTTCATTTTAAAACTCAATAAAAAAAACGAACTCGATCCATCTCGCGCAGCTGTTATCAGCAAATCTCGTTGTTCGATGAACAACATGGCCACGATCGGTCGAACATGAAGATCTTGTTTACTCGAATATAATTTGCCTTGTTCAGCAGCATTATAAACCAGAACATCATAGCCCGATGTAACGAATAAACGTTGAAGAGAACTGTTTGATTGTTCAGCAGCTAGGAGATTAAATTCGACATTTACTGAAATACCTTCTCGACATTCGATCTGCGGGAGTAAATGCTTTCGATTATACCGAAATTGCCAAATCTAAACATTGAAATTGAAATCAAAATCTTCGGTTTTATCTTGAACTCACAGTGACATAACCTCGGCCACAAGTGAACACATCCGATGTTCGTTCATTGTACGTTAAATCTCCGATATTATAATCACATTTCGATGTCGAGAGAATCTCGAGATTAGCATTGAAAATATGAATTTCCTGTGTCCATCTCGACCACGCTAAATACTCATCCTCATTGACACAATAGAACAATTGATCAAACCGCAAATCGAGATGAAATTTTCGATTCAACCGACCATCGGAATGATAAGCTCGTGCAAATTGCTTATGATCAACACTGATTATTTCCTTTATCCATTAAAATCAAAAAGCTCAATCATCGTTCATCAAGCTTTTCCTTCAACTCACTTTTCGTTTACTATTAAATCCAACGCATTTCACCGAGATATTATGATTGATATTCCTCACAAAATGCAGACCATGTGATCGTTCGATATCTTTTTATACGAATTGAAAATACTTTCAACCAAAAGACTCATCTTTTCGCTTACCACTATCATCAGCTCGTGAAACAGCGTCGATCGTTCGTCGAATCGAGCAACGTAACAATCTCCACAGATACTTCGCGCGAGTTTCGCCGTATTTTGCAGGTGCAATGAGCAATTTCGTTCGTTGAGTACTGTAGTTCGATTGAGCTCGAGACACGGTCGGTGTCGACTCATCGATAGTGATTTCCGAACTATCTTCTAACGGCTCATCGGCATCAGTCGTCATTTGATTTTGATTTCAACTGAAATTTCTTTTCCTTTTTTTTTACAACCAATCACGAATGAGAACATTTTGACTCGCCATTTTTATTTTACATTTTGAATTATTGCTAAGCAGCAAACAAAGTCAGAAAAAAGAATTTCTATTTGTACAAAGAAATATTCAATGAGATTGATTAAATTCTTGTATTCTTGTCCGATTTATCGTATTGTTGCCAACGATGAGTCTTTTTCTCCGTTGTACTTGTAACGATATCTGGTTTGAAATTGATATTCTAGAAAAATATTTCATTCATTGACAATCAGAATAACGAGAGAATTGATTTACTTGAATAAAAGCTTCTTTCTGTCGACTTTTTGGTTTAAGTACTGATGCGATCATTTTCTCTAACAGTTGTGCACCTAAACAAACGACACTCTTCGTTGTTTTTTCCTAAAAATCATAATCGAAAAGAACCTTTTTCTTCGTCATATTCATCTTCATCGTCTTCGTTCGTAGTTTTCACAATTGTCTCTTGTTGTGTTTCTTTGGATTCCTTTCTCAAAGCAGCCATTTGTTGAACACGTTTGACTTTCTGAAAAATATCTTCATTAACCGAAATATTTTCATTTCGTCGACTATTAGCTATCGATCGTAGTGACATGGCGCTCAATGCACTATTGATCGATGACGTTTCATCAGCGTCTTCACATTGAAAAACTTTGATTTCATCGGACAATGGCTCGATATTTTCGTACATATTACACGTACGAAAGAGATCGTTTAATTTCATGACTTCATTTGGATCTATTCGATTACAAAACAAAGCAAAAAAACGGATAATTGAATTTGTAAAAAAAAAGCGAATCGATTGAATCAACCTTTGGGAGTGTTGGCCATGATGATGATGAACGTGCGCGTTTATGTGTCGAGATGAAATGCAATCGGACAAATATAGAAAGAAAACAATGGATAGGACAACCAACGGTTACATGCCCTCAAAATGGTTATTCTCTTTCATCTTTCTTTCGTTTCGCAGCTGGACGACGGCGGTCGAAATCGGCAGAGAAAAAGAACGAAAAGAAAAAAGAAGAGCGACTAAGCGCCGTCTATTTCGACGGTGTTTTTATCGATCGATGACAAATCATGAAAATCTTTGTTTCAAAACTCAGTACTTGGGTGATAAGATCGACTATGACAGATAACAAAAACAAGACCTTCTTTCGAGTTATGATAACACAACAAAAAAAAACAAAGAACTCGAAACGATGAATCCAATGGATGAAGCAGATCATCTCATAGCTCCTTCGCTTGACGAAAGACCTCGTTCATTTCTCTGGCAGATATTTCAATGTTCGCTGTATCTACTCGGTAGTTGTTGTTTCACGATTGGTTCGTGTTTGTATTTCACCGAAATCCATCAGATACATGCTGCTGCTTTGTCTGCAGCTGGCTGGTTGTTTACCATTGGTTCGACGATGTTCGTTTGTGCTGATCTTCAAGATTGGTGGGACTATCGGACGGGATATTGTTTTCAATTGAATTCATCGACGAAAACACGAGATTTGAAAATCGAACTGAATGTGTTCGGTTCGATGATTGGCATTGCGTTTTATCTTGTTGGTTCGCTTTTATTTATTCCGATTTTTGAAGATTTTCTTACCATTGGCGAATGGTTTTTCATTTTCGGTTCGGTTATTTGTTCTCTCTCACTTGTTTGGAAACTCTATCGAATAGCTTGTGAAAATCTCGAGCAAAAATTTCGTTGTCAAACATTATTTCAATCGAAAACTATCGTTCTTATGGATTTATTCTCTCTCATCGGTAATCTATGTTTCTTCTTCGGTACGATTCTTTTTCTTCCGTATTTAAACACGACTAATTCAAGTCAAAATCGTGCCACAAGCTTCTTCGTATTCGGCAGTATTTCTTTTCTTCTAACATCAATTCTTCTTCTTGTCTCGGTTTGTTCGTCTCATTTCTCAATAAAAGACTGACATCTATTCATAATTTTCTATTTGTTCGTTTGTTCTACACACACACGTATGCGTACGTACGGATATTTATTCATTCATTTCACATTACAGCTGAATTTCAAGTCGTAATCATGTATGTTCCAATGTCACCACCACCAGTGTTTACATCAAATAATAATCTAGCGAATAATTCATCGACATCGTTGAATGTCGGCGATGGTTCATCGTCGAATACGATGTTCGATCGATACAGTGCGGCTGCTAAACGATACAAATATCTTCGACGTTTGTTAAAATTTCGACAAATGGACTTTGAATTTGCGATTTGGCAGATTATTCATATATTCATTGCGCCACAAAAGGTCTTTCGAGCATTTCAATATCGAAAACGTACGACGATTTCGACAATGAAAATCTAGGAAATATATTTATTTTGTTTAATTTTATGTAGAAACAAAAAATCAATGGGCAAGAGATGATCCAGCGTTCTTGGTACTTTTAATGACATTTCTTGTTGGTAAGAAAGTAAAAAAACAAGTACAATCGAACGTTTTTTGTTTGTTTGTTAAGTTTCATCGGTGATAATCGGTCTTGTTCTTCGAATGGGATTCTTCGGCATTGTCAAACTTGTTCTTTGGGTTGTTTTGATCGATTGTATACTTGTTGGATTATTTATTTCGACGATCTATTGGTACGTGGCAAATCGATATTTAATCGCCAATCCGAAATCGAATCTCGATGTGGAATGGGCGTATTGTTTCGATGTTCATCTCAACGCCGTGTTACCACTCTTAACTATTTTACATATCGGTCAATTACCTTTTCTCAATGGTACGATTAGCAAAATTCAATAGTTTCTTTTTAAAATAAAGTTCATCTTTCTGTTTAGCATTCGCTGAAACAACGAGTTTTCTTTATTGTTTCGTTGGGAATACTGTCTGGGCGATTGCAGTTGGTTATTATATTTACATCCTCTTTCTTGGCTTTAGTGGTAATGTTGTTCGATGAGTAGAATAAATCTAGTTTTTGCTTTTGATTTTTAGCACTTCCATTTCTTCGCAATGTTCAAGTTTTGTTGTGTCCTCTGACGGGTTTACTTCTCGTTTATTTACTTTCAATTATTCTTCAATGGAATTTTACTCAAATGATCGTTCGATTTTATGAATATCGAGTTGGACATAAACGATCACCGTAATCAATCGTACAGATGTACAGTATTTCTTTTTTTTTGTGGCGTTCGTCGATTTTTCTTTTTTTTCTTCTTGTCTAACACTGTTTTCATTTATTTCTTTTGCAAACAAACTATAAAACAAGATGAACAAATTCAATCTCAAATCTCTTTTTAGATATTCGAAGTCGAAATTCATTGAAGTTGAGAGCGAGAATACAGTTATTCAAATGAACACAACGAGAAAGTTTTTGATAAAACTATAAAACGTGGTTCTATGGTGTAGCGGTTAGCACTTTGGACTTTGAATCCAGCGACCCCAGTTCAAATCTGGGTAGAACCTGTAATACTTTTTTGTTGTTTTTCCTTCTCGTCTCATGAGTCAAAAACACAGAACAGACAAAAGTACGTTCGCGTATATATAAAACAAGGCGTGAAGTAAATAGATGACGTCAGTAATCGCGTGCTCCCGAAGAAATAAACAAGAAAACTTTTTATTTATACGTGTGTGTGTTTTCTTGGGAGATCGGTTTTGTTTTTTTCTACTTTTGAAGTTGTAGTTTAAAATATGGATAGTCGTTCGTTTCTTTACGTTCGATCGATTTAAAGTGACGAACAATAAATTCGTCGTTTTAAGCAACCAATAATCATGTGGCGTATAGCTCACAACGTTTATCGTGTCTTTCGAAATACTGCTACTTGTCGATGTTCACAAGATGTTCTTCTCCCACTGACAGCTGTTTGCCATGCTGATGATGATTCCAAAACGAAAAAGTAAATCAATCGATTTCTTTCGAATGATATGAATTATACGTATTTTTTCGAATTGAATTCAGACAAGACAAATGTGTACACTTTGAAAAAATCGATATTAACTTCGTATTGAAACACAACCAGTTTACTTTTAAAAATCTTGAAAAACTTCAAGAATATTTGAAACTATTTTCAATTCAACAGGTTAGTCGAACCGCCGAAATACGATGGGCTGATTTTACCTGATAAATTCTAGTTCGCCAAAAGATTCAATGTGATTAAAGCGATCGAGCCTTCGAAACCAGAAGCAAAAGTTGAATCGCCTCCGCCGGCTGTTTCATCGGTAAAGAAACCCGAAGAAACTCTCGATTCTATCCTCGAATCGGATGAATTATGTCGAGCCAGTTTACAAAATCTTCGCGATTTACATGAAGATACTTCAGCGATTATTAATCTAGAATTAGCTCTCGATGCTCTCGAATCGGGTAATTCGAAAGACGGCATCGAACTTCTTCTTCTTTGTACAGAAAATAAACCAAATGCTGCCGCCTTATTTAACCTGGGCATTTGCTATGAGCGTGGTATCGGCGTTGAACAAGATCGAGCCAAAGTAGAATTAGTCGATTGAATTTTTTGAAAGCAATTAATCGATTGATTTATAGGCATGCGATTACTATCGTCAAGCGTCACTTCTCGGGCATATCAATGCTCAATTTAATCTAACACTTCTTTCGAATGATATTGATTTCAGTGAAGAAGTCGATGCTGATGACCAACTGTCCGAACAGCCCGTTGAAAAAGTCGATGAAAGATCGTTTTTAAAACGAATGTTCGCTCGTTTTTCGATTCGAACCGAATACCATGAAGATCAATCTGCAATTGATCATCCATTTGATTTCAGAAATCAAACAATTGCCTGTCTATCATAAACATGTTCTTTTTCGGCTTATACCTTTTCATTCACCCGTGAAATTTCAATCATCGTCATGTTGTTTAACGTAGGACGAACGATGCGTTCGTATCTATTTTATGTGATTCTATATTTTTCTAGTTCTCTCCTTTTTTTTCTCTTGTTCGACAACTATTACTATTTAGTTTTTCTTCTTTATTGAAATAAAATCAGCCCGAAATCGAACTAGCCTGATAAAAACGAGAGATTTCACGTTTTCACCTAATCGTCCCATTTTCACAACACAGTTGAATAATATCAACAATAGTAACATGAATGTGTCTGTGTGATATTCAACTAATTGTTGCCGATCTGCGGATCATTTTGGATATTTTGTGCATATACTGGGATTGGTTGAGGCTCGATAGATTTCTGATTGGCTATTCGATTATCTGCAATGTAGTAAAGTTTTCGATATGTTCTTTTTCCTCGTTTGTTTATTTCTACTGAATTCGTAAGAAAATAAAATACATATAAATTTTTATTTTAAGATTGATTTTGTTTCGAAAACAAGAGAATATTATGAGTAATCTAAGTACTAGGTAATTGGAACACTATTGAAGATGAATTTGTGTCGATTGACGTTCTTTTAGAGCTTTAAAAGTTACTGTACCACATGCAATACGATCGAAAATCGTCGCTGGTGGACAAGGTGCTCGACACGATAAAATTAAAGTAATTCTCAGCGAATTATTTCGACATGAAAGGTAGAATTATTCGTTGATATGAATTGCATTGAATTTGTTTTGTCTTTGCATAGAATCGAAGGATATATTCGAACTCATGATGAAACGAGACAATACGCCGAACGTCTCATCGAATTAGCTAAGAAATACGGTGATCGGTAAATTCTCATAATTCTTCATTCATTTTTATCCATCAAAATTGTTTGCTCTTCTTCTTCTTCTCATAGACATGTTGGTACAATGCAGTTAATGGTAAATCACATCTTTTTCTCTTCAAATTAAAATCTGTTCTATTCAGGATTATTGGATTAATGATAAAGATCTAATTCATAAAGTCTTCAAAGTCTTCGTTCCACGATATGCAAACACACTTGGGCCGTATACAAATGTAATTTTAGAAAAAAAAACAGTCATTTTTATTTAACTTGAAAATTTTGTTGATTTAGTCGTATCGTTTACCGATTAAATATGGTGAATTTACATACCCAAAACTGCCACGACAAAATATCGTTCTTGAAATGAAAGATAATCCCTATCCACGTATTATACCGGATCCAAGGAATTACTCGAATATTCTCACCAATGTTCTTCTAACCGAAGCAAGAAAAGAACATAAAACTAAAGCTAAAAATCAATGAGATAACTTGTTTCGTTTGATTTTTTTAATTGAAGAAAACCGTAGATTGTCTGTTGATCTCGCTTTTTTTTCTTTGAATAAACATTTGTCTATAAAATTGCAAGATACCTGAATATTTGCCCAATCAATGTTTACGGGCTCAGTGCAAATCATGCCTTGCATGAGTCAACTGTCAACGCTTCAGCGAAACAGATAAACAGGCCTTCGTCTCGCCCGTATAAATATAAAAGCGAACACGATATTAAACAAAAGATTCAACTTCGCCGTATTGATAGGTAATGCGTATTATCGAGTATATCATTTTATTTTTAAGCTTTGGATTGATAACTGTTCATGGCAATCCACCGGTTGATATTCAAGTTTTCACAAAACAAATAAAAACAAATCAAAACGATACTTTGTCAATATTCTGTTCTGTCAACGAGGATTGTCAACATATTTCTCCGACGTATTTTTGTTTATATGTTCCAGTTTTACAAACTGGTATTTGTTTGCGAAATTCTACACGAAATCAATCAACAAAAATGACAAGCAAACTAACTCTCATCAGTTTATTAATACTGTTTGTTAAATTTTGCAAATAAAATTTATCTCAAACATTTTCACGCGATACAGTCAGTTTGTTTTATTCAGAAGAAAAATATTTGGTCAGGCATTTTTGCGTCTGTAATAGTGAAATTACTATTATCGACTACATTGACAACTTCAATCAGAATGCCATAAGTCAAATTCAAGGCAAACTATCGATATTATTGATTTATTTATAATATATGTATATGTATACGACAACTAAAATCCCGTCAGTTTGATTTATGATAAATATATTGAGTCAATCTAAATACAATCTATCCATATATATAAAGAACTACATGGCACACGAGACAAGCTCAGGTGAGAATGCAATCAAAGCTTTCGATCGAGTTGAAAACTTGCATTTTTTGAGCGCCTAATTTTTCGTTACAGCTGATATTTTAATGAATGCGGTGCGAATGCGCGTTACGAGTTTTCCTCTTTTTAATGCAGCGCGAATACACAAAACATTTATATTGCGCATCGCGAGTTTTCTTCTTCTTTTTCGACGTCCGCATTTTACTTTGCTACCTACTGATCTCGAGAACTGCAAGTCGAACAATTTTCGTTCAAAAGCAAAAATAAAAACGTTGATGCCGAGCTGGTGATATTCTTTTTCAAACTTCCACTACGGCCTTTCGTTATTTTGAGGGAACGTAAATATTTTTTCTTCCACGTTTTACTAATATCTAAGGTAATAAGATAATTAAAATGTCAGCCGTAACGAAAGTTAGGCACTCAAAATGTTTAGGTAATTGAAAGTATAATCTACGGAGTAATCGAAACAGATTGATTGGCTATAGAGAAGTAGAGAATATTATTTTTCGCATGAAATATTTCAACTCAATCGAAAGCTTCGATTACATTTGCGCCGCATTTTGCACCTGAGCTTGTCCCGTGTCGTGTGCCATCTAATTATCTTGGATATTAGTAAAACATGGAAGAAAAAATATTTACGTTCCCTCAAAATAACGAAAGGTTGTAGTGGGAATTTGAAAAAGAATATCACTAGTTCGATATCAACATTTTTATTTTCGTTTTTGAACGAAAATTATTCGACTTGTAGTTCCCGATATCAATAGGTAGCAAAGTAAAGTGAGTACGTCTAGAAAAAAAAA
>ERZ778027.4431-NODE-4431-length-12040-cov-3.480100_pt1 | contig 12040 bp, 11 predicted proteins | sample MGYA00375757_ERZ778027 | MGnify/ENA primary metagenome ERZ778027 (study PRJEB29350, sample SAMN05389817) | bioreactor metagenome | isolation source: Ammonium sulfate bioreactor | place: South Africa: University of Cape Town | collected 2014-02-18 ... | reverse complement strand
CACAAGGTGAGTGAGAGAGAGAGAGAGAGAGAGAGACCACGGTTGCGTTGCTATCGGTGGTGGTGATGGTGGGCTTGTGTCCTCGATTCGAGATTCGTGGCATCAATGGCGGAGAGACGGCTCTAACTTACGTTGTTTGGTTGGTTCTTGGTCCATAGCTCTCGGAAGTCGAGGACGAGCGAGATAGCTTACTGTATCAACTTAACCTCCTTCAGACCAAGTACCTTGAACTCAAACGGACTGCTGTATGTTGAGCAAGAGCGCGCTCGTCGTGTACCTCCAAGTCCTGATCCTTTGCTCTGTTGTTGTTGTTATTGTTGTTGAACAGGCACAGCAACAGCCGCAACAGCCTCCCAAGCCAGCGAACACTCGAAGCGAGTCTCCTTGGCGATTCAACTCACCTCCCAACGCTAGCGCCGGCAAGGACAGCGGCGGTAGCAATGCTCGTGGCCAGGTGTTCTCGATGGACAACACGACCTCGGACCTCGAAGGCGAGGACTCTTGGAACGAGGGCAGCGAGTGCGACGAGGAGAGCAGCGACAAGGGCAAGCGCATACCGTCGCGCAACTCGTCGCCCCGCGTCGCTGGCGCCGTGCAGTTGAACGCCAGCTCCGGTAGCATCGGTAGCGGTTCGCCGATAGCGTCACCGAGTCCGCCACCGGTCGTGGCACCGACCGCCGTGCCTGCTCGCGCCATGCTGCCGTCCATGTCGATGCCCGGCCCATCGGGTGGCTGGGGTGTGCAGCGTCGCAGTGCTCTGCACAACAGCAGCGTCTCACTATCTGGCGACGAGGTACAACTCGAGGCGGCGGCAACAACAACAACAACGGCGGCACCGGCACCAGCAGCAACTGCCTCGGGGGCCGGAGCGCCCGCTCCTGTCGCGAGCGCAGCTTCGGTCTTGAGCCTTGACAGCGCCGCCAAGGGCCTGGCTCCTGCCGACTCGTACGAGCTACCGTCACAATCGATGCCGACGACCATGGGCAAGTCGGCGCAACTGTTGCAGATGCGCCAGAGCAGCGTGCCGACGGTTTCGATGCTGGGCTCGGGCCTTGCGAGCGATGGTGCTTCGAGTTCGTTGCCGACAGGTGAGCGCGAAAAAACGCTCGCCGAGCTCGACGACAAGGTCAAGATCAAGACACAACTGCTCAAGCTCGTGGTCGAGAAGCTGGTCGAGCTCGAGAAGGAGGCCAAGGAGCGCATCTCCATCGTCAGCTCGCTACGAGCCGAGCAAGAGAAGGTCGAGGGTCTGCTGTGCATGGCGCAAGATCGGCTGTTCGAGATGGCCAACGCCAGCCAGCAGCTTGGCTTGCTCTCGACCGACGACTCAGCCAAGGTGCCGCTAGCTGCCGCTCCATCACCTACCGTCCCCCGTGCTGCTGCCGCCACCATCGCCGCCACCACGTCAACTACTGGTGAATGCCCAGCGGCTGTGCAAGCGCCGCCACCGCCTCATGTGGGCGCTCCCGAGAGCGCCTCAGCACTCGCCACCATCTCCACTCCTTTGGTCTCCTCTCCAGCGAGCCCCAAGCGATCCATGTCCTTCGTCGAAACGAGTCCGAGCCGCAATCCGAAGCCGCTGCCACCATCTGGCGCTCCGACCGACATGGCTCCTCAGCCACCAGCTTCGCCGCTGCTTCAAGCAAGCCAGCCGAGCGCACTCGATGCGAGTCCCCCGCTTCCGCCACCGCTGTCGGACAGTGACAAGGACGTGCTGATTGCGTCGCTCTCGAAGGACCTCGAGCACCATCGCCGAGCGCTCAAGGCCATCGAGGTCGAACTCGCGATGAAGAATGATCTCGTCGCCAAGTTGAACGGCAATTATCAGCAGATAGCGTTGCGCAAGAAGGAGAAGGAGTTGACACGCTCGGTCTCCGTCTCGGTGCCGGTATCGACCTCACTCTTTTCGAAGCGAGCCAAGAAGATTACAGGTATGAGATGAGATGAGATACGATGACGAGACGAGATGAGATGAGATGAGACGATGTTACTAATGCGCAAGTTTGATGGAGCAGTTCCTCCAGGCACCAAGGCCGTAGCGCTGTACGATTTCGCTGCTCGATCGGGCAACGAGATCTCGTTCCACGCAGGCGACACGTTGATACTCTACGACATCAGTGACAGTGGCTGGTGGAAGGCTGAGCTGAATGGCCGCGTCGGTCTCTTTCCAGGCTCATTCTGTCGTGTCGTGCCAGCACCGTCGCAGTCATCGTCATTGGTTCCAGTGCCGACGATTCCAGGCCTCTCTTCGTCAGTGGCAGCCACTGCATCGAACTCTTCATTGACTTCTTCGTCGTCCTCGTCGCTTTCGGGCTCTCTCTCGTCATCATCAAAGTCGTCGTCTTCGTCATCATCTTCGACGACGACGACGACGACTCAGCCCATCCCTCCACCACCCACCGATGCGGCACCGGTACCGAACTTACACCAGCAGCAACAGCAGCAACATTCGCGCACCAACGAGCTCCTTGGTCTCGCCGAGCTGTCGGACAGCCAAGTGCGAATGAAGCTCAACAACGTCACCGAGATGCTGCACGAGAAGGAGGACGCATTCGCACAGCTACGACAGATGGCGAGCGAGCGAGCACAAAGCCTCGAGGCGCAACTCAGCGTGCTGCGCCGAGAGCTCGAGCAGGCTCGAGCTCAAGTGAGCGACAAGGAGGAGAGCCTCAAGCGCGTGCTGCAGCGCGATGCACAGCGAAGCAAGATGCTTACACTGCTCAAGGCCCGCGTGCAAGAGCTCGAGAAGCGCTACCTGGAGCTCGCCGGCCTGCGAGATGGCGGTGCTGGAGCTGGATCCGGCGAAGCACTTGGCGTGCTCGCGTCGGCACAGCTGTGGACGCCGTCGCGCGGCACTTCGAGGAGCGCCTCGGACTCAGCATCGGCCTCGGCCTCGGCAACCATGTCGGCTACGTCGTCGTGGAACTTTTCAATGACCGACGAGGACCTGCTCTCGGACGACGAAGCCGCATCGTCCACCAAGTCGATCGGCACCTTTTCGAATGCCTCGGCGCCACGCGTGCCGAAAGGAGAGATCGTGGCGACGAACGCCGGCGCCAGCGCGCCGTCATGGCGGCCCGATATTAGTGCACCAGTGTGCTTCTCATGCCGTGTGTCATTTTCGCTATTGACGCGACGAGTACGTCGTGAAAACCAAGAGCTCCTTTGATTGGCTTGATCAGCCTACTAACTTGCGAGTAATTGTCCCATATGCAGCATCACTGCCGCTTCTGTGGCTACGTGTTTTGTGCTGCTTGCTCAGCAAAGAGCTGTCGTATCCCTGAGTTTGGCTACTCGAAGCCTGTGCGAGTGTGCGACTCATGCTACGACATTAAGACCAACCAGTGATGAGATCGTGGCGACAGCAAGCGCGAGGGGGATGCGTTCAATCTCCCCCTCCTTCTCTGCGTCACGCCGACCTCTCGAGCCACCGAACACGTCTCGTTCGTTGTAGATGCCTTAACCTTGTCATTACCCACCGCGCTACATTGCCCAACTCAACTCAAGAGCGCGGTCTTGACCTTATTCAATGTAGATTTCATTCGTTTCATACACCCGAGAGACAGAGAGGCAAAGGAGGAGGGAGAACGGCACAGAGGCGCAACGAGCGAAAATCGCCAAGTCTTGGCCAGCCAATCAGCGCGTGGCTGTTTCGGCGCTCGATGTTCAGAGAGAGCTCAGGCGCAGTCCACTCCTCCGTCGTTCTGCCTTTCGTTCCTGCCCCACCTTCGCACGCACCCTTCGCTCCAACCTCCCACCACTCTCGCTTGCTTGCTTGCTTGCCTCTCGTCTCTCTCTCTCTCTCTCTCTGTGTGTTCTGTGTGGTTTTATTATTCTCATCATGGCGACCGAGGCAGCTTTCGATGGTAACAAGGTCAACAAGGCCATGGACCAGTATTCACGCCAGATCGGCACGATCGGTGTCGAGACCATGCAGCGTCTCGCGAGTCTCGACGTGTTGGTGGTCGGTATGCGTGGTGTCGGTGTCGAGGTGGCCAAGAACATTGCTCTCTTGGGCGCGCGTTCGGTGACGATCGCCGACGACGAGCCGGTGCAGATCGCCGACCTCGGCACCAACTACTGGTTCAAGGAGAGCGACATTGGCAAGGCTCGTGCCCACGTGTGTCTCGAGGAGCTCTCGAAGCTCAACCCGTTCACGGACGTGACGCGACACGAGGGCGCCATCTCGAGCGGCGACCTGGTTCGCTTCGGTGTCGTGATCGTGACGGCGGTTCTGCCTCGTGCGACTCTCGAGGAGTGGGGCAACGTGTGCCACAACCACACGCTCAGCGTCGAGAAGGACGGCATGGTGGTCGTGGTACCGTCGCCGATTCTGTTCATCGTGGCGCTGACGCTCGGTGTCACGTCGTTCCTGTTCTCGGACATGGGCAACACCGACACGACGGCCGATGGTGAGCGCGTACACACGATCACCGACGACAATGGCGAGCCGCCGATCGTCAACGTCGTCGAGTCGCTCATGCACGGCAGCGACGACAAGGGCCCGCGCATCCTGGTGCGCATCCCGGGCAACAAGGCGCACGGTCTCGACGACGGTGACCTCGTGTACTTCTCCGAGGTGCAGATTGCCGAGTTGTGCAACGACAATGCCGCCGACGACAAGCAGCGTCTCGCGTTCCCGGTCGAGCGTGTCTACACCGAGTACGCCGACGAGAAGGGCAACCTCAACCAGAAGCTCGTGCCCGACCACTTTGTCGTGCGCCCGCCGAGCTGTGCGCCGTTCGACGAGTACAAGGCCGGAGGCTTTGCGACGCAGGTCAAGAAGCCGAAGCGCATCTCGTTCCGCCCGCTTGCGCGCTCGCTCGTGTCGCCCGTGACCGAGAGCTCGATCTTTGGCATGATGCTCGTGCACCCGAACACGGAGCTCGTGTACACGGCGAACCGCGGCGAGCAGCTGCACTTTGCGCTGTTGGCGCTGTGGGAGTTCCAGGCCGAGCACGGCCGTCTGCCGGCGCTCCACAACGTGGCCGAGGCCGAGGCGTGTGCCGACATTGCGCAGCGCATCTTGGCGCGCCACAAGGAGTCGGGCGACAGCCTCGTAGTCGAGGAGATTGACCGCGTGGTCGTCATCAAGACGGCGCTCTACGCCGCCGTCGAGTTGCCGAGCAACTGCGCCTTCTTGGGCGGCATTGCCGCGCAGGAGATTGTCAAAAAGTCGGGCAAGTACACGCCGCTGCACCAGTGGCTCTACCTCGACGAGTTCGCCATGACGCGCGACACGGTGCCCGAGGACGCGGCGCCGATCGGCAGCCGCTACGACCACCAGATCGCCATCTTTGGCCGTGCCTACCAGGAGAAGCTCGGCAAGCAGCGCTGGTTCATGGTCGGCACCGGTGCGCTCGGCTGCGAGTACCTCAAGGGCTTTGCGCTCATGGGCCTCGGCGCCAACGGCGGTGAGCTCCATGTCACCGACAATGACCGCATCGAGGTCTCGAACCTCAACCGTCAGTTCCTCTTCCGCGCCGAGAACGTCGGCCATCCCAAGTCGGTGTGTGCCGCCGCCGCCGCCAAGCGCATGAACCCGGCCATGAACATTACGAGCCACGAGGTCAAGGTGTGCCCCGAGACCGAGAACACCTTCAACACGGCCTTCTGGCACTCGCTCGACGGCGTGTGCAACGCTCTCGACAACGTGCACGCGCGTCGCTACACCGACACGCGCTGCGTGCTCTTCAAGAAGCCGCTCCTCGAGTCCGGCACGCTCGGCACCAAGGCCAACTCCGAGATCATCATCCCGTACCACACGCAGAGCTACAACGACATTGTCGAGCAGGAGAACGATGATGCCATTCCCATGTGCACGCTCAAGCTCTTTCCTCACTTGATCGAGCATTGCATTGAGTGGGCTCGTGCCGAGTTCCATGATGTCTTTGAGGCTTTGCCAAAGGATATCGAAAAGTTTGTCACTGTATGTCATCAACCATTCATTACTCTGATTGATTGATTGACTCATTGATTTGATTGATTTGATTGATGATAGGATCGCAATGCTTTCTTCAACAGCGTGAAGAAGTCTGGCACGGTCACTGTTCGTCTTGACAAGTTGCGCCAGATCAAGACCTTCCTCGGTGTGGTGTCCAAGCCCGTGACGTTCGCCGACTGCCTTCAGCTCGCCGCTGACCTGTACCTCCATCGCTTCCGTGATCGCATTCTCGATCTCACGTACTCGTGCCCCGAGAACTTTGTCAAGCACAACCCTGCCACCGGCAAGGACGAGCTGTTCTGGACCGGCACGCGCCGCTTCCCGCGCGCTGCTGAGCTGCCGTCGCCGCAGAGCTCCGGCGAGGACTGGGCCTTGAGCTACCTGCATGCCGTGACGAACCTGTATGCCTTCATGTTCGGCGTTCCGCAGATCCACAACCTTGACGATTTCCGTCAGCTGTACGGCTCGACGCCGCTGCAGACCAAGGAGTGGCAGCCTCCGAGCAAGCCGGTCAACGTCGACGACAAGGCCGACGCCGATGCCGACGACACGAGCGAGGAGGACATTAGCAACCTGGCCGCTCTCGAGGCCGAGCTGCGCGCCTTCGACTCGGCGTCGGTCGCCGCTCGCCCGGTGGCCGCCGACTTTGAGAAGGACGACGACACCAACTTCCACATTGACTTTATCACGGCGGCGTCGAACATGCGCGCCGGCAACTACCACATCAAGCAGGCCACGCGCTTCAAGTGCAAGATGATCGCCGGTCGCATCACGCCGGCGCTCGCCACCACCACCGCCATGATCACTGGCGTCATGCTCAACGAGCTGTACAAGTTCCTCCTCGGCGTGCCGCCCAACACGCAGTTCCAGAGCAACATCAACCTCGCCACCTCGACCTTTAACTACTTTGAGGTGCTGCCGCCCAAGAAGACCGTCTCGGGCTTCGACGAGGAGGAGCAAGACGACGTGGTCGCCGTGCCCGAGGGCTGGAACACGTGGAACACGCTCGCCGTCAACGCCGTCGGCCTCACCGTCAAGCAGTTCGTCGACTCGATCCCCGCCGCCAACCACGGCGTCGTGGCCCAGAAGCTCTACTGGGAGGGCAAGGACGACAAGGGCAAGGCCAAGGCGCTGTACATCTACAAGCGAACGCCGCTGCCGATCGACGACAAGGCTTGGTTCGCCGCTGCCCAGGATCGTCTGTTGCTCGATGTCGTGACCGAGGTCGCTGGTCCGCTCGCTGGCGAGTACGTGCGTCTGCACGGTTCGTTCGAGACGCCTGATGGTGATACGGCTGTCATTCCGCCGTTGTATGCTCGCATTGCCTAAGCTTGAGCCATCCCATCAACCCCATCAACTCCATCATCATCCTTGTCGTACTGGTCGTTGTCGTTCCCGACCTCGATCTTCCTTATTGACTGTCTGCCCCCACCATCTCTTGCTCCTAAGCACTCTCTCTCTCTCTCTCTCCTCACACATATGATCGATCGATACCAACAATAATGAATCGTGTTTTGCTACTTTTACCCAAGCTACTTAGTGGCGGTGTTGAGTGAGAGTGGACGTTGGATGTGGCGGGAGGAGCGAGCGCGAAGCAGCTGCTGTTGTTGCTTCTTCGTCGCTCGTCGTTTGCGCCGTCTGCTGCGACCATCTATCATGGCCTCAAGCACACGGCCCCAGTGGCTAGTGCTTGTCGTACTTGTGGCGCTTGTCGTATCGTCAGTTCGTACGTGACTCGCGTGCGCCGCGTATCACAAGAGATGGCGCACGCATGAGAACTGACATACCAGCGATGCTGCCTCCCGCTTGCTCTTGTGCACGCACGCCCTGACAGACGGCCAGATTGAGTCGCCCTTTGACGGCCAATGGACCGCCAACTGGGGCTACGGAGGCACCCAGTACCTCTGTGGTAGCACTGTCAATGGCGTGTTCTCGGGCGTTTGGTCGCAGGCCGGTGTCGTGGTCGGTAAGCTGAACGGCAACGTTGCGACCGGCAACTGGTATGAGGCCGGCACGGGCCCGTGCTACACTGGCACCTTCAACTGGACCTTGTCAGCCGATGGCAACACCATCACGGGCACCGTCAAGTGCTCTGATGGTACTGGATGTACGTTCTCTGAGAATATGAGTGAATCGTATGAACGACGATGTCACAGTCGCTCCTGATACTGATGGGCTCGTGCTCTCGATATGTCGCTCTCGCGGTGGCTCTCGCTCACTCGCTCGCTCTTTTAGTGACAAACGTGATCGAGACACGCATCGACGCTGTGCATCCAGAGAGCGCACAATGCGCCCGGTTGGGTTCGCTGTCGGCCGCTGGCGAATGGACTCTCGAGACCAACGAGTTCGACGTGTGGGATGTGTGCGTCGGCTCGTTCGTCAGCAGCTACTCGTTCCCGACCACGGACTACGCCGGCGATGCGCAAGGCTACACGTGGGGCAACGACTACGAGAAGTCACGCGTCATCAGCGGCCGCTGGGTCGAGGCCAACGGCGCCCTCGGCGTCTCGATCGGCTACGTCACCGACGACAACGAGCTGGTCAATCTCGTATGGCCCACGAAGCACATCAACGCGCATCTGAGCCCGACCACCTCGCAAGTCATCGTCTACACCTTCGTCAGGCACGGCTCGCCCATTGACTGTGGTCGCAACGGTAATCTAAGGAGGCCGTATCCCTACGGCGCCGCGTCACGGCTCGCGAACCCAGCCAACCAGCTGCTGGTGCTCGTGCTCTCTGCGACCATGTCGCTGCTGCTCGCGCTCTTCGTCCTGTATTGAGTACACTGCCTGCCTCGAGCCCTCCTCTTGAGATCCTCGTATCTATCTGTTTGTCTATCGATCTTAAAAACCCTCGGTTATACTAGCTACTGCGGTGGTCCTTGCTAGAGTAGTATTGCTCCTACAACATTGAGGCTGTGAGCGAGGGTGCGATCACTTGGCTCGTGCTCTTCTCGCTGCAACATCTCGCCCGCAATCGACCCAACCACACCATCATCGATCCAGGCCCCCCGAGCAACTTTGTTTGAACGACATCGACTGAACCACTGTCGTAGTCTCGCGTTTTGTTGGAGCGCCGCGCGTGCATGGCGTTGTGTGCGCCGCTGCGACTACGAGCACCACTGCCGCGCGAGCTGTGCGTGTTGCTGCTCGCGATCGTGACGCTGCTCGCAGCGAGCGCCGGCGCTGTTCCTTTGGCTCTATCGAACGCCTCAGAACACTCGCCTGACGAGCACCATCGAACACCATCCTCTCCTGAGCAAGATACACGAGATCAAGATGGCTGTGTGATGCTCGCGCGAGTGTCGCGCACGGGCGACATCTCGTTCTTTCGCGAGTGCGAGCGTGTGCTCGACGACGAGCAACATGGTGATGCATCGAGCGATAGCGATCGCGCTCGGCTGTACGACTCACCACACCATTCTACAACGACTCAACCCGAGGCACCAGCAGCTGCGTCGATCAGCCAGGAGGCCACCAGCTCGAGCTCGACGTCGGTATCTTCGTCGCCAAGCCTCGACGGCAGCACGGCGTGGAACACCGAGACCGTGCAGGAGACCATGTCGACCTCCAAGCCGATCGATCGCGCACCGATCCTCAACTCGCGACCGTCGACCGACGATGCCACGTCGAACTCACTCGAGAGCTCGGCCTCGGCCGAGAAGCAGCTCGGTCGCACGCCCGACGTCGAATCCACGTCGTTCGAGAGCTCCTCGATCGATCTGCTGTATCCCATGTTCACGGCCGTACCCGAGAAGAGCTTCGCGTCTGGCTCAGGTCTCAAGACTACGATCGCCGGTCGCGTACGTCCATGCCCTGCGCAACCTCACACACCAACACACACATACACACGCGCGCGCTCTCGTACACGTGCACGTGTGCATTCCATCCATCGTGATAGCTCTCGTTCTCCATCGATCGATAGATCGTTCGTTCGTTCGTTCGTTGCTGATCATGAATGGAACTCGCTGCCGGGCGTCGTGAGTAGATCGGCACCTTCCAAGTGTATCCCAAGGACAAGTTCGCCAACGACATGACCACGACGGGCTTGAATCTCTTGCTGACACATACCATGTCTCCCGAACACAGGTACTATGCTCGTGTGCTCGTGTGATCGTGTGATCGTATGCGCTGCGGGAACCTCACTCGTTTGATCGTCGTGTGACAGCCGGTTCGTGAGCGAATGCAAAGCCACCTACTGCACGGTTCGATATGTTTGCATCGAAGCCGGTGAGTACCTGCTGCATCTTCGATTGTATGGCGAGCATATCCTTGGATCGCCCTATCGTGTGCAGATCATTGCTGGTACGATTCCGAGCGCCTGCATAGGCTACTGGCACGCTTCTACCACCGCACCCTTGGCATACGCACGCTTACACGCACGCATTCGTCAGGTCCGGTCAATGCCACCAACTCGATTGCTATGGGACTGGCTCAGCCCATGGCAAGGCCCAGCATCTCACTCAATCATGCACCGTCGCTCTCGCCGTCGTCCTCATCGTCGTCGTCGAGCACGCCTGCATCCATACCACCTCCTCCGTCTCCGCAACCGACATCGGCTGTCGTCTGGCTGGCTGGCGACAACAACACCTTTACCATCAATCCTCGAGACTCCTACGGCAACCGAGCGGTCGGCTTCCATGACCAGCCGATCCGTCTGCACTACCGGCTGCTCGAATTCGATGGCACGTGCTGCACCTCGGCGACTCACCATTGCCAATGGGATGACGCACTCTTGGCGCCACTCAACGACGCCACGATGCCGTCGCCCTACGACCACGTCGCTGTCTTTGAGCCGTATCTCCGCCCATCGCACCCACTGGACCCCTTCGTGCCGAACCCGGTCACCTTGCAACAAGGACCATTCTCCATGTCGCTGCTGTCCGACGGCCGCGTCCAGGTCACGGCCAACATCACTACGGCATGTGTCTTCTACTTGCACATCTCGATCGGCGACACGTCTATCATGAGCAGGTATGTCGAGCCCACCGTGTACTGTCGCCGTACAGCCTCACCACTGACTACTCTCACTGGCACAGCCCGTTCTTGATTCGCGTGCTTGCTTCGAGCGTGTATGTGCCCAACACCGTGGTACATGGCAGTGGCCTCTCTGTTGTGTCTGCCACCATTCCCTCGCAACCTGTGTGGGTCTACATGAATGACCAATTTGGCAACTCGCTCGTGAGCGTCGATCGCTACTGGCGCTCCGAGCTGATTGCACGCCGTATGTATCGCTGGCAAATGCCCCGCAATCCGCAGCTCGCTCGACTGCGGCCTCTCGGCACCGAGGCGCTACGCGTCTACTGCTGGCACGACGCCGACTTGGGCTTGGCCCCGTCTCTCGGCAATGCAAGCAACCGAGCCTCGCACGCGAGCGGCCTCGCATCGCTGGTCCGCAACCAAAATGTCGCTGTCTTCTCCTCCGACGGCACCGTGCGCAACGCCTCCAGCGCATGCTCGAGCGGCGAGATTCTGTCGCATCACAATGGCACCTTTTCGTTCCACTTCACGGCAGCCGTGCCCGGGACGCTGATGCTCCACTTTGTACTGAATGGTGAACCACTGCCTGCGAGCCCCTACTCGGTCACTGTTCGGCAAGGTATGTGTGATACACACCCGCTAGCTCGCTCTCTTGCTTGCTGGTTGTACTGATTAAGTCGTCTCTCGACACCAGGTTACGCTCCCGCGCCGCCAACGCTTTGGCAGTCGGGCTGCTTTTACACCAGTTCGATTTCGGGCGCAACCTCGATACCAATTGCTCGTGAACAATCATCAACTGCCGTATGTTGCAGCGTCCGCTACACCGATTCACGGCTTCTGATCGTATTGTGTGCAGATTGGCGAGTTTCTTGTAGACCGTGCCGGACAGTACTATCTCGGCTGCTTTGGTGACATTGAGTCGTTTGGTATCGATACACTCTCGGACAGGCATCGGCCAAGCCAGTGGTACGCTTCATGAAATGAAGCCTGTGGTGTGAGCGTGGCTAACCGCACTTGTGCAGGCATACGGTGGCGCTTAGTAAGGGGCCACACCGCCTCGAACTGAAGCTTGGAGCGAGTGCGCGCTCTGCTGGCACCCCCGACTCGGGTCGGCACG
>ERZ778027.4428-NODE-4428-length-12048-cov-3.300092_pt1 | contig 12048 bp, 11 predicted proteins | sample MGYA00375757_ERZ778027 | MGnify/ENA primary metagenome ERZ778027 (study PRJEB29350, sample SAMN05389817) | bioreactor metagenome | isolation source: Ammonium sulfate bioreactor | place: South Africa: University of Cape Town | collected 2014-02-18 ... | reverse complement strand
CCATTCGTCGCTGTACTTGCCTCCCACGCGGTGCAGGTCGGGCCCGGTGCGCTTGGAGCCCCACTGGAAGGGGTGGTCGTAGACGAACTCGCCAGCCACCGAGTAGTGGCCGTAGCGCATGGTCTCGGCGCGGAAGGGGCGGATCATCTGCGAGTGGCAGTTGTAGCAGCCCTCGCGCAGATAGACGTCGCGGCCCATCAGCTGCAGCGGCGTGTAGGGCTTGAGGCCCGCCACCGCTTCCGTGGTCGACTTCTGGAAGAACAGCGGAACGATTTCCACCAGGCCGCCGACGGCGACCACCAGCAGGGTCAGCACGATCAGCAGGAAATTGTTGGTTTCCACCTTCTCGTGGGAAAAGCTCTTGGGAGCGCTATGGTTGTGATCGGACATGAGTAATGCTCCTAGACGCTCAGGCGTGGGCCACGACGGCAGGCACGGCCACCTTCACGGAACGGCCGGAGATCGCGGTCTTCCAGGTGTTCCACAGCATGACCAGCATGCCGCCCAGGTACAGCAGGCCACCGGCCACGCGGATCACGTAGAACGGATAGCTGGCCTTGACGCTTTCGACGAAGGTGTAGGTCAGCGTGCCATCGGGATTGACGGCGCGCCACATCAGGCCCTGCATCACACCGGCGATCCACATCGCGGCGATGTACAGCACGATGCCGATGGTGGCCATCCAGAAGTGCAGCTCGATGGCGCCCACCGAGTGCATCTTGGTCTTGCCGAACAGGCGCGGGATCAGGTAGTACAGCGAGCCCATGGTGATCAGGCCCACCCAGCCCAGGGCGCCCGAGTGAACGTGGCCCACGGTCCAGTCCGTGTAGTGCGACAGCGCGTTGACGGTCTTGATCGACATCATCGAGCCCTCGAACGTGGACATGCCGTAGAACGACAGCGACACGATCAGGAAGCGCAGGATGGGGTCGTCGCGCAGCTTGTGCCATGCGCCCGACAGCGTCATCACGCCGTTGATCATGCCGCCCCAGCTGGGAGCCAGCAGGATCAGCGAGAACACCATGCCCACGGACTGCGTCCAGTCGGGCAGCGCGGTGTAGTGCAGGTGGTGAGGACCCGCCCACATGTAGGTGAAGATCAGCGCCCAGAAGTGGACGATGGACAGGCGGTAGCTGTAGACCGGACGGCCAGCCTGCTTGGGAATGAAGTAATACATCATGCCGAGGAAGCCGGCGGTCAGGAAGAAGCCCACGGCGTTATGGCCGTACCACCACTGCACCATGGCGTCCTGCACGCCGGCGTAAGCCGAGTAGCTCTTCATCCAGCCGGCCGGAATGGCCGCGCTGTTGACGATGTGCAGCAGCGCCACGGCGATGATGAAGGCGCCGAAGAACCAGTTGGCCACATAGATGTGACGGACCTTGCGGATGCCGATGGTTCCGAAGAACACGATGGCATACGAGACCCAGGTCACGGCGATCAGCAGGTCGATCGGCCACTCCAGCTCGGCGTACTCCTTGCCCTGGGTGTAGCCCAGCGGCAGGCTGATCGCGGCGGCGAGAATGACGATCTGCCAGCCCCAGAAGGTCAGGCTGGCCAGCTTGGGCATGAACAGCCGCGTCTGGCAGGTGCGCTGCACCACGTAGTAGCTGGTTGCGAACAGCGCCGATCCGCCAAAGGCAAAGATCACGGCGTTCGTGTGCAGCGGACGCAGGCGTCCGTAGCTCAGCCATGGAATGCCGAAGTTGAGTTCCGGCCAGGCCAGCTGCGAGGCGATCAACACCCCGACAGCCATGCCCACCACTCCCCAGACGACGGCCATGATAGAGAACTGCCTTACGACGGTATCGTCGTAATAGACAGCGTTGTTATTTGAACTATCCATCGTGCACCCCTTAGATTGCTATCAAAGTGTTACTTTCTTCGCTGTCGGGCGTGTTGACCCACGTCAATCGTCCCGAAGAATGCGTTCGCCCTCTTGTTCCACGCTCTCGAATTGCCCGCGATAGACGGCCCACCACAGGGCCGCGAGGATGGCGAGCACAAGCACCACCGACAGCGGGATCAGTAAATAGAGAATGTCCATAGTCAGAACCTCCCCACCGTTGCGGTGGAGCCCGTCGGCATGGTGACGGACGCTGCGGGCGCAGCAGGCGTGCCCGTGTGATTCGTCAAGGCCAGTGGAAAGCTGCGCGCAAGGCGCGCGGCGTTGAGCACCACCAGCAGCGAGCTCAGTGCCATTCCCAGGCCGGCCACCCAGGCAGGCATAAAGCCCGCCAGGGCCAGTGGAATCGACACCGCGTTGTAAGCGGCAGCCCAGGCCATGTTCTGCCGCACCACCTGCAGTGTGCGGCGCGACAACAGACATGCCTGGAGCACCAGTTCCAGGCTGTCGCCCAGAACAACGAAATCTGCGCGCGATTGTGCCAGCGGCACTGCTCTACCAAAAGCAAAAGAGACATGCGCTCCAGCTAAAACTGGGCCGTCGCCCACCATGGCCACATGGTGGCCGGCTGCCTGCGCCTGCTGCAGCCGCTCCAGCTTGTCCTGCGGGCTGCAGCCGCCGTGGGCCTGGGTGATGCCCACGCGCGCCGCCATGGCGCGTGCGGCGTCCTCGCGGTCGCCGGACAGCAGCATCACGGCGATGCCCTGCTTCCCGAGCGCCTGCACGACGGCGGCGGCTTCGGGCCGCACGTCCTCGCTGAGTACAAAGCGCGCCAGCGTATGCCAGCCCTGTTCGGTCTGCTCGGCCAGCAACACGCCCTGCACGGGCTGCTCGCCCGCCACGCCCGCATGCAGGGCCGATCCCAGGCGCAGATGGCGGCGTCCTCCCGGGCCCTGCACCCAGGCGTCCAGGCCCAGGCCTGCCACTTCCTGCATGGTGTCCAGCTTCCAGTGCGTCGCGGCATGGGCGCCAGCCTGCGCGATGGCGCGCGAGGCCGGGTGCATGGACTGGCGCGCCAGCAGCGCCGCCAGCGCCAGCACCTCGTCGGCATCCTCGCCGCGCGCAGGCTCGAACGAGGACAGCGCCAGGCCGTCGCGTGTGAGCGTGCCGGTCTTGTCGAACACCAGGGTGTCCACAGCGGCCAGCGCTTCCAGGCCCTGCAGGTTGCGCACCAGCACGCCGCTGCGCGCCAGCGTGCCGGCGGCCGTGAGCATGGCCACGGGCGTGGCCAGCGACAGCGCGCAGGGGCAGGTGACGATGAGCACGGCCACGGCCACCATCATGGCCTTGCCGGGATCGGTGGGCCACCACCAGATGGCAGCGCCCAGCGCGGCCAGCAGCACCACGACCAGGAAGGGCCGCGCCACCTTGTCGGCCAGCTGGGCCAGGCGCGGCTTTTGCAGCGAGGCGCTTTCCATCAGGCCCACGATCTGGGCGAAGCGCGTGTCGGCCCCCACGCCGTCCACGCGCACATCGACCACGGCGTCCAGGTTGTAGCTGCCGGCCGTGACGCTGTCGCCCTCGGCACGCAGCACGGGCGTGGACTCGCCCGTGAGCAGGGCCTCGTCGGCATGGGTGCGGCCGCGCACGATGGTGCCGTCGGCCGGGAAGGCCTCGCCGCTGAGCACGCGCACCAGGTCGCCGGCACGCAGGCGGCGCGTGGCCACGCGCTCGAAGTGGCCGGCCGCGTTCTCGCGCAGCACGGCATCCGGCAGGCGGTTCATCACGGCTTCCAGCGCGCCGGCCGTGCGGTCGCGCAGCCGCAGCTCCAGCCAGCGGCCGGACAGCAGGAAGAAGACGAACATGGTCAGCGAGTCGTAGAAGACTTCCTCGCCGAAGGGCCCCGAAGGATCGAAGGTGCCCAGTGAGCTGATCACGAAGGTGATCAGCATGCCCAGCGCCACGGGCAGGTCCATGCTCACGCGGCGCTGGCGTATGTCGCGCAGCGCGCTGGAGAAAAAGGGTCCGCAGCAAAACAGCACCACGGGCAGCGAGATGACCCAGGAGGCCCAGCGCAGCAGCGTCTCCATCTCCTGCGACAGGTCGCCGGGGCGGGCCACGTAGGCGGGCCACGCATACATCATCACCTGCATCATGCAAAAGCCGGCCACCAGCCAGCGCCACAGCGCACGGCGGCTTTCGGCCTGGCGGCGCTCGCGCGCAAAGGCATCGCGCGCAGGAAGCGCCTGGTAGCCGGCGCGCCGCACGGCCTCCATCCACTGGGATGGAAGCACCTGCTCGTGGCGCCAGGTGACTCGCGCGCGGCGCGTGGCTGCGCTGACTTCGGCCTTCTCCACCCCGGGCACGGCCCGCAGCGCATCCTCGATGGTCAGCGCGCATGCGGCACAGTGCATGCCCTCCAGAACGACGTGCGAATCCCAGGCAGGGAAATCGGTGGGTTCTTTGGAAGGGTCGGCGGGAGTTGCGGGGCCTGCGGGCCGTCCGAACGAACTCCACTCCTGCGGATCATCCAGCAGCCGGGCCGTGGCCTGCTGCGAGGGCGAGAGACCTGAATCAGGCGCCGCCACCGCCGCCTCGCTGGATGGGGCTGCAATGGTGTGGGGCATGGTTCTTAGCGTAATCGGGGGGCATGATAAGCGTATTGACATTAATCAACCGTTAACTCATGGTTGGGTCTATGCTGACTTCGTCCCACCCATCAGCACACACGAAAGGAGCACGCATGTACAACCGCATCCTGATCGCCACCGACGGTTCCGAGCTTTCCGACAAGGCCGTGGACAGCGGCCTGGGCCTTGCCGCCTTGTGCGGCGCCAGCGTGATCGTCGTCAAGGTGGTCCAGCACTATCCGCGCAGCTACTTCGAAGGCGGCGAAACCGTGGATCTCAAGCAGATCGAACGCATCGAAGGCCAGTGGACGGCCAACGCGCAGACCGTGCTGGATGCCATCCACGCCAAGGGCCAGGCGCTCAAGGTCCACGTGACCACGGAGATCGTCAAGTCCGACCTGGTGGCCGAAAGCGTGATCGACGTGGCCAAGCGCCGCGACTGCGACCTCATCGTCATGGCCTCGCACGGCCGCAAGGGCCTGCAGCGCCTGCTGCTGGGCAGCGAGACGCAGCACGTGCTCACGCACACCCACATTCCCGTGCTGGTACTGCGCTGAAGGGTAGCGGCAGCTTCGGCTTTCGCTGCACAAAAAAAGGCATCGGCGGCGCCGATGCCTTTTGCTTTTTCAATCAGGCCAGGGCGCGACCCGCGCCTTGGCGACCACTCAGGCGAACAACTGCTTGTGCTGGTCGCGCAGGAGATTCTTCTGCACCTTGCCCATGGTGTTGCGCGGCAGCTCCTGCACCACGAAGCAGCGCTTGGGAATCTTGAAATTGGCCAGCTGGCCCTTGAGCGCATCGACCACCGCCTGGGGCTCGAGCGAAGCGCCAGGACGCGGCACCACCACCACCACGCCCACCTCGCCGAAGTCGGGGTGCGGCACGCCGACCAGGGCGCTTTCGGCCACGCCGGGCAGCTCGTTGATGAAGCCTTCGATCTCGGCCGGATAGACGTTGTAGCCGCCCGAGATGATCAGGTCCTTGCTGCGGCCCACGATGCTGACATAGCCCCGCTCGTCGAGCTTGCCCACGTCGCCCGTGCGGAACCAGCCATCGGCCGTGAACTCCTCGGCCGTCTTCTCGGGCATGCGCCAGTAGCCCTTGAACACGTTGGGGCCGCGCACCTGGATGTTGCCGATCTCGCCCACGGCCACGGGCTGGCCTGCGTCGTCCACGATGCGCACGCCCACGCCGGGCAGCGCAAAGCCCACGGTGCCGGCGCGGCGCTCGGACTGGCCGCCGTTGCGGTCATCGGCACGGTAGGGGTTGGAGGTCAGCATGATGGTCTCGCTCATGCCGTAGCGCTCCAGGATGACGTGGCCGGTGCGCTCCTGCCAGTCGCGGTGCGTCTCCACCAGCATGGGTGCCGAGCCCGAGATGAACAGCCGCATGTGGGCCGCCGCCTCGCGCGTGAGCCGCGCATCGGCCAGCATGCGCACGTAGAGCGTGGGCACGCCCATGAAGACGGTGGCGTCACGCATGCGCGAGATCACCGTGCCGGGTTCGAACCTGGCCAGCCAGATCATGGGACTGCCGTTGAGCAGCGCACCATGGATGGCCACGAACAGGCCATGCACATGGAAGATGGGCAGCGCGTGGATGAGCACGTCGCCGTCCTGCCAGCCCCAGTAGTCCTTGAGGGTCTCGGCGTTGGACAGCATGTTGCCGTGCGTGAGCATCGCCCCCTTGCTGCGGCCCGTGGTGCCGCTGGTGTAGAGGATGGCGGCCAGGTCGTCCTCGCCGCGCTCCACCACCTCTTGCTCGTCGCCATGGTGGGCGGCGCGCTCCAGCAGCGTGCCGCTGCGGTCGTCGCCCAGGGTGTAGACATGGGCCACGCCCGAGGTGAAGGCGATCTTGGACACCCAGCCGAAATTGGCCGGCGTGCAGACCACGACGGCGGGCTCGGCATTGCCCACGAAGTACTCGATCTCGGCGGCCTGGTAGGCGGTGTTCAGCGGCAGAAAGACATGGCCGCTGCGCAGCGTGGCCAGGTAGAGCATCAGCGCTTCCACCGATTTGTCCACCTGCACGGCGATGCGGCTGGCGGGCGGCAGCTGCAGCGACTGCAGCAGGTTGGCCATGCGCGCGCTGCCACGGTCCAGGTCGGCCCAGCTGTAGAACAGGCTGGCGCCGTCAGCGCCTATGGCCTCTACGGCCCACTTTTGCAGATCCTGGGGAAAGGCGGCGCGCAAGGCAGCGAACAGATTGCGGTTGGTCATGGCTGTGAAGAAGAAGGAAGAATCCGCTGGGGACCGGGAAATCTCAGGCACGTTCATGGATTGGCGAAGGCGGCGCCACGGACAGCTCGCGCAGGATGCGCTCGCGGTCCGCGTCCAGCGCGGGCGGCTGCCTGCGCACCAGGGGCTGGCCGAGCGAGGCCTGCAAGGGATTGCCCGCCACGCGCAGCGTCTGGCCGCTGGGGGTCTGCACCTGGGCCAGCATGCCGCGCTCGCGCACCTGGGGGTGCTCGACGATGTCGGCCACGCTGTTGTACTCCCCCGCCGGGATGCCATTATCAGTGAGCAACCCCAGCCAATGCGCCCTGGGACTGTCCCGCAGGCGCGCCTGCAGCGCGGCCTTGAGCTCGGCCTGGTGCTCGCAGCGCAGGGCATTGCCGGCAAAGCGCGCGTCCTCGGCCAGTTCGGGCAATTGCAGCAGGCCGCAGAGCTTGCGAAACAGCGCATCGCTGCCCACGGCGATGACGAACCAGCCGTCCTGCGCCGCGAACACATCGAAGGGCGCCATGGAGGGATGCCGCGTGCCGATTGGCCCCGGCACGCTGCCCAGCGCGCCCAGGCGGGCCACGGGGTTCTCCAGCAAGGCCACCTGGCAGTCGAGCATGGAGACATCGACGCGCTCGCCCTGCCCCGTGCGCGAGCGGCGCATCAAGGCCGCCTGTGTGCCGATGACCGCGTACAGGCCCGCGCCCAGGTCGCCGATGGACACGCCCACGCGGCAGGGCCCGGCGTCCGGGTGGCCGGTCACGCTCATCATGCCGCTCATGGCCTGCACCACCATGTCGTAGGCGGGAAAGCCGCTGTAGGGACCCGTCTGGCCAAAGCCAGAGACCGAGGTCATCACCAGCCGGGGATGGCGTGCATGCAGGGTCTCCCAGCCATAGCCGAGCTTGTCCATGGTGCCGGGGCGAAAGTTCTCGACCAGCACATCGGCGCCTTGCAGCAGGCGCTCGAAGACCTCGCGGTCCTGGGGCTGCTTGAGGTCCAGCGCAATCGACTCCTTGTTGCGATTGACCGAGAGGAAATAGGCCGAGCCCCCGTCCACGAACGGCCCGATGCCGCGCGCATCGTCGCCCGTGCCGGGCTGCTCCACCTTGATCACGCGCGCGCCCAGGTCGGCCAGCATCTGCGTGCACATGGGGCCGGCCAGCACGCGCGTGAGGTCGATGACGGTAAGGCCTTGCAGCGGCAGGCCCGTGGCTTGTTCATTCATAGGGATTTCCATATCGTTATCTATTGCTTGACGCGACACCCACAACCCGTGGGACCGGCGGGGCCCAAGACCAGGACACCGAGGAAGGGCCGCTCCCGCACCGAGGGTGTCGTCGCCCCCGCGAAGCGAGAGGGGGAAGGCACGTGGCGCCTCAGGGGGGGTCTCACTGCAGCCCGGCGCCGGAACGCTGGGTCAGGGCCTTGGACTCCTGCCCTTCCTTCAGGGCCCAGGCACGGAATTCCTCTAGGGATGCCGAGGGCGCGGCCAGATTGCCCTGCTTGGCCAGCCTGGCCTTCACATCGGGGTCTTCCAGCGCCTTGGTGCTGGCATCGAACAGCTTCTTCGCCACGTCCTCGGGCAGACCCGCCGGGGCGAACAGGCCGAACCAGAACGTGTAGTCAAAGCCCGGCACGCCGGACTCCTTCATGCCCGGCAGATCGGGGAACAGCGGCGAGCGTTCGGCCGTGCTCACGGCCAGCATGCGCAGCTTGCCCGCCTGGGCGAGCGGCAGCACGGAGGGCGGCGTGCCGAAGGTCAGGTCCACATCGCCAGCGGCCACGGCCTGTATCGATGGCGCCCCGCCCTTGAACGGCACATGCAGCATGCGCAGGCCGCCGCTGGCGCCCGCGAACGACAGCGTGGCCAGGTGCGTGATCACGCCTGCGCCCGAGGAGGAATAGCTGAGCTTGTCGGGCTGGCTGCGCGCCAGCGCCACCAGATCGCCCACGCTCTGGCCCGGAAAATCCTTGCGCACGGCCAGCAGCATGGGGGCCGAACTCCAGCGCGTGATGCCCGTGAAATTGCGCGCGCCTTCATAGCGCGCGCTCTTGTAGAGCAGCTGGTCCGAGCCATAGATGTTGGCGCTGCCCAGCAGCAGCGTGTAGCCGTCGGGCGCTGCACGCGCCACATGCTCGGAGGCCAGCGTGGTGCCGGCGCCCGGGCGGTTGTCCACCAGCAGGGGCTGGCCCAGGATCTTGCCGACCTTGTCGGCCACGATGCGCGCCACCGCGTCGGCGCCGCCGCCGGGAGGAAATCCCACGACCAGCGTGACGGGCCGGGTGGGATAGGACTGGGCCATCGCGCCACCGGCCAATCCGGCCAGCAGCAACGACAGTGCAAAACGCTTGAACATGGCTTGTCTCCTCTTTATTGATACCCCCTGAGTCGCTGCGCGCCTTCCCCCAAAGGGGGACGACACCCTCGGTGCGGGAGCGGTCCTTCCTCGGAGTTCCCGGGTTGGGCCGCGCCGGTTCCGTGGGCTGTGGGCGGTAGGCAGCACCACGGGCAATCTGCGTGTATGCGGGAGGATGCGGTTCAGCGCCCCTTGAACTCCGGGCTGCGTTTCTCGCGCCAGGCCCGGCCGCCCTCCTGCAGGTCTTCGGAGGCGATGCTGCGCTGCACCTCGCGCGTGATCTCGGCCACGTCATGGCGGCCGCGCGCAATCAGGTTCAGGTGCTTTTTCATGCCGAACAAAGGGATGGGCGCCATGGCGGCCAGCGTGCCGGTGAGCTGGGCCACGGCCGCGTCGAAGGGTTCGCGCAGCGTCGACGGCCGGGGAGCGATGTCAGGAACAGCCGCTTGGCCGTGTCCAGGCCCAGGCGCGAGACATAGCGCTCCAGCCCGCCCGCGTAGAAATGCAGGCCCAGGCGCGCGGCCGGCATGAACATTTCGGCCGCCGTGCTGCCCACGCGAAAGTCGCAGGCCAGGGCCATGTCGGTGGCACCGCCGTAGACGCCGCCGTGGATGGCGGCCACGGTCACGGCGCGGCATTGCTCGATGGCGTCCACCATCTCGCCGAAGCTGCTGCCCTCGGTCTGGCTGCCTTGGATCTCTGATATATCATAGCCACTGCAAAAGTACTTGCCCTCGCTGCGCAGCACCACCACGCGCACATCGTCGCGGCGGTTGATAAGCTCCACATGCGCGACCAGCGTGCCCAGGTCTTCGGGGGCCAGCTTGTTGGCCGCTTCGGGGCGCTGCAGCGTGATGGTGGCCAGGTGATCCTGGATGTCGAGTCTGGGTGTCATATGTATCAGTCAGTCAATCAGATATATTTGAATTAGAAAATGCTTCCAGCCAAGCAGCCATTGGAGAAAACCCCGGCCACGTCCAGCCTGCAGGAGCGTATACGGCAATCGCTGGAAGACGAGCTGCGCTCAGGCGCCATGCAGCCCGGCGATGCCATCGACGAACCGGCCCTGTGCGAGCGCTTCGGCGCCTCGCGCACGCCCGTGCGCGAGGCGCTGCTGCTGCTGGTGGCCAAGGGGCTGGTGGAGATCGTTCCGCGCTCGGGCATCTATGTGCGGCGCCTGGATGCGCGCGAGCTGGTGGCCATGATGGAAGGCCTGGCCGAGCTGGAAGGCGTGCTGGCCCGGCTGGCCGCCACGCGCATCCATGCGCAGCTGCGCGAGCGGCTGCAGGCGGCGCTGGCGCACACCGCCGCCTGCGCCCAGGCGCAGGATGCCCAAGGCTATGTGCAGGCCAACATGCAGTTGCACGAACTGATATACGAGGCCAGCGGCAACGACTTCATCGTGGACGAGACCCGGCTGCTGCGGCTGCGCATCACGCCCTACCGGGGCCGCATGTTCGAGAAGCCGGGCCGGCTGGCGCGCTCGCAGCAGGAGCACGTGGCCGTGGTGTCTGCGATCTGCGCGGGCCAGGCGGAGGTGGCCGCCGAGGCCATGCGCCAGCACATCTGCGCAGGCGGCAGCGCCTTCACCGACATGGTGCTGGGCGCGCCCGCAAGCGCAGGCTATGAACGCCCGCGCAAGCCGAGATAGCCCGAAGAGGGCTCAGGGCCGCACTTCGAAGGCCAGGAACTGCGTGACCTGGTTGTCCGCGAAGTTGTTGTCGGCCACCAGCACCAGGGTGCGGTTGCCGTTGGCCAGGCGCGGGCCCCAGGAGATGCCTTCGATGTTGTCCAGCTTGACGCCCTGGTAGGTCACGGGCATCTCCAGCAGCAGCTCGCGCTTCATGGGCTTGTAGCTGGCGCCCACCAGGCTCTTGAAGCTGCGCACATCGGTGGTGTCCGGCTCGATGGTGGCGCGCGTCAGGCGGATGGTGTTGCCTAGGCCGTCGGCAAAGGCGCGCTCGATGGCGATGAACTCGTGGTTGGAGACCGCCAGCAGCTCGGGCAGGCCGTTGTCCGGCGGAAAGCTGCCGCTGGCGGCCTTGTCCAGCGGAATCTTCGGCAGCTGGTAGACGTACTGCGCGCCGGACTTGCCCGTGGCCGGATCGAGCTTGAGGACGCGGACCACGCTGCCCGCCGCCAGCGTGGTGAGGGGGCCGTCTTCCACCAGCGCATCCTCGTTGGCCGTGAACACGCTGCCGTCGGGCGTGACGGCCAGGGCCTCGAACAGCTTGTTGTTGCGCCCTCCGCTGGTGGTGTTGTCCACGTAGTTGAAGGCCGCAGGCGTCTCGAAGTCGCGCACGAAGCTGCCGTCCACCCTGATCTCGCGCACGAAGGGCTGGAACAGGCTGGCGGGGTCGGTGCTGAAGTTGCCCTCGCTGGACACGTAGAGATTGCCGTTGGGCGCCACGCGGATGCCTTCGGGGTCCACGGTGCGGCGCGTGCCGGGCAGGGGCTGGCCGTCACGGCCCTTGAGCGTGACCATCTTGCGGATGGTCACGGCCTGGATGGCCTTGTCATCGAACTGAATGCCCAGGTTGTAGAAGCGCGGCGTGCCGCGCTCGCCGCCGCGCTCATCGGAGATGGCCCAGTAGCTGCCATCGGGCGCGCGGTCCAGGCCGGAGATGCCGCCGAACTCCACGCCGTCGAACAGTGTCTTGGTCTTGATGCTGTAGTCGCCGATCAGGCGCAGCGAGCCGATGGTCTCGGGGCCGTCGTCGCTGCCGCCGCAGCCTGCCAGGCCCGTGGCCGTGCCGAAAGCCAGGACCAGCGCGAGCAGCACGGATGCGGGCGAGCGGACCTTGTCTGCCTTGTTCATATTCCCTCCCAGGATGGATCTCAGAAGGGATGGACCGTAGCCAAGGCCCGTGACAGGGTGGTGACATGCACGCGCATGCCGCCGCCCTGCCCCCGCCCTGACCGGCCCCTCGTCCGCTACTCCAGCTTGGCGCCCGAGGCCTTGACCACCTGGGCCCAGCGCGGGATCTCGC
>ERZ778027.4407-NODE-4407-length-12097-cov-11.450091_pt1 | contig 12097 bp, 10 predicted proteins | sample MGYA00375757_ERZ778027 | MGnify/ENA primary metagenome ERZ778027 (study PRJEB29350, sample SAMN05389817) | bioreactor metagenome | isolation source: Ammonium sulfate bioreactor | place: South Africa: University of Cape Town | collected 2014-02-18 ... | reverse complement strand
TGGTGGTTCAAGCTACGAATCATCATCATTCAGCTCATCATCATCAAGCTATTAAATAATTAATAAATAACATTCAAAACCAGAAAAACTCGCTGGATTTCATCATGAACAGTACTTAAGCTTCTTTTTTCCTTGGAAAGATCATGTTTTGTTCTTTTTTTCTCCTTAACTTCATTTTATTATTTAGCCTTTACGTAGACTTACCATCATAGAATATTGTACTTTTTTATATTCTATGTTTTTTTGGTTTAATGTTAAAATTATTAATAAATTGATTATGTGAAAAAAATTCAATTCTTTTATTTCCTAAAATTTTATTTTTGAGAAAAGGCGAATAAATATTACAAATTTGACTTTCAATTTTTTTCTCCACCGATTCGTACAACCGAACCTGTAGGTGTATCAATAATATGCGCTAGATTGGCTCCAATTAAATCGTGAATATGATATTCAAAGCCTAGTAAACAATGTTTCTTTGTATCACGTTGTCGAAATTCATTCATTGACATTTCTCTGTATGTTCGTCTTGCTAACATCTGTAAAAGTATTCGTCGACCTTTTTCGACACAACGAACTAACGGAGCGAGGCCAGGTATTGAAAACCAATATTGATCACTTTCTTTTGGTAGAAGTAAACCCGATTGAATAAGCAAATTAATATCATTTGTATTCATTTGAAAATTATTTTCCAGAGCATTCTTTTCAATTGATAAACGTATCGATTTCGGTAGGACGTTGTCAATAAAATGTTGTTTTAAACGGTTCGAATTTAATAATTGTTGTTCGATTAATAATTGATAATCACTTGTAAACATTAACATAATGCCGAAATCTGAATGAAATAAACGTATCTGATTTTGTTGAAACATATTTTGAAGTTCGCAATCGATTAATGTACGACTATTTGGTTCATGAGAATATAATTGATGTTTGAAAAAGATCGGTGGCATTCGAAGATAACGAATAAACGCATTTTTCGATTGTTCAACAAGGAAGTTTAATGACGATTGAGTTTTCAAAGAGTCGACTTTTGTTTTCAATCGTTTCGATGCTTGAGATTTTAATGATGAATACGAACGTTTCATTTCGCAATACTAAATCTGACGATGATTGAAAAGACAGACACAAAGAAATCAAACATTTTATTTGTTAATCTAACAATCGAACAAAAGTTGACGGTCATAGATGTCCCAGTTGAATATCTATCATATGCAGACATCTATTGATATCTATGGCTGAAATATTAACCAAAGAATAGTAAGAATGATAGTTTAGTTAAGCTAACGAGAGGGAATCAATCGTTTACACGTCCTACACAAGTCTCGACGTCATCATATTTCGATTTTGACAAAGACTGTGTTCTTGAGGGTTTTATCACGTTAGTTTTGTCCATGAATAAATGATAATCGAATGAAAAGAAATCAAATTTGTTTTCTTTTTTTACTTTTCGTTATGTTAATATTTATTTTATTTATTTACTTCTCTGTACCATTGACATTCTTCTAGATTCACTTTCTTCGTCGTCTTGTCAATAAGTGATAGAATGCTTCGAAATCGAAGAGAATGATCCGAACAATTCGAGATTCAGTCGTATTCGAAGCATTTCAAATCGTATCATTATGTATGGTCTGGTATGGTGAGTACACAAAAATAAATATGATTTTCTTGTTTTAAAAATCAATTTTAATTTGACTTTTTTTTCTTTTTCAATTGTTCAGGTGTTTCAGCAGCAGGCAATGTTATTATTAAAGAATTACTCAACGAATTTCCATTTCCGTTGACTGTTACTTTAGTACAATTATCCAGTGTTTGGATACTTAGTATTCCATTACTTCGGTAATGAATATTTTTACGTCAAAATTAAATCTTAGTTGAAATCTATTTAGTTTATGGAAAGTTCCATCACCGGATTTTCTCTATGAAAATCGTAGTTATTATTTCAAAATCATAGTCCCTTTATCGATAGGTAAATTTCTTGCCCAAGTCTCATCTCATGTCAGTCTATGGAAAGTCCCGGTATCTTATGCTCACACTGTCAAAGCAACAATGCCGTTATTTACTGTGTATGCGAAATATAATTGATTTTCAAAAGATGAATTTTTCTTTTCGAAGGATTTTATCTCGTTTAATACTTCGTGAAAAACAATCTTATCCCGTTTATTTTTCTCTTCTACTGATTATTATCGGCGTTATTATTGCAACAGTGACAGAAATTTCATTTAATTTAACTGGACTTATCAGTGCTTTATTATCGACATTTGGTTTTTCATTACAAAATATTTATTCAAAAAAAGTAAATTCAATTCGAATGAAAACAAATCTATTCGATTTCATTTTTTGTTTGTGCGCAGTCATTAAAAGATATATCAATTCATCATTTTGCATTGTTACAAATTCTTGCCAAAACTTCATGGTGTCTATTTGTTCCATTTTGGTTTTTCTATGACGGAATCGAGCTTTTCTACAATACCAAATATGTAAAAACAAAATCGAATTCAAATAATTATTATCGATTTGCTTTTTTTTCTATTTAGCATTCGTATCATCCAGCGATGAAAATCTTTGTCTATTTATCTATTGATGGTGTACTCACATTTGTTCATAATGTCGTTGCTTTTACCATGATCTCACTCGTATCACCTTTGTCATATAGTATTGCTAATAGTACGAAACGTATCGTGGTCATATGCATATCATTATTAGTTTTAAGAAATCCTGTTACAACTGCAAATGTTATCGGTATGACAATTGCTTTATTTGGTGTTATGTATTACAATAAAGTGAGAAGATTGTCAAGTGACTTTGTTTTTTCCTATGAATTTGATTTGTTTTAGGCAAAATATGATCAACGTCGTGCTCAACATAAAAAAGCAATAATACCTTTGGTTAAAAGTGAACCGAATTTGAATACTCTCAATTTGGGTACTATTCGATTTACACATCCTGACTCAGAATTAACATCTCGACATCATCACCCACATATTGACTTATCTCAACCTTATTTTAACGGTTTCATCCCGAATTATGCAAGTAAAACATATAAAAATGTTTAACTTAACATCGATGATATGTTTTCTTTTTCTTCTTCTGTTGTGTTATGATTCATGATTAAATATCTAATTATTAATTTAAATTTATTCTTAAAAGAGTAAACTAGGAAGATTACATTGGCATTTGTTGCCACCTTGTTTGAAAAGAAGAGAAAAAAAAGATGCAGCAATTCAACATTAGAAATCAACAAAGCATTAATGCGGCAAAAAAAAAGAATGGGTAAATAGTAATAATAATTATAATAATAATAATAATAATAATAATAATAATAAATGTTTTAAGAAAAAAAAAGAGAAAAATCTTTAACGCAACAAAATTTTTCATGATACAAAAGAGAAGAATGTGTGTATGTGAATGTGCTTTCTCGAATATTTGAACTATCGGAATAAGATTTAAAAAAAAAGAGAAGAAAATGTCTTGACTAGTTATTGGAATGAAAATCAATGTACATGCGTACACACAGACATCATCGATTGTCAATTCGTCGTTAGGAATGCTTATTTACATAGAACAAATGATCATATGACTAGAAAACCAAGGAAAAATGCACTGTGTGTCTGTGTTTTTATGAGTTAATATGGTTTGGCAAGATCTTTCGGACGTTTCAATTGAACTTTCAAACGTTTCATGCCTATTTGAAATCCATTCATCGATTGTATGGCTAAAATACAACAGCAAATGAAAAAAAACTCACGAAAGAATGTTTTAGAATTGAACTACCTTGTTGAGCACATTGTGGATTATCATAGGAGACAAAGCCTGAAAAACAAAAACGAGATTAGTACGATGTACATTTGTTTATCTTTGAGAAAAAAAAGAAAGAGAAAAAGAAAGAGAGATGCACAGACAAGAAGAAGAAGAAAAAACTAGAGAAGAAAACTGTATTGGATTGTCACATCACAACATCAAATAAAACTAATTCAAAAAACTTTCATTTTCAAATATTTCTCACAACTTGATGCGGCGATCCAGCACAGAATTCAAATCTTGTATTTTTTTCGTTCGTTCTCATCGTCAAGATCTCTTATCTTTATCCCGAAATTCTCTTTCTCAAAGAAAATATCTCATATCTACCAAAACATTTGGATTGATTAGTCGCTCGATCAACGTAAACTTTAGCCGATATAACATTGCCAAATGGCATGAACATTGATGCAAGTTCGGAATCACCGAATTCTTGTGGTAAATGGTAGATGAAAAGATTACAACCGTCAGGGCCGAAGAACTGTGGTAGAGCTAAGAAATCGAAATCGAATTAGTTCCTTTTTTTCTTTGTTTCGTCTTTATCAAAACACATTAGAAATCGAAGAGAACGAAAGGATCTTTTTTCATCGAGAGAGAATTTCGAAACAAAACACAAACCTTCTTTGCCTGGTGATGCCAATGCACCTGGAATGAGTGTTGTTGTTGGCAAATGAGAATAGATTGCTGTTGGAGTGTAGATCGGATATTGAGCTGGCAATGTCGTATAAGCAGTAGCAGGTTGTAATTGAATACCAGTAGCTGTATCGATTGTTGGACCAACAACTGCTGAAAGACGAATCGAAATGAATTTTTAGCTGTTTTTTGTTTTTCACTTGAGATCTTACTTGGATATTGCATTCCCGATGAGAATAAATCAGCTGGTTGACCATTCGGACCAGTGACTGCTGTTTGATAAATCGTTGCTGGTCCATTGTTAACAGGTGATGCATTAACTAACGAACAATTCGGAAAGTCCATATTGTCGCACTCGCCTTAAGAATTATTTATTTATTTTCGTAAAACTTAATCGAACACTGTTTAATTTACCTGTCGATGGTGTCATCGTTCCGTTACTCATTGGTTGACCAGATGTAGTTAAAACTGGTATCGTCGTATACGCTGTTGGATGAGCACCGGTTGACGATGCTAATAACGCTTGTTGTTGAATTTGTGTGTAACCTTGATAATTTAAATTGGCAGCGATCTGTTGAAGTACTAATGGATTCGATAGGAGTCCGAGTGGTCCAGCTAATTGCTGCATACGTCGTAATTGTCGTTCTTTTTCTGTATCAGCGAATTTAACAACAATAGATGATGATGCACCTGGAAATGTTTGACTTCCATGAATATTCTGTATGGCTTGTTGAGCTTCATTGTGAGTCGCATATTTGACAAATGCACATCCTTTACTATCGCCATTTGGTCCGCGTAAAATCGTACATTCTTCGATTGTTCCGTACGGTTCGAATATCGTTCGAACATTTTCTTCAGTCATTTGTTTATTCAACATTCCCACGAATAATTTTCGATCCTCTATTGATTTAACAAACAAAACAAAGAAAAAAAATGACGCGTCCATTAGTATTTTCTACATGGTCAACAATCGAAAAACATCTGTCATCTGTCCACATACACATACATACACACATATACGTATTCCAAACTCGATTGATTTTCACTGTCTGCCTGTCTGTCGAGCGGGATAAACTAGTTTATTAATCATGCATAGTGACATATGACATGTTTCACCTCGAATTCATCGGTTATTCTACTCACATAGGAGTTCGAAATCGATTTGAAATGAAATTTTATTATTTTCTCACCTAAATTGCGAACTCGATTAATTGCTGATGAAGAATATTGAGTTTGAGCAGTTGATGCTGATGCTGTGCCGGCTACGACCATCATTTATGAATAATATGGAAACGAAAGAGAACGCTGATGAAGATGTAAAAAGAAATTTTCTTTCTTTTTCTGCGCTCGGAAATCCCCAGCGTCTACTTCTATTCTCTCGTTTTTTTTTGTCGACCGGAAAAAGTAGTCACTCTTTTTCTCTCTCTCTCTCTGTCTCTATTTTTCTTTCTCTTTCTCTTTCTTTTTCTCAGCAAATACCTAGCTAGCTATCCGTCGTTCTATTCTTTTTTTTCTGCTGGGTCAAGTTTCTTTTTTTTTTCGCGACGAGCGCGTCGACGATGAGAAAATCTTATTAGTCTCCTTTTTTTGTGTCTATCAAAGAAAAAAAAGAGGATGCTGCTGCTTCTCTCGTACCGATTGGACAATTTGTTTCTTTTCAGAAGAAAAAAAAAGAAGAAATTTCTTTTCATTGAACAATTAACCTAATGTATATGTGTGTATGTGTAATATGACGAAAATGACAGGAAAAAACGGGGGGAAAATATTGGCAATTCAAAAGAGAGAACAAAGATAATCATTAAACGAGAAGATACGTATGTTGGTGATGTACTTTTGGTTTTACAACGATAAGACTGAGCACAATGAAAAAAAGAACCAGCACGACGATTTGACATGACACCATTGATTTTAGAGAATATAGAAAAAAAAGATGAAGTGAATCAGCAACAACACAGGCACCATCAAAATAAGAACTACCATCGATATAAAATAACTCACATTATGAAATTCTGTTGTCGCGGCTGCGGCTGCTGCTGCTGTCGTTAGAATCATATCAGTAGGTACTAATCAAAAAAGATTATGAGAGAGAACCGGAAGAATTGGCAGATTTTTTATTTTGATTTCATTCTTTGTCTTGAGAAAATAAACTCCGATTGATGCCGCCTCATTTCCGTCGTTTCTTTTCTCATTAGCAAAATTTTGTTCATTTCCTTCTCGTTTCTACTAAGGTGTTATGCGCGTGTATGTGTGTGTGTGTGTATGTGAAAATGGAATGACCAATAAATAAACGATCCGTTCGTTATAAGATATCAAAGAGAAAGAACCAATGAATTGATTACCTGTTCGTGATTCGCTATCAGCTGGCTTGACTTGAATAGGTCGACTCATCTAAAATGATGAAAATTAATATAAGAATTTTGCTTTTCCTTAGAATTGAAGATGTTAGCAAACTTGGCAGTATTTTATCATGTTCTTACTCTTCAATTTTTCTGTGACAACGTCGTCTCCGTCGACTCGTTTTTTTTTCTTTTTCTACTTCATCATTTTCTTCTACTTTTCTTTCGTCGTTTCTCTCTATCATTCTCTAATCTTCTCTATGCGCATGTCTCTCCTGAGCTACATAATTAGAAACTAAAATGATGCGATGACTATTCAGTCAATGACGTTGCATTTCCGTTTTAACCTAAGGAGGAGCATTGGAACGTGGAGCTTGAAATATTAATTGCAAAGCATGATGCTCTTTCGATTTCAACATGATTTAGCTCGAAAGCACACGCTCGTGATGATTCGCCAGCGGCGATTTCCGCAGCAGAATCGACGAGCTGTTTACTGACCATCTGCATGTTTTTCTCTCGTCGTCAACTCGATCGTTGAGTTCAAAATCATAATGAACAAGAAAACTGACACGTGTCCTTTTACTAAACACAATTATTTCGACCAAGCGTATGTAATCAACGAGAGAATGAACGTCTTTCTTCTTTTTAACTTACGACTAGAGTTGGAGATTCAGACGATGTCGAAGCAGGAGACGTATCAATGCTGTTGTCACGATATTTTCTTTTCATTGCGCGTTTGTATCGCGCTCTCCAACTGACGTTGGTTAGTCGGAATTGAAAAGCATGTTCAAATACACGCACAGTCGGAGTAGATCGATACAATAATGGCTTATTTCTTCTTCTTTTTCTTTTTTCTTCTCGTATTCTCTCTAAACTCGAAGTAATTTTCCGAACACCAGCGAAGAAAAGAAAAACGAGAGAGAAAAGAACGAGGAAAAAAAGGCGATGCGAAGCAAAAAAAACGTCAAGCATAAAAAAAATCACATCTATATGAATGAGTTTGTTGCGTGTGACGATGAAAAATAAAGCGTATGGAAACCGTATTTATTTAATCGAGAAAGTATAAAAAGACTTATCAACTAAACATCTGTAAATGAAATAGCTGTCTTTTGTCAATAATCGAATCCCACAGGTATTCAAAGCTAACAGACGAACTTGATTTTCATCGACTGAATAGAAAAAATTGAACACGTTATTTCTGAATGGAGAATTTAGTTTGCTAGATGATTTTCTCGGGTGAATGTTGCTGAGTAACTAAACTAGTGACATCTGAACGATACTTACGCCAGGCAGCGTGCGACGTTCATGCAGTGCTTGTTGAGCTTTGAGTGCTGAATCACGATGATAATAAGTTAAAAAAGCACATCCTAAAACGAATAGAAAACATCGAATATTGGAAAAAATATTTTCGATTCGTACCATCGTAGGTATCGAGCAACATGATGATTAGAAATTTGCTTGTGAATAAGTGTCTCAACTAAATTTTCAAATTGACCATCTGTCAAGGAAGCAGAACGCGAAAAAAAAATATCGAAACTCATGATTAATGTCGCCGTCTCGGACATATAAGCTGAGAAAAATCACCTTATGCCATCGAATGTTGTTCTTGTTCTTTTTTTCGTTCTGACAAACGCGAATGTATTTAACAAGTTGTCGAAATGTATTATGTTCTATTTCATGTTCCGCTTAGGCAGATGGCTGGTGGCACGCGACCTCAACACACACACACACACAAATATGATCAATCGATTGATTTTTCTTTCTTTCTTTCTTCTCCCACTTGTCATGTCTACCTAACGTGAACAACATTAAAAGATTGAAATCGACTAGCCGCTCAAATGGACAAATAAGTAACGGAAATACGCGTGTGAAATCGATTTCAATTTTCAATTCAAACAAGGCACCTACCACGATGCATGCCCGTGAAACGATCTTTGAGAACAGTCAATTCATAAATTTGTCCAAATTCTTCAAATATAGGCCGAAGATCATGTTCTTCTAAATGTCGTGGTATTTGTCCAACAAATAATTTAACTGTATCGGTATCTTTGAGATCGGATAAAGGTGATGTTGAACCACGTGACATATAGGTTGTTGGCGAAGCAATGGGCGACATATAAGACGAGCTTGCCGGTTGTATAGGTGTTAATTGAGATGATAAATGATTATTGTGTTGTGGTGGTGGTGGCGGTCGTTTATGTTGTGTTGATATTGACGAACTTGACGATGATGATGATGATGACGAAGTAGGCGGAGGCGGAGGAAGAACGGTCGGTGCTGCTGTTGGATACAATGTTGCATATTGCATTGATGATGTTGTTTGAATAGGAGTGAAATATGTATGTGACGATGGTAATGGCTGTTGGTGACTGTATTGCATTTGGTAGGAATAATGATCTGGAAGAATGAGTAAGCACACTTGTGACAAGACGAAGGAGAGAAAAAAAAATTCAAGGAGAAAAAAAAACAGATCGCTTAATGAGGACTATGACTGTTATATTGACACACACACACACTTTCTGCAAATGCATTCCAAAAATATAGTAACAGAGAGAAGAAAGAAAAAACGAGACTATGAAAGAGTAACAAATAGGCAGAAGAAAAATCTTCTCTTTCTATTTTTTTCTCCCAATGTCCCTCATCGATATGTATACTTGCGTTTTTTTTAATACGATAGGCAGAAAAGGCAAAAAAAACTAGTATGATTAGTGAATGAGAAAGAAAACGGAGGAAGAGACAGAGAGAAAAAGAAAGGGAAAATCATCTTTACATTGTCGACCATTATAGCAAGAATGAACAACTAGGAAAAAAAAGAATTAATTTATATGTTAAACCAAAAAAAACGGAGGAAAAGAAGAAAAATGTTTGTAGCTCACGACATCAATATATTGACATAAGACGTTTTTCGTCAATACTTTAAGATAGACCAAAGATCGATGTGATAATCATCTTTATGAACGAGTGTGAATAATAATGACGTTTTGTCAGTCTCTATCCAAATAGAATAGCTCATGAATGATGAGTTCTTCTAATCATCATTTTACAATTTAAAGCCAATAACTGATCATAAACGGAAGACGTTTTCCTCCCTCCTCTCTCTCTCTTTCTTGTTGTACGCTCGCGCGCGCGAACGCATTATTACAATTAGGAAATTGAATTGAATCAGCAAGCGGTCAAAATTTGCCTATCGTGAGGATTTTCGTTCTAGCATTTTATCTCCAATATAATTATCGGCTGAAGGAGAGAGAGAGAGAAAACAAACGGAAAATAAATCTAACTCGTAACTAGTTCAATCAACTAAGAAAGTAAATGAGTACGGACTTTTCCCGATTTTTTTTCTCTTCTTCTTACTTATACGCTCCTTTGTTTTTATAGTTAGACAAACATTGGCAAGAGAATTGTGTGTTTCAAAGAAAATCATACCTGATTAATTGTGTGTATTTGTTTTCTGAGAAAGAGAAAAAAAGACAAATGATCTCTGTATGCGTGTGTGTCATTTCTTCAAATGCTAACATTAAAGACAAAAAAAAATAGAAACAACGGTTCAAAGTTTTGCTTTTTAATATTTGTTCAATCAACCGAAAGCACCTGAACAGTTCTCTCATTGATTTGTCTTCTTCTATCGTGCATTTTTAAGTCGAAAAATATCACATTAAAATGACTCCGTCGATCGAACTGAAATCCAAATTGATTTTGTGCCGCAACGACGCTCATCATCAAGACAAATTTAATTAGGCAAATTTTTTTGAAATAACAGAATCGAATCGAATCGAATGAATCTATTTCTTTTTCTTTTTAATTTGACAGATGTCTAAATATCTTTTTCTTATCGTTTTCAATGACTGATTTCTAATTTGTTTAACGATGATCTCGAAACAGATGGAACGAACGTTTTGATGTGTTCTCTCTCTCTCTCTCTCTCTCTGCTTGTCATTCATTTGCAATGCTTATAGTCTGCCAATGAACAAAAAACCGTATCGTCAAACAGGAAGGAAGATTTAACATAAATGAATAATCGAGAGAAACATTTGTCAACGAATTGTTTGAATAACGGCTTGTTTTTTTAATCAAAATTACAAAATTATACAGTTTAACTTTTCAAAAGAAATTAGTCCGGAATTGTTTCTCTCACGCTATGGGGAAAATATAATCATTTCTATGATCTCTATTTAATATTTTATTCAATTATTTATTCATACAGAAAGAGAATTTTCTTTATGAATTTTTCATTGTCTTAACAAGAATAGAATAGAAGCAGCAGCCACAAGAAAAAAAAACGAAGAAAGAATTTTTATGTCAAATATTTAAATTATACGAGTATACAATCCGATTGATAAAATACTTTTATGATTCATTTGATTTACTGATAAGATATAATCAACAATTGAGTATATTGTTTATGAGATCAGTATCATAGCAATCGAATGTTGTTTTTTTACATAATCATGAATGCATTATCATAGTTGTTTTCTTCTCATCACTTCAAGCCATAACTGTCGTAGGACAAGAGAAATAGATTGATTCCTTATGACGTACATATGGATAAATATGTATATATGTGCACTTGTTTTCTTCATCATTTGCTTCGAATCCACACCAGTCGATAATTGATTTGTTGCTCGACAAGATAAGAAGAGAAAAAAGAAAGTAAAACTCTATTGAGCGGGGTCAAACGTATGAACTCAAAACTCTCTCATCGAACAGTGTGAACAAATATTTTCTCCTTCGATTCTTATCGCCGTTTTCGAACAATGAGACAATAGTAGTAGACCTAATATTCTATAGACCAAAGAAGAAGAAGAAAAAAATCACAAAACACACAGTTTGACATTTTCATACGTTAGCGTAGTTTAATTAATAGTTTTTTTTCTCTCCTCCTCTTTTGCTCTTCTGTAAATGAAGGGCGGAAGATGGAATGTTATCCGCCACTTTGAGTGACTGAATAATATGCATACATACTCTTTTCTCTTCGAAACCTACGCATACGTACATTCAATTGACTACGAGAGCGAAAAAAAAGAATGAGAACGAAAGAAAGAACGTCGTGACGAAGAGAGAAAAAAAATCAAACAAGGTGTATTCATCAATATGTACGTACGCGTGTATGTGTGTCGAAGAAAAATGTTGTCTTAGATGACATTTTCGTTCTTACCTTGAATCAGAGTTCTCTCGAATTTTTTTTGTCTTCTAATTGAAAAGAACGTGTAGGCTAGATGAAATTACATTTTAGATTCAAAGGTTAGCTCATTCGATTTAATTTGTCTCGTTCGAGTAATATGATACTATAGTTTTTCTCATGGCTCCATTAAGTGAATACAAGTGAGTACGTAGGA
>ERZ778027.4402-NODE-4402-length-12112-cov-23.910177_pt1 | contig 12112 bp, 8 predicted proteins | sample MGYA00375757_ERZ778027 | MGnify/ENA primary metagenome ERZ778027 (study PRJEB29350, sample SAMN05389817) | bioreactor metagenome | isolation source: Ammonium sulfate bioreactor | place: South Africa: University of Cape Town | collected 2014-02-18 ... | reverse complement strand
GATTTTTCGCATTAGGAATAAGATGATCTTGTAGAATTCGAACGAAATAGGGACCGTCCATGATATTCCGAAACGAATGACAGCCGATAAGTCCTTTAATACTGATCCCGCCCCATACCATAATCTTCTGTCTATTCTTTGGTATTCGTTTAACTTCAGCACTCGGGTTCAACGACCAACGTCGGATTGTATTACGAAACAATTGATAGCATGTTTCATCGGTAAATATTGTTCTACTCCAATCATCATTTTTATGCTTAATTGAGGGTGTTGAGGGTGTTGAGAAAGTACTGCCTTGAGGGTGAGGCTTATATAAAGAACAACCACGACCCGGATTTCCCTTCTAACTATCTCGCAGACGGTGAATGCCTCAGGCGTTACTATAGTTGCCGATCAACAATTTATAGTCATAATAAATAGTAGAAATTATATATCTGTGAATACAGATCGATCTGCTAGATTGAACTTGTGCTTCTTCGGAATGAAGTATTGTACCTCTGTTCGAGAAGTGTAATTGATGTGCTGGTTAGATATAGAAATAAATGTTGAGGGTTGAGGGTGAGTTTTCAAAGAAGAATAATTCCGAGCTAATTCCGACCGGTTTCGATTTTGCTCAAGGATCTCATCAGGTAATTTCGGAAATATTTGCTACATATTAGTGTATATCAAGTCGAATCAAAAGGTACTTTTAAGAGTCAAATAGGATTAACTCTCAATAAAACCATTCGGATATCAATCTCAAGAGCAAGATCGAAACCGGTCGTAATTAGTTCGGAATTATTCTTCTTTGAAAACTCAACACCCTCAAATTATTAGTTTCAAATATATTTTAAAGTGTGTTTGAAACAAAAGTTGAGACGAACTGTCATGACCGGTTTCGATCCTGCTCAAAGAATCTCATCAGATGACTTTGATTTAATCTGAATTCAAAGAATCCAAACTAGATTGAGTTTTCATTTTTACATACGTAATATGAGAAGAGTCGCATATGCAATGACAAATGTAACTTGTAGTACATAAAATAAATCAGCATGGTGTGAATTTCGACTTTGATTATATGTATTTTACACATTTATGGAATGGTTTTGATCAACGGCAAAATAATTAAAATGAACAGAAAAACTTGCCAATTCATTTTTAATCCGTCGCACCTATAATTAAATAATTTCTGCTACACTTTTAGAGTGATGTGATGGAGAAGCAGCTTACCGCCACTCTCAGTATATAATGTTTATTATGAGCTACTTCATGATTCCAAATCATGTTTAATGAAAAGGAGAGACACGCTTTATATATGTCAACAGAAGAGAGAGAGAGAGAGAGAGAGAGATAATAGCATGAGTAGAATGGCGATAAATGTAATGATACATAACTCTAATACGATACACATTGACGCACTCATCGTTCATAGAAATAAGAATGCGAAGGAAACAAAATCTGTAAATGGGAAATATGTCCATTGTTGGCACAGGTTGTTCTTTGTATAAGTCTCACCCTCAACACCCTCGACGAGATGGCAAACAATCGGAACCTTCTCAATGTCGTCAATCAGCCGCTCTTCAATTTTAAGAAAAATTGGAATAATCAGAGTGCGGTGGACGGCAGCTGGGTTTCCTAAGTTTGCTGGAGAACGTGGAGAACCATGGCATATACGCTTAGCTGAATCTGCAGTCCGTTGTTTGAACTGATAAGCCATTGGAAATACCGTTAGATGAACCATTGAAAGAATGATCTGAATGGTTGAGGCGCATTATAAATGGGACAATTGATAGTGAAGAAGGATATTTTAAATTGATGTACCTTTTTTATGACAGGGTTTTTCAGAGTGCAACGTATCACATACCCATAATGGGTTTGTATTGCAGATATACGATTTGATAAACGGCTGATTGTACGGCTTGAATATCTGAAAAACCATTATTTAATGCGGGATCTGGGATTCAATGAGGATTTTAGTCGGCTGTGAAAAACGGAACAAAGGGTATGTGATACGTTGCACTCTGATGAACCCTTTTTTCGTTTATCATTCCACAGATTTTTTTTCAGTGCACTGTGAACACAAGAACAACTATATTTAATATTGGTACAAATTTATTATGTCCTTTTCTAACGAAATCACAACTATTTGACAAAGCATAAGCTATTACGGAAATTTTTATTCGACCATTTTCTTATGATAGGGTTAAAGTTTAATACTATGCTACGAATAAAATCAACAAAGGAATAAAAAAAGTTATTCGACTTTGAACAAATTTTCTAATTCGAAAAATGCTTTCTTCCGAAAATTGTCGTTTGAGGACAGGAGAACAAAAACAGATCCATTATATAATCTCAATTGCCGCTTGATTTTCGATGAAAATGATTTATAGTCTGAAGTTGAAGTTCATAGTATTGAAATGTGCCCACTTTCTGCTACGTATATGGGGAATGTAGTGTAGCTCTCAACCTGAAGAGCTTAAGTTTTAGTTCCAAAATGTCATAAAACCAGAAAGTCTTCCTATTCTCAACAAAGAAATAGAAAAAACCTGAAAAAAAATATTCATTTTTTCCAGAACCTCACTAAAAACGTGCTGTCTTTATTTTCTAAATTTCTTTGTATCTTTCGGTTAGAAATTTCTTTAATGAAACATACTGCTCGTTCGCTAGTTGTGTCAATATGTCTTGAAAAAAACATTATATTGACCTAAAAATTTCTTTGTTTAACTTTAGTGCAGAAGAACATAAACAAAGAAACCTATGATTTTTACTGCTTTTCAGTGATTTTCTTGTTTCATCATTATTATTTTAGATGTGAAGTAAATTTAAGAAGAACAACATTATTTTATTTTCAGAACTGAGAAACGCCTTACAGTAAAAAATATTTTTAGCTGCACTTTGATTTCAGAAGCTCCGTCGCCGCTGAACATTCCCACTTGTTATTTTATAAGAAAAAAAACTACAGTAGATTTATGTGTAGAAACGTAGCCATACGAGTAACATCTTTTAACGATTTATTGTTATCATTAGCTCATTTTAGCGATTGGAAGTATCCCATATCAGATACCCTGAAAGTGATGAGAATTCTTCCAGTAGACTCTATCACAGATGACGGGTGAACAGAGACCGTGCTAATACGTCTGTTGTTCTCAATTTGATTATACATTCATTTCGGTTTTTTAAAGCAATTGGTTTGATACCACTTTTCAAATTCTCTTGCTTTTAGAATGTCGAAAAAGTAGTCAGCGAGAAATACAATAAACTGCAAGCAAACGTTCATTATTTGATTACCTATTCTCAATAAAAAACAACACCAGTTATCATTATCACTTATCGTTTGTATACCCTACGTGGTGTCATCGATAATCACTCTTGTTTTTCCACTCAATTATATGATCAATTCAGTTCACCATTAAAAAGTATGTATTTTCCTGATTTTTTTTGTTATTATCAGTAATTAATATATTAACACAAGAATCGTTTCTCCGATTGCTAAATTTATAGTTTGAGTGTCGCTAAACAAATATATTTGCAGGGTTGCCAGATTCAAATTTTCGAAATCGGAAAGAAATTTGAAAACAGTTTTCAGTGCTCAAAATGAATTTTTTAACAAAGAACTTCACTTTTTTAAGGAAAACTTCATTAATATGAGAGACAATAGTCAACATAAAAAATAAAACAAAGCCAGTCATGTATACGTATATACAATTTCATACATTTGTTCGGAAAGAAACTACATTTAATAAAAAAGCCCATAATTGATCTGATTGAATATATTCGTTTTCTTTTATGCTATCATTTAATTCACAGTTTCTAATCACCTTTACTGCATTGCTGAATATGTCAATTGCAGATTCACGTGAATCATCAATAAATTGAAGAACTCCTAATAAAAAGTAAATCATTCTAAGTTATAACGATGCTCATTACCTTTTTTGACTCCGACTTTGCTAAAATATTGAACTGCAAATGGATGTTTTTATATTTCCTTTATTGGAAGCATCAAATGATAAGGAAAAGAATCGAGATTTGTACAATTCATCTATCATTTTCGAAGTAAAATAAGGAGCAAGAACGTCGGAAACAATAGCTCTTGCTTTTGTTCTTCCACATGCTAATTTTTTAGCAGTGGTTGAACACGATCCAAATGTATCCTTGATCAAATTTATTGTACACTGTTGAGAATTGTAACTATGACCGTGTTTTACTCCATTTCGATTATTTCAATGAAAAAAAGATACAAAAGCAATAAAAATATGATAAAGTAATATATGAATAGTCGAGAAACGAGTGTAGCTTCTATAGCTGAGATTTTGTATTGTTCATTTGTAAAATTTAATGTAGACGTAAATAACATATTATTTCCGAAAGACTTCATATGTTTGTTCAAAGCTGTTTTTCCTTCATAGACACTAGAGGTGTTCAAACAGGCTAAATAACGAGCTTTGTTTTATCTGTTTTCACTTCTTGAATCCAAGATGAGAATTGGTCGACTTTTTTCTAATCCATTTGAAATACGCCTTTTTTTCTCTTTGACATAAGACATTGTTTTTGGTCGAGCAGCTGTCATTATTTCAGTGGATTCTTGTTCAGATTCGTTGATAATCATGCTGATAGAACAATCATCAATATTATCGAGCATTGTCAATAAATATTTTTTGAAAGATAATCAAATCAAACGATAAATCACAAATGATATATTTATATTCAAATTCTAGAAGAGCTTTTAACATCAAGGTTGGAAATCTTTCGAATGCAATATAATATCTCTCTTTTCTCCCTGTGTTCGAATAGTATCGATTATCCTATAATAATCGACAAATAAAGATTTCCGTCTATTGAAATGGTAAGCATACGAGAAAGTGTCCGAAATTTCTCCTTGAAATCTGTTTCGAAACAGTACTAGTTAAAGCTTTTCTTTACCTTTACAAAAGATGCTCCATAAAATTTGCCAAGGATAGACAGAAAGATACCCTCAACGAAAATAAAAACAGTTTGACTAGAAACAACCCATCAAGGTAGATCTGCCTTTTTGTATTAATCAAAACGCTTACGAAAGTAAGAAACACTAAAGGCGATGTTAGTCTTTTCCACATGATGATTCGCGCCAAACACAGTAACAAAGTTTTTCTTCTATGGGCATTACCAATTGGTTTGTCCATATTGAGTCAATAAAAACTACTGGCGTATCGATAATAAATAACGCTGCAAACCAGCAATTCTAAACTTTATTTTATTCATTTCACCAGCCATAAAATGTTCCACCCAAATTCAACAAGCAAATTCCCTCATGCCTGATTTGGACTTTCTATTATAGTGGTTAACATCCACAAGAAACTTCTTGAATTCTGGACAACTTTCAATCTATTTCCATCCATACCACCTTCGACAGATCCACACGAACTTAGAACTCAACGCATTTCAACAAGATTATTCATTATTCTTCTCATTACTTGCGTTATCATTCTTCTTTTCTATTTTTCCTTAATCAACACTACAAAGACAGTTCATGTCGATACTCCAACATTACAACAATATTCACAAATCTATTCATCATATTCACAATCTCTCACTTGTCCATGTCAGAAAATATCGATCAACTATGAAGAATTTATTTCAATCCATTACACTCTACATCAAATATGCAGTAGTGTTTTTCTCACTGATGATTGGTTTACCTATCTTTACTCTCCTGATTATACCGGGCGTTTCACAGACGATTTCCGCTTTTTAGGTCCATTAGCATTTCAAGGAATAAGTTCGTTTTGTCAACTTGTGAACAATACAATGCTCAATGGTTTAAAACAATTCTATTCAACTCAATATGTGTCCAGTGTTGTTTTACCAATGAAATTGTTCCAACTACAAGTGGAATCAATTGTCGAACAATTTCGATTGTCAACAACAAACAATTTTCTATTATCGCTAACATTAAATCGAAATGTCACTCAAACCAACGCATTATACTCAGGACAAGGCACAAATTATAATTTCGTGATATGGAATGGTGAGATATATATGCTTGAAAGATGGTACGCAAATCGCAGCTGCCTTCAAGCAGGTGGAATCACCACTGCAGCTGTTATCTATTATTCTGCCAATGTCAGTGCGACAGTTATAGTTCCAGGCTTTCTTCAAGGATGTTTCATTGTAGAAGGATTACTGCAATCCGACCTTCGTTGCTTTTACAATGCATCATGCATAAATGAATTGGAGACCTATTTGTCGCCTCAGTATGCTATTAATGTAACGGCACTTGATGATTCACTTTCGAGTAATTATCTACCAAATTCAACCATTCAACAGTTACTTGATCATTTAATGATTGAAGAATGGAATGTGACACACATGTATGATCGATATTATAATGCATGTCAACCAACAGAATGTATATATAATGTTGAAGCAAGAAATGCTGTGATCTATGTTGTGACAACATTGATAGGTATTATTGGTGGTTTAACGACCGTGTTGCAATTTATCATCCTAAGCTCAGTTAAGTTGGTACGAAAGAAAAGCAGAGCAAAGGAAGAAACGCATAAAGGTGAGTGAAGTTGGAAAAGAATGCTAGTATAATATACATATCGGTGACAGATATGGATGCTTCCGAGGAGCGTGATTCGATTAAGATTTATTAAAGTGAATTATATTTGATGGAATCATTGAAGCATTTTTGTAGCTCTCAGTGTCAGTTGTTAGTAATGTATTCAAATGCCACACATTCACGACTATGGAAGATTCCATAATTGTCGCTCCCCCAAAGACTCACAGAATGAAGGAACCTGCACTCTGAAAGGAGAAAAGACCGTCACCGAATAAGTTTCCTTCATGAATTTCACTCCAGAACCTTGTAAAATCGCGATATCCTACGAATAAAACTAAATTTATTCGACGATTTGATACTGTTCGTAGGATTGTATGCGATAATATTAGTTTTCTGGAAAATTTTGAAATTATTACGCTTACTTAATGAGCTATACGATGCTCTAGCGCAGTTTTTCGTTTCACTTTATATATGCCGAGAATAAAATCCCTTGAGGAAATTCGTTCGAAAATCGTGTTTGCATGTATAAGAACACTGCTATTTTAATTCGGTGAGTAGTATGCGACTTTACACAGTCGCATGTAAGTGGTGTTTGCATAACTTACTGATACTCTTTCAATATCTAATTCATCCTATGTAATCGCTTGAGGGTGTTGAAGGTGACTTTCAAAATGTACAAAAAAAGTCAGCACAAGCGAGCAGTCAGGAAAAAAATTAACATTATCAAACTTTCTCACGAATAAGATTCAATTGAACAATAGTCTGTGTTTTTTCTTTTGACAGTATTAACTATTCGTGAACGTCTGGCTCAATTATACCACAAACTCAAATGCATGCTTCATGATTTCAATCTATTTCCATCCATACCACCTTCGACAGATCCACACGAACTTAGAACTCAACGCATTTCAACAAGATTATTCATTATTCTTCTCATTACTTGCGTTATCATTCTTCTTTTCTATTTTTCCTTAATCAACACTACAAAGACAGTTCATGTCGATACTCCAACATTACAACAATATTCACAAATCTATTCATCATATTCACAATCTCTCACTTGTCCATGTCAGAAAATATCGATCAACTATGAAGAATTTATTTCAATCCATTACACTCTACATCAAATATGCAGTAGTGTTTTTCTCACTGATGATTGGTTTACCTATCTTTACTCTCCTGATTATACCGGGCGTTTCACAGACGATTTCCGCTTTTTAGGTCCATTAGCATTTCAAGGAATAAGTTCGTTTTGTCAACTTGTGAACAATACAATGCTCAATGGTTTAAAACAATTCTATTCAACTCAATATGTGTCCAGTGTTGTTTTACCAATGAAATTGTTCCAACTACAAGTGGAATCAATTGTCGAACAATTTCGATTGTCAACAACAAACAATTTTCTATTATCGCTAACATTAAATCGAAATACAACTCAAACCAACGCAATATGGTCAGGACTAAACACAAATCATAAACTGTACCTAGATGGATGGGGTACACAGTTAATTTCTTATACAATGACGTATGAAGGTCGGAGTTGTGGTCAATCAAGTGAACCCACTACTGCGGCTGGTATCTATTTTTTTCCCAATATCACTGTGCTGTTTACAGTTCCAGGCTTTCGCAGAGGATGCTTTATTGTAGAAGCATTGCTGCAATCCGACCTTCGTTGCTTTTACAATGCATCATGTATAAATGAATTGGAGAAATATTTATTGCCTCAGTATGCTATTAATGTAACGGCACTTGATGATTCACTTTCGAGTAATTATCTACCAAATTCAACCATTCAACAGTTACTTGATCATTTAATGATTGAAGAATGGAATGTGACACACATGTATGATCGATATTATAATGCATGTCAACCAACAGAATGTATATATAATGTTGAAGCAAGAAATGCTGTGATCTATGTTGTGACAACATTGATAGGTATTATTGGTGGTTTAACGACCGTGTTGCAATTTATCATCCTAAGCTCAGTTAAGTTGGTACGAAAGAAAAGCAGAGCAAAGGAAGAAACGCATAAAGGTGAGTGAAGTTGGAAAAGAATGCTAGTATAATATACATATCGGTGACAGATATGGATGCTTCCGAGGAGCGTGATTCGGTTCATATTTATTGAAATGAATCATATTTGATGGAATCATTCAAGTCTCTCCATTGATTTCATGGCCGAATACACGGCGTACCAATATCATAAACCACTCTATGTTAACTAAAAAGGCTTTTTTTACAGTTTGAAAACACTGCTATTGTTGTATTTATCAGTAGGCGTATGACAGCTCAGGTTCCATTACTCGCACAAACTTAACCGAAGAACTAGCTTTCTAACTGAAGTTCGTCTGAATTAGAGCCGTTCTTCCATCCTCTGAAATATGTTTTACTTGTCCGCCAATGTCAAATAATTGGCATAAAAATGAAAAATTTTTGCAGTTTTTTTCAACTACGGTTCAGTTTATATTATGCAATATTAGAAATCTGTTTGTGTTTCACTTTTTTAATCTCAAAGGGATTGCGCTGACAAACTTTCTTTCTTTGTATTATTCGAAAGTCTATCTCTTTTACTCAATCGTAGTCTCATTACCAGGTGAACTGAACTGCTCAACGGTTCTAGTTCAATGAGCTAGAATGCACTTGTCATTGGCCTATTTGTTAATCTTAAAGTATTCGGTTTCTCACAGAGAAGACTCTGTGAAGAATATCATAGATTGTGAGAAAGAAGGAGAAGAAGTACGGATATACAAGAATAACGACACATTTATATAGAAGTCAGAGATGATATGCTCGCATATATGATCAAGTGTTGCAACGACTTAAAAATCCGTCTCTACATACAAGTGGTTCAGAGAGTGAGAAGAGGAAGATGGTGTATCATGACAGAGGACTATTATATTCAATCTGAGGAGTGTGAGCGACATGACAATTTGAATTTCTTTATTATTTCCCAATAATAGTTGATAATCTAGTACCGACATTTACGGCTATAGTGTGATACTAGTGTAACTGAATATAGGAAGTTAGAATCCATGTCTATATGATGTTCAGCATTAGTGTGATATTGAGTTGGTTTTGATGGAACCACCTTTTGCCCGACAGTTTAGTATATATGTACGTCGTGATCTCTAAATATGTAGAGGAGAGCTAGAATAGCAAATTGTTGTACCATAATTCTAGACTCTCCAATGTCTCTTTCATCTTGCCTGTCCATACTTTATTCCGAAAACATCTTTCGATATGAAAAATCTTTACAGTCAATTACTTTCAGGACTCGCTTTGGTAGAGACTCGAATATTTTTCATTGTTGAGTAGTCCACTGATAAATTCGAATTTGTATTTGCATATCGCGCATGATTACCTAAATACACCGCATTATATAGAACCTTTTACAGTTTATTTCATCTTTTTCACGATAAGTCACTTTTCCTGGTCGATCAACACCAAAATTTCTCAAGCTTCCTATTTATCTCATAAGTAATGTTTGCATTTTAAAAACCAATCTTTGTAAGAGGATTTTTACGACGCATACCCTTTCCCCAATCATGTGCAATACAAATTAGTTATGTCGAAGTACATGCCATCACTGCCGACTCATTCCTGCACCCGACACTTACACATTTTTAAACAAATAAATATTTCCTATGTTAAGACCCGTTAAACATATCGAATAGTCACCAAAAATATTTTGAGCGAGTTATTCTAGAATCAATGCTGTTTGACCTGACATCAAAGAGAGAAAAACAAGCTTTTCTCATGTTATTCTCACTACTATCGAAGATTTACCCAGGTCAGCTTACGGTGAATATTTCATAGTGTGCAGAAAAAGTCAGCACGTACTAATTAGTAGTTGGCAGCATATAAATAATTTTCTGAATTTTTCTCCAATTCAATTTATTTAAACTCAACTCTGTTTCTTTTCTTTTGACAGTATTAACTATTCGTGAACGTCTGGCTCAATTATACCACAAACTCAAATGCATGCTTCATGATTTCAATCTATTTCCATCCATACCACCTTCGACAGATCCACACGAACTTAGAACTCAACGCATTTCAACAAGATTATTCATTATTCTTCTCATTACTTGCGTTATCATTCTTCTTTTCTATTTTTCCTTAATCAACACTACAAAGACAGTTCATGTCGATACTCCAACATTACAACAATATTCACAAATCTATTCATCATATTCACAATCTCTCACTTGTCCATGTCAGAAAATATCGATCAACTATGAAGAATTTATTTCAATCCATTACACTCTACATCAAATATGCAGTAGTGTTTTTCTCACTGATGATTGGTTTACCTATCTTTACTCTCCTGATTATACCGGGCGTTTCACAGACGATTTCCGCTTTTTAGGTCCATTAGCATTTCAAGGAATAAGTTCGTTTTGTCAACTTGTGAACAATACAATGCTCAATGGTTTAAAACAATTCTATTCAACTCAATATGTGTCCAGTGTTGTTCTACCAATGAAACTATTGCAATTACAAGTGGAATCAGTTGTTGAACAATTTCGATTGTCGACAACAGACAATTTTCTATTATCACTAGGATTAAATCGAAATACAACTCAAACCAACGCATTGTTGTCAGCACAACACACAAATTATTTTCCGTACATATCGAACGGAAGACTATTCTTTTTTTCAATGGACTATGACAATCGTAGTTGCTTTGAATCAGGTGAACCCACTACTGCAGCTGGTATCTATGATGATCGCAATAATAGTGCGGTACTTATGATACCAGGATTTCTTCAAGGATGTTTCATTGTAGAAGCATTGCTGCAATCCGACCTTCGTTGCTTTTACAATGCATCATGTATAAATGAATTGGAGAAATATTTATTGCCTCAGTATGCTATTAATGTAACGGCACTTGATGATTCACTTTCGAGTAATTATCTACCAAATTCAACCATTCAACAGTTACTTGATCATTTAATGATTGAAGAATGGAATGTGACACACATGTATGATCGATATTATAATGCATGTCAACCAACAGAATGTATATATAATGTTGAAGCAAGAAATGCTGTGATCTATGTTGTGACAACATTGATAGGTATTATTGGTGGTTTAACGACAGTATTAAAATTAATTATACCTCGACTAGTGAAATCGGTCTTCTACTATATTCGAAAGTGGAAAATGAGAGTACATCCACAAACACCAGTTATTCAAACATGATGGAAGATATTGACATTCATTTTTTGTATTCATCACCCTGAAGAATCGATGATACAAGAGACTTATTTGAACACTTTGCTTTTGTGCGCATCAGTTACGAAATATACTTCGCATATTGCCTTATTATAATGCTCACCAACTGAGTTTTTCAGGGTGAACTTTCTAAAGAACTGGAGCTAAGATCCGTATTTGCGGGTAGCAAAAAAATAATTGTTTGATAATGATGTTCAACAATTTATATCACGATACGGATTTCACTTCGTTTTTCAATTTTAGGCTCTTCAAACGAACCATTCAAGAGTCAATTTGAAATGCAAATGTAGATAATCAACAGGCTTGCCAAATCTCCTGATTTGGCCAGGAGTCTCCTGATTTTTTAACTTT
>ERZ778027.4399-NODE-4399-length-12114-cov-3.034414_pt1 | contig 12114 bp, 17 predicted proteins | sample MGYA00375757_ERZ778027 | MGnify/ENA primary metagenome ERZ778027 (study PRJEB29350, sample SAMN05389817) | bioreactor metagenome | isolation source: Ammonium sulfate bioreactor | place: South Africa: University of Cape Town | collected 2014-02-18 ... | reverse complement strand
GCAGCAACGAACACGCACGCACACGCACGCACGCGAACGCCGCGCGGTGTCGTGGTGCGGCGCTCGCCGACGCTCGCAGGAGGAACGAAGAGAAGTGCCACGATGCATACCGAAGAACTTCTCCTTCAATCGCTCAGACCACGACTTCTTGGTCTTCTTGGCGTTGAGGTTGCCGCTAGACGATGACTTGGAGGCTTGCAACATTGGGGCGGTCTGCTGTGGGGCACTTGCAGGTATGGGGGGCTGCAGCAGCAGTGGGTAGCGAGCGAGCGAAAGCGCAACACGCACGCAGGTAAGAACGACAGCATTACAGAGGCAATGGTAGAGTGCGCGAGCAAGCTGATGAGCCATCGGGGCATCGAGTACTCGAGCGCGAGCGCATGAGCGAGAGCGAGAGCAAGGGAGAGTCGAACAGAGGAGCGCCGGTGCAGCGGCAGACAGCAACACCGCGCAGACGGCGGTAACAGCGGGAGCGCCGGCGAGGCACCATCGACATACCCGAGACATTAACTGGCGGCAGCCAAGCAGTCAGACAAGTAGAACGTAAGGCCGTACGCACAAGCAGCCAGCGACGACACGAGTGGGTACGCTTGGTTGGAGAGTGCGCTGCACGGCCGTGTGAGTGAGCGAGAGAGTGCGTGCGTAGGCGGGCGGGATAGGAAGGAGGTATCGCACGCAGCAGAGAGACGAGAGGGAGAGAAACCACACACAGAGGCGGAGAGAAAGGCGAAAAAGCAACTAAGGACCCTCACGAGCTCTAGTCGGTTTATCACTCCCTTAACGCTCTGTAAGAGCTTCATACGCGCTATCGAGGCGACGTAGCTGTTCTCCTGCTGCCGACGCTGACACGCACATTCTCCACCTCTCGCTCTCGCTCTCACAACCAACCCGCACCACACGCTACTCCCTTGAACAACTCCCCTCCTCCTCCTCCTCCAAACTCACTCAATCGCTCTCCATTTGAACTCGCTTCTCTCTCTCTCGCTCTCGCCATGGGTCTTACAATTGCTCGTTTGTTCCAACAACTGTGGTTCGAGGGACGCGATACGCGTATCCTGATGGTGGGTCTCGACGCTGCTGGCAAGACGACTGTATGTGATTCGCCAGCTTGCTGTTCTCGCGTACAGCTCGTTAATCACTCATCAATGAACGTATGAATGAATGAATGAATGAATGGATGGGATTTGTACTCTACAGATCCTGTACAAACTCAAGCTCGGCGAGATCGTCACCACCGTTCCTACGATTGGTACGTGAACTTGCTCTTGTAAACAGCCGAATCAATGGGAGAACGAGTGAATGAATGCACGAATGGATGGATGGATGGGATGGATGAACGAATGAATGCACAAGAGCTCTTATGTACTTGAATGGTGCCTGCAGGATTCAACGTCGAGACTGTACAATATCGCAATATCAACTTTACGGTGTGGGATGTCGGTGGTCAGGACAAGATTCGACCTCTGTGGCGCCACTACTTTCAGAACACACAAGGCGTCATCTTCGTGGTGGACTCGAACGATCGCTCGCGCATCGGAGAAGCACAGAACGAGCTCATGCGCTTGCTGAAAGAGGACGAGCTGCGTGATGCTGCCTTGTTGGTATATGCCAACAAGCAGGACTTGCCCGAGGCGCTGCCTCTGCCCGAGCTCACCGACAAGCTTGCGCTCCACACGTTATCGAACCGCAAGTGGTACATCCAGTCGGCGTGTGCCACGACTGGCGATGGCCTGTACGAGGGTCTCGATTGGCTGTCGCATGTCTTGTCGTCCTCTCCGCCCACCACACAACCGGCCAAGCTCATCACTGGCACGGCTGCCCCGCCTCCCGTGTAGCGCCACTCAACTAAACAAATCTAGTTCGACGTCACCACACGTTGTCTGCGTTTGCTCCTGTGTTTGGTACAATCAACCAGCGGAAGGGGTGACTCTTCATTTCGATATCGAAAACGATGCAATCATCATCACTACCACCAGTAAGGGTGACTGGAAAGACAAGACACATGACTATTGATGGATGCATAGATAGATAGCTAAACAGATCAATGGATGCATAGATACGAATAGAGATTGATAGATAGATAGAGATTGATGAATAGATGAATAGATGATTGATAGATAGGAACAGCGTTGCGCATCCTCATTCATGGACGAATGACGGATGGTGAGAATAATTAAGACAACAAAGGTGGATGAATGAAGTAAGGCGAAAGGAATCACGCACGACAGAGATACTCACGCTGAGTGACCAGTATCTACCGAACGCGCAAAGTACAAACAAGAATGTATAGCAGTGTCGCTGAGAGTGAGAGAGAGAGAGAGAGAGAAGAGAGAGAAGAGAGAATAGTGAGCCAACCAGAAGAAGGCCACCCACTACTCGGCATCGCCGTATCCGTCTCCTCCCTCGGCATCGTAGCCTTCTTCGGCACCAGCCTCGGCGTATTCGGCTTCGTAGTCTTCTTCGTCGCGTGCAAACACTGCTTGGCAATCGAGTACCAATACGCGAATCAGCTCTTGGCTGCAGCTAAGGGTCGCGCAGAAGATGAGCACAATATTGTCGATGCCCATCAGGTTCACGTCAGCGTAGCTGATGACCTGCGCCAGCAGCATCATCAACCACTCGAGCACAGCTTGGTTTGCGGTAGGTAGTTCGCAAATCAAGTCTTTCAGTGCCCGAATACGCAAAGCGCGGTCTGGTTGAGCTGTGATTACAAACCCAAAATCTCATGAGTTGGCGGTCGCAACCGTGGTGGTGATGGTAGTGATGCTGATGAAGGAGGAGGTACAGGAGGAGGAACAGGAGGAGGAAGTAGTACATACCAGCCGCAACATTGAAATGTGACCCCAGCTCGCGAGTAAATATGGACTCAGGAAGCTCTCGAAGGTACAGCTTCAAGAGACCAGAAATTACATTACAATCGTAGCAGTCTGAAAAATCCGAGTCCTCGCCTGAGTGCATCCAGCGCAAGCATCCATCATACGTTATTGTTGGTACACTGCGAAATATTGGATAGGATAGGATCTCGACCACAAGTACACGCTGATACCATACCGTTGTCAAAAATTCTCTTGTACTTGTTGATGGCATTTGCACTGCCAGATAATCGAAAGATTCCTGTCTCCTTCAGATACGCTATATCCATCATTCAAGCATAGAAGGTAAGCGAGAGAATGACAGAGACACACACACACACACACAGAGAGAGAGAGAGAGAGAGAGAGAGAGAGAGAGACCACACGCGTACCTGGATTGGATAGATATTGTACACATCGCAGCACCACAAGCGGCACAAAGTAGCTCTTACTCAAGTCGCTGCCGCGTTCCAATGCCACTTCGAGTGGAACACCAAATACACGCGTCGCTTCATTGACCGGTTCCTCGACAGGAGCAGCAGAAGTGGCTGGGCCAGCTTGAGGCTGTGCAGCTTCCTCCTCTGTTGGAGATACCACCAGTAGCAGCAGAAGAAGGTACCAGTCAGTGGTGTATACCAAAAAAAAGAGAGAGCGCTATGCTTGAGAGAGAGAGAGAGAGAGAGAGAGAGAGAGAGAGAGAGAGAGAGAGAAACGTACCGGCACTGCGAGTGTTCTCCAACTTGGCCTTGGCAGTAGCAGCAAGCTTCTTGGTGGCCTTACCTGTCTTGGCTGCCATGTCACTGGTGGCTTCGCTCATCTTGCGGAGGCGCTTCTTGAGCTTGTCGTCCTTCTTGATGGGCCGTTTGGGTGCAGAGCCGCCAGATTGCATCATTGGTGGCTTGGGTGGAATGGCCGGCTTCATGCCGGCGGGCTTCTGTGGAACTGGGGGCTTGCCGCCAGGACCGGGCGCGCCGCGTGGCTTCGGAGGTAGTGACGGTTTGGGTGGTACCAAGTGAGGCAAGGGAGCGAGAGGAGGAGGAGGGGCCGAGGTTGCTGAAGGGCGTGTGGTTTCATCGGCGTACTCGTCGGTTTCGTCCGTGCGCTCTTCGTCGTATTCATCGTTGGCCTCGTCGCCGTCGGCGTACTCGCCATACTCGTCTTCGCTATCATACTCGTCGCCATCACCATCACCATCACCATCGTCGCCGTCGCCACCGTCGCCACCGTCGCTAACATTATCGACATCTCCATCGCCACTGCCATCTGGTGTGGTATCACCGTGTAGTTCGTGTTCGGGTGCATCGATCGGAGCCTCGTCAACGGCTGAGGACGAGTTTTCGAGTGTGGGGGCCGACTGCTCTTCGGCGGGCATGGCGGGCGGTGGTGTGGCGGCAGGAGGTGATTCGGTGGTCTTGGGGCGTCGGTCCGGGCGTGGAGGCAACTGTTGCAAGCTCGTTGACACCCCCGCAGTCGGTGGTGGTACTGCGGCAACCGGTGGTGGTACTGCGGGAGCCGATGGTGCGCCTGGTGTCGAAGGTGTTATTCGAGCACTCGACTGGCGTCGGTCAGGCCGCGGCGGAGGTTGCTCGCCTCCCGCAGCAGGAGCAATGACACCAACCGGTGGCGGAACAGCAACCACAGGCGGTGGGACTGCAGCCAGTACGCGAGGAGATGGATTCGGTGCGGCCGGCTTGCGAGCAGGCGGTGGAGCACCACCAGCTGCCGGAGGTGGAGCAGCTAGCGGTGGCGCTACAGTGACTGGAGGCAAGACGGTCGATTTGGCGACGCGCGGTGGAGCTACGGGAACGGGTGCTACCGCTGCAGGTCGGCTTGGTTGGAGGTCGGCTTCACTTGCGCGAGAGCGCATCGGGCGAGGCGGGCCAGCAGCGGCAGGAGGCGCAACTGGATCAGAAGCACTGCCACTAGCAACGGCGGGCGAGCCTGGCGTACTCGCACCGGCTCCCGCAGGAGGTGGTGCGGCCGGACGAGGTTTGGATTGCGCAGGTGGCGGTACAGGTCGCGCCGGTGAATCGGTGGCGGTGCCGGTGGCGCCTGGAGCACCACCGGGCAGCTGGTCCTTGTTCTTGTTGATACCACCGACGATTGCCGCCGCCATGGCTGCTGCTGCTTCGGAACCGACGAACGACGGCAAGCGAGTGCGCACGAGAGGAGTGGGATTGGTGCCGCCGGCAGCGGTGGGCTGGCCGTCGCTGGGCGCCGTCGCGCCTGGGGCCGATGACGTTTGAGAGGAGGGAGGAGGAGGTGACGGCGATGGGCCTGCATTACCACCGCTAGCAGCAATAGCGACAGCAGGTGGCGCGACGCCTGGAGCACCAGGAGGAGGTGCTCCGCGACCGCGACCGCGACCACCTGGCGGCGGGACGTTGGGTACACCGGGAACCGGAACGCCGGCAGAAGGAGGCGCACCCGCATCGGTGGGACGCGAAGGCCGTGTCGGAGGCTTGATATCAGGAGCCGCCTGGCCCGTGGGAGCCTTGGGAGGCGGTCGCGCAGGTGGCGCTACACCAGGAGCACCGCGGCCTCGGCCTCGACCACCGGGAGGTGGAGCTCCAGCTGCTGGTGGTGCGGTGGCCATGATGACGGCGATTGTGAGCTCGTTGGTTGGTTGGTGGTGGTGGTGCGAGTGCGGTAGAGATGGAGGTCGAGCTCCGCGTTCGGTTCGGCAGAGCCTATGGTAGGATGAGGCGCTCGCGAGCTGGTCTCTCCGAGTGAGAGCGACCGCCTACCACGTCGACGACAGCACCAACCAGCGCGCGCACGCAGCAACAGCACGACGCTCGATACTCGACGACGATACGACGAGTGTACGAGTGCGAGAGTGCAACCAACCGCGTACAATCGGCTCAGACACAACGCAAGCCCAAGAGCGAGAGGTCGATGGGGATAGATGAAGAAGCAAACAAGCTCCCAAGAGCGAGAGAGCCAGCGAGCGGGTGGAGCGAGCAAGCGAAGGCAGGTGGTACGTGGCGAGAGGGGAGGGCTGCGGCTGCTGCTGCTGATGCTTGGTCTCAGGGCGAGGTGGTGGTGCGTCTATCGACTGAAGAAAAACGAGAGCGAACACAACGGGGGCTCGAGAGTGGCCTTAAGAACGGGGTATGAATATAACGCCGCTCTCGAGCTCGTCGATGCGCTACTTATCATTATCTCGATCGATCTCTCGCGCGTCGCGTCTCTTGTGTCTGTGTCGGTGCGTGCGCGTCTCGTCTCGGTGTCTCTCTATCTCTCGCGCGCTGTGCGTAGCAATATATCGATCTACACACGTACCCACGCACGCACACGCACACGCTCCTACACACGCTCACGTGGTTTGTGTTGTTTTCGTGCCGTGCAATCAACACGTTGACCGCGGTGTGTGTAGAGAGAGAGAGAGTGCGCACTCGCGCCACCAGTCAACTCAATCAGTCGGTCGGTCGGTTGGTTGGTTGGTTGATTGGTTGGTTGTGTCGTGATCGATCACTTGCTCGCTCTCTTGCTCGGTGCACTACGTGGTGACTCGCTCGAGCCTGCCGCGTATGATGGGAGCCTCGAAGAAGGCCAAGGCCTTGTTTCGGGCCATCGATCAAGGCAGCGTCACGGGCTTGCGGTCGTTGCTACTTGCTGATGCGAGCGGCATCAACCAACCCGACCGCGACGGCCGTACGCCGCTCATCTACGCCACCACCAAGAGTCGGCCGTTCTTGGTGCAGGAGCTCCTGCTGCGCAATGCCAACGTCGACGCCAAGGACGCCTCGGGACGCACGGCACTCCATCACTCGGTGTCGGCCAACGACCTGCCGATCCTGTCGCTGCTGCTCGACTCGAACGCCAACGTGCATCTCCGTGACAATCGCCACCGCACGCCGCTGCTGTGCGCCGCCTCCGAGGCCAATCCGGCCGCCATCTGGTTGCTGCTGGCTCACAACGCTGGCCCGAACGTCATCGATGACCTCGGCAACACGGCGCTGCATCTGTGTGCCGCCACCTCGTCACCCGAGACCGCTGCGTGCGTCGCTCTACTTGCTGCCCATGGTGCTCGCGTCATGGCACAAGACGGTCGCGGCCTTACGCCGCTCCATGTCGCTTCGCGATCGGGCAACGTGCATTGTATGCGCGGACTGCTCGACCGTGGTGCGTCGCTCACGAGCCGCGATGAAGCCGACTGGACGCCACTGCACTACTGCTGCTTCTGGGGCAATGTCTGGGGTGCGTGTGTGCTTCTCGAACAAGATGCCTCTGTCGCAAACGAGAAGGATCGCTTCGGCTGGACGCCACTCATGTGGTCGAGCAAGTGTGGTGACGAACAATGCGTCTCGTTGCTACTCAACTCGCAAGCCGTGCTCGATACACGCGATGGCTTCCACAATACGGCTCTCAGTCTCGCTGCCAATATCGAGGTGGCATCGTTGATACGAAACGCTGCTACTGCCGCTGCCGCTGCCGCTCCTACCACTACCACCACCACTTCTGCTGCCACATCGACGACTCTCACAAACAATCCTTCGAGCTCCAACCTCAACGCTACAACAACCACTTCTACTACTGCCACCACCCCCGTTACCAATAACAACGGCAGCAGCACCAACAACAACAGCAACCTTCTATCGTCTCCTGTGGTTTCTCTCGGCTCGAGCAATGCACTCTCGGTCAAGCAACAGGGCTTCATCGACGCCATCACTGCTGTACCCAACGCTCCTGGCGCTCCACCCTCTCCGTGGGTCAATCCAGGCCGCGTGGCCATCGACGAAGATGATGATGACTATGACGAAGAAAGCGATGAGGAGTCGGATGATGATGACGACACAAGCAGCAGCACCAGCAGCACTACCAACAGTAATAGCAGCAACACGACGATACCAGGCACCAAGGCAGCTGTTCCCTCTCCACTTTCCGGAAAGAGCAAGACAAGTCGCACCAACAAGAGTCACTCGAACCTCTCCAGCGGCCGCAAGATCAAGTCACCCTTCTCGTCAACACCTTCGAGCGACATCGTTGCTGCAATGCGACAAACTGACTCTGCCTCTCCATCACCACCCACCACGCCATCAAAGGGCTCCAAGCAGTCACGTACCAAGCAATCGCGTAACATCTCCGAATCTTCACTTGGTCGTCGTTTGCCATTCGCTCTCTCACTCAAGCTCGATGGTCTACGCTCTAGCAAAGATGTCGAGTCAGCCTCGTCACCTGCTATCATCGGTCAGCCACCGTCACCCAACTCTACTACCTCTGGCTCATCCTCCTCCTCCTCCTCCTCTTCCTCCCCGAACGTGGCTGCCACCTCGGCTGCACCACTAACAACCACCTCATTGGTGCACGACTCTACTGGCGCCGTGAGTGCTTCACCTTCCAAATCACGAACCAAGAAGTTCGCTTCCTTGGGTCGAAGATCTCGCAAGTCAATCACCCACGACTCTTCCTGACGATAACGACACTGATACCAACGAACTAGTCTTGTGCTTCTCGTTTGTTTGTGTGCATGTGCGTGTGCGTGCCACATTGCGCATTCCCATGTTTCCTATGATTTGCTGTGCTATTGCTATTGTGATTATTGTCTTCCCCTACCTCCCTCCCTATCTATCTATCTATCTCGCTCACACTGATATCTCATATCATTGCTCAAATTATTGTTTTCTATCCCCACCCTTGTACAAAAACGTTGAATGATACATCCAAGAAATGTTGAGACCCCTTGAGATCAAACCAAGGAGCTCGAGCGCGAGCTGTTGCTTGTTGCCCGCTGCACATCTCCCACGCACCTACGTAGCGCACGACACATCACGCTACAATGTCCGCTCCAGTCTCTACCTCCAACTGCGAGCAGCTTGTACCTGATTCCGATCAACCACAAGACGTTCCCGATGCATCAACCACATCCAATACAACCCCGACAACTGTGACAGTCAATTCTGATCCTGATGCTGCTACTGCCACTGCTAGTTCGTGGCACGTTCGCTACACCTATGAACTATTGCCTCATATCCAATGCCTCCAGTTGTCACTGCTAGTGCCACGGACGTACGCGCATTCAATTCCTCAGATACGAGCAGATACAACTTCGATCCATTGTTCTTGGCAACAGCATCAACACGACGACAGCAATCATGATGCTGCTGCTGCTGCTGATGGCAAAGCATCACTACAACCACCCACCGACATACAACTACCTCTACCGAGTGATTGTGCTTCGGTTCAAGTATCGCGAGTGTTAGTGATCGGCGATGCGACTCCCAACGAGTCATGTATCGATATACGGTTCTCGTACACGCAGAAGCCGGCCGACCTGTCGGATTGGAAGTACCAGCGCTATCCGATACCTCCGCTGTCGGCGCTCTCGTCGCTCTGGTGCAAGGAGTGTAACACCTCGTTACTGCTCGACCGTACCGATGCCTCGTTCGTACCTCTGGACCGAATCTTGGCCATGCCGTCGGAGCATTGGAAGGAGCTCGCCGACATGTGGCTGTGCCATGGAGGCAAGGGCAACCACCATCTCAACTCGCTGCTACGCCACGAGATCAAGGCCACTGCCGCTCGATGTCTCATCGCCGATACCTTCATCATGCTCCATGCCTCATTCGTCGATCGTACGCGGTTTGCATTGACACAAGAGGCACTTGATGAGGTTCGTTCATCTACTCTCGCTCTTGAGAATGGAAGCACCTCCTTACCTGGATCGAAATGGTAGATGCGCACCTTGCGCATTCCAGGTTGGTATCCAATCAAATGCAAGACTTGTGACAATGTCGTTGGCCTTGCTGATATCGAACAAGCAAGTACGTTGCAGTTGCAGCTACTCTCCGATGAGGATGCAACCTCTGGATGCGCCGGCTGGTAAGCTAATTATCCTCCTACTGTCATACAGGTGAAGTTGATGCTCCACTCGATAGCTTCAAACTCTTCAAGTACCGAATCACGACCTCTGAGAATGAAGCCTCCAACTTCTTTCGGTACTTGCGATCCTTCAGTCCTTCGAAAACAAGCTGCAAGTCGTGACACGCATGTGAGAGCTGCTCTAACTCGAGTTGTCTTGCCTATTCCAATGGTGTAGCAAGCAGACTATGGTCGAAAAGATTGCTACCGAGATCTTTGCGACGGCACACGCTCGAAGTTGCTATCGAATCTTTGTGTTCTCCTCTGGCTTTGAAGGACAGTTGTTCATGCAGGTGCGAGAGTGTGTGTATGTGGGCTGCGTATCTCCCTGCCGACGTATCTCACCTGTGACATTGGTGAATAGTTGTGGATTTTGAATTGGTCGACGCAAATCATGACCTCGGAGGATACCGAGTTGGTGCCAGTGCTCAAGGTCGCTTACCAAGACTGCTCTGGCAATGCCCTTGATACCGATAAGGCCTCACGGTACCAAACAAAGAGAGAGAGAGAGAGAGAGAGAGAGAGAGAGAGAGATGGATAGATGGATCTTCGTTTGGTGCTGACATTGGTTGATGGACGAATAGAACGCTCGAGGCATGGCAAGGCGTAACGACCGAGGAGGTGTATCTGTTGGAGGCTGAGTGCCGTGCGTTGCTAGCGTATCTCGAGCACACGACGCTGCTACATCCTTGTGAACGACGAGAGTTCAATGGCTTCTCGCTTGGATTCGTACCATTCTCCTCTCCTCCATCAGAGGACTAGATTATACTCCCAATACAACGCAACTCTACTTGAGATCAAGTTGCAATATAGATTGATTCAATGATAGATAGATAGAGAAGGCGCTCGGCATTCTCTCTCTCATTCTCTCGCGTTCACTAAGGTCTCACTGGTTCATTCCTCTCGTGCCCTTCACACCACGACCACCTCGCTCCGCTCGCGATCCCCCTGCTCGCTACAACTCACGTGTTACACACCACCGTCCTTCTATCTATCCTTCCTCTTCCTCCCTTTCCCACCACTCTATTTCTAGAGTTTGTTGATTGTTGTTGTTGTGGTTTGTGAGTAAGAGAATGCCGAAGCTACCACCATGGGATGCCAAGAAGTGGTATGTCTTGGTGCAGCACTCCATTCCTTCCAATCAATCGAGTTTCGTAATCCTAGAGATAGATAGATAAATCATCGTTGCAGTATCGATCTCGTACTCACGTATATCTCGTTGATATATCGACAATGACAAACGATGACGATGATGATGTTGGATTGGTACGTTGGGATTGAGTATAGTACGATGCAACTTCGCCTTGCGATCAACCGTATGAGACTACTGCGATCCAAGAGCTCCGAGCGCAGCAACCAAGCCAAGAAGGAGATTGCTGGCATGCTCGAGGCGGGTAAGGAGCGTTTGGCACGCATTCGAGTACAAGCCGTGATCTTTGATGACTACTTGGTCGAGGCGTACAACATGGTGGAGCTCTACTGCGAGACGGCTGCCACACGCATAGATCTCCTCAACACGACACGACTCTGTCCGCCTGATCTCAAGATGACCGTGTGTTCGTTGATCTTTGCTGCTCCGAAGCTCGGGTGCGAGGAGTTACTCAAGGCTCGTGAGTTGTTCCTCTCCAAGTATGGAGTGTCGTTCCCATGCGAATGTGTCGACAATCGTTGCATCAATCCAAAGGTAATGCGCATCGTACACTCGAACGACCGAGTCTTGCCATCGATCGCCGGGATCATGATACGATTGCTTCAGCGTATTGATTGTATGGATGGATGTTGGTTTGGTTTGGTTTGGTTTGGTTTGGTTTGGTTGTTATTATGGCCAATCGTTACAGTTGATCTCACGATTAAGTAACACCAAGCCCGACGATGCACTGGTGAACTACTATTTGGCAGCCATCGCCAAGAAGCACAACGTCAACTGGGGCATCGAGGGTCCGCCTCAGCCATCTGACGTATGTGTAGCTCGATGTATCAGAGCTCCCAACGCGAGCACCTTGGTAGTTGGTTTTGGCACTCACTTGGAAATGTTGGTGGTATTGTAGAGCTCATCGAGTGGTGGCGGAGGCGATTCTGCCACCGATGCCTTGTCGAAGCGATTGGCAGCCTTGTCGACTGCAGCCTCGAGTGCACCTGCACCGACGATTGATATCCTTCTCCAACCACGAACATTGCAACCATTGTCACGAGTTAGATTGGGCCGCAAAGCTGTATTTATGTGATTAAGTCCTTGACTCGCATAATGTGTATGATTACCTCCAACCATGGGAAGCGATCAAGGTCACGGAGCGTTTGCAGCTGGAGGAGCACCTAGTTCTGGAGCTTGGCCAACGAGTGGTGGCACTGCCGACCAAGCATATCAACCTCAATTCGGTGCTCTTGGCTTCCAACAAGG
>ERZ778027.4393-NODE-4393-length-12123-cov-3.865098_pt1 | contig 12123 bp, 10 predicted proteins | sample MGYA00375757_ERZ778027 | MGnify/ENA primary metagenome ERZ778027 (study PRJEB29350, sample SAMN05389817) | bioreactor metagenome | isolation source: Ammonium sulfate bioreactor | place: South Africa: University of Cape Town | collected 2014-02-18 ... | reverse complement strand
GGAAAAGGGCAGGAGGGTCCAATGGCCGAGTACGACCTCGTCATCCGTGGCGGCACCCTGGTCGACGGCACCGGCGCGCCGCCGCAGGAGGCAGACCTCGGCATCGCCGGCGGCCGTATCGCCGCGATCGGCCAGCTGGGCCGCGGCTCCGAGGAGATCGACGCCAAGGGCAAGCTCGTCACCCCCGGCTTCGTCGACATCCACACCCATTACGACGCCCAGGCGGTGTGGGACGACCATCTCGCCCCCTCCTCCTGGCATGGCGTCACCACCGCGGTCATGGGCAATTGCGGCGTCGGCATCGCGCCCTGCAAGCCCGAGGACCGCAACAGGCTGATCGAGCTGATGGAGGGGGTGGAGGACATCCCCGGGGCCGTCATGCACGAGGGCCTGCGCTGGGAGTGGGAAGACTTCCCCGGCTACCTCGCCGCGCTGGAGCGCCGGAAGCGCGACATCGACGTCTGCGCCCTGCTGCCCCATGCGGCGGTCCGGGTCTTCGTGATGGGCGAGCGCGCCATCGCGCTGGAGAACGCCAACCAGGCCGATATCGCGCAGATGCGGGAGATCACGCGGCAGGCCATGCTGGCGGGCGCGTTCGGCTTCTCCACCTCGCGCAGCCCGTCGCACAAGACGCTGAAGGGCGACCCCCCGCCCACGCTGCGCGCCCAGGAGGACGAGCTGGCTGGCATCGCCCTGGGCATGCCCGACGCCGGATCGGGGATGCTGGAGGTCGTCTCGGAATGGGCCCCCGACCACCACGCCGAATTCGCCATGCTGCGCCGGATCGTGGAGGCGAGCGGCCGGCCGGCGGTGTTCAGCCTGGCCCAGCGGCATTCCCGTCCCGAGGTCTGGCGCGACCTGCTCGCCCATGCCGACGCCGCCGCGCGGGACGGAGTGCCCATCCGCCCCGTGGTCGCCCCGCGGGCGATCGGCCTGCTGCTGGGCCTGTCGGGCAGCCAGAACCCGTTCTCCGGCTGCCGGTCCTACCGCGCGATCGCGCACCTGCCGCTGGCCGACCGAGTGCAGGCCATGCGCGACCCCGCGACACGGGCGCGGATCACCACCGAGGATCCGAAGGAAGGCAACACCTTCCCGCTGTTCCATCGGATGTCCTGGGATTTCATGTTCCGCTTCGGCAATCCCGGCAATTACCTGCCGAACAAGGCCGACAGCATTGCCGCCATGGCCGCGCGCGACGGCCGCACCCCGCAGGAGGTCGCCTACGACCTGATGCTGGAGGATGACGGCCAAGCCTTCATCTACATGACGCTGGGCAACTACGCGTCCGGCGACCTGTCGATGTCCGAGACGGCGCTGGACGACCGCAACTGCATCATGGGCCTGGGCGACGGCGGCGCGCATGTCGCCTTCATCCTGGATGCCGGCTTCCAGACCTGGCTGCTCACGCACTGGGGCAAGGCGCGCAAGCGCTGGGACATGCCGGAGCTGATCCGGCGCCTGACCTCCGACACGGCACAGGCGGCCGGCCTGCACGATCGCGGGGTGCTCGCCATCGGCAAGAAGGCCGACGTCAACGTCATCGACTGGGACCGGCTCGGGGCCGGCCAGCCCTATGTCGTGCACGACCTGCCGGCGGGCGGAAAGCGGCTGCTGCAGAAGGTGGAGGGCTACGACGCCACGATCGTCGCGGGCCAGGTCACCTTCCGCGGTGGCGAGGCGACCGGCGCGCTGCCAGGCAGGCTGGTGCGCGCCGGCGCCTGAACCGGACCGGTCCGGCGGAGGGGGCTACGCCCCTTCCACGATGCGCAGGTCGCGCTCCGCGCCGTCGCCCAGCGCGTCGAGCGCGGCCTTGTAGCCGGGCGAGTCGTGCGCGGCGATCGCCGCCTCGACGCTGTCGAACTCGATGATGACGGTGCGCTGCTTCACGCCGGCCTCGTAGACCTTCGTGGCTTCGCCGCGGGCGAGGAAACGACCGCCGGCGCCGGTGATCGCAGGTCCGGCGAGCTTCGCATAGGCAGCGAGCTTGTCGGCGTCGCGCACGGCGCGATAGGCGCTGACCCAATAGGCTTTCGGCATCTCGGCCTCCCTTGAACGATGCGGGCGCACGTTATCCGGGCGCCGCCGGGCCGTCGACCTGCGCCGCGGGTCGGGCATCCCGCGCGCAGCCTGTCCAAGCCCCGGACGTGATCCGGGTCAGGTCTCGCTGGTCGCGCGGCGGCGGTTGCGCGCGGGTTCGGATTCCACCGGTTCGGGGGTACGGCGGTCGGCCTCGAACAGCGATTCCAGTTCGGCGGCAGCCTGCTGCACGCTCTGTATGAGCTGCTGCTCGTCCTTGTAGATCGCGTGCGTCTCGCGCAGGTTCCGCTCGTCGTGGTCGCGGAACAGGGCGACGCCCCGGCGCGCGGCCTCGCGCGGGGTTCCGACGGCCATCAGCGCCTTCTCGGCAAGCGCCAGGCTCGAGTGGAACGTCTCGCGCACCAGCCCGTCGACCTTCAGGTCCATCAGCCGGTGCGCGTGGCGGCGGTTGCGGGCACGGGCCAGCACCTTCAGATGCGGGAAGGTGCGCCGCGCGACCTCCACGGTCCGCAGCACCGCCTCCATGTCGTCCAGCACCACGATCAGCAGCTTCGCCTCATCGGCGCCGGCCGCGCGCAGCATGTCCGGCCGGGTCGGGTCGCCGAAATAGACGTTGTTCCCAAAGCGGCGCACGACGTGGACCTGGCCGGGATCCCGCTCCAGCGCGGTGAACGGGATGCCGTGCATCTGCAGCACGCGGCCGACGATTTGCCCCATGCGTCCGAAGCCGGCGATGATGATGCCCGAGCCGCTCGGCTCGATGGTGTCGAACGGCCGCTCCGGCGTGCGCTGGAGACGCGGGATGATCCACGCCTCGGATCCGGCGAACAGCAGCGGCGACAGCAGCATCGACAGCGCGGAGGCCAGTGTCGCCACGGCGGCATGCGAGGGCGAGAGGGCGCCGACCGCGACGGCGGCGCCGAACAGCACCAGGCTGAACTCGCTCGCCTGTGGCAGGGCCATCGCGAAGCGGGTCGCGTTCACGGCCGTCTGCCGGCCCATCAGCGTTAGCAGGAACCCGACCGCGATCTTCCCCCCGAGCAATCCGAGCGTCGCGATACCGAGGCGCAGCGGGTCGGCGACCACCAGGTGCAGGTCGGCCGACATGCCGACGGAGATGAAGAAGAACCCCAGCAGCAGGCCTTCGAACGGTTCGATGTCGATCTGCAGCTCGTGCCGGTATTCGGAGTCGGAGAGCAGCACGCCCGCCATGAAGGCGCCGAGCGAGGCGGACAGCCCGACCTGGGTGGCGACGAAGGCGGCGGCCACCACGACGAACAGCGACGTGACGGTGAACACTTCCTGGTTGCGGCCGCCGCCGACCAGGCGGAACAGCGGCGGAAGCACGAACCTTCCGCCCACCAGGATCAGCGCGATCCCCGCGATGCCGAGGGACACATCGTGCCAAGGCACGTGGTCGGGCAGTTTCGCCCCGTCGGCCAGCAGCGGCACGATCGCGACGATCGGGATGAAGGCGAGGTCCTGGAACAGCAGCACCGCGAACGCATCGCGGCCGGCCCCGCCCTTCAGCAGGTCGCGTTCCGCCAGCATCGGCAGCACGATGGCCGTCGAGGACATCGCGAGCCCCATGCCCAGGACGGCACTGCTCGACCAGTCCACCTGCGCGAGATGCGCGAGGCCCATGAGCACGAAGCTGGTGAGAATCACCTGCGACGCGCCCAATCCGAACACGGCGCGGCGCATCACCCATAGGCGCTGCGGCCGCAGCTCGAGTCCGATCAGGAACAGCAGCATGATCACGCCCAGCGAGGCGATGCTGGAGATCTGCTCGACGTCGGTGATCAGGCGGAAGCCGGACGGGCCGATCAGGATGCCGGCGACGAGGTAGCCCAGCACGCTGCCGAGACCTGCGCGCCGCGTGAGGGGAACCGCCACGGTGGCGGCCGCAAGCAGGGCGAGCAGGGTCGTGAGCATGGGAACTCCGGCAGCGGACGAGCCGGCATCATAGCCATGCCGCCGACCGCTGCCTCGTGTTCTCTGCGTCTGGCTGCCGGGACGCGATCAGCGCCGGCGATCAGCCGCGGCGGAGGCCGCGACTTTTCAGCCAGAGCTGGCGCGCCGTCCGCATTGCCCAGGTGCGCTCCCGCATCTCGGGGCGCACCAGTTCGCGGACCAGCGCCGGCTCTTCCCAGGGCACGTCGTGGAAGCCGGTGTGCAGGTAGCTGCTGTTCGGGTCGTGCTTCCAGGTATGCGGGAAGAAGACGATCATGTCCCGATCGGTCACCGGGGGACGCTCGCGCGCAACGCGTCCGGCCGCACGGGCCAGCAGCGCCTCGACCAGGTCGTGGCCGGGGCCGAGGCGGACATGGACGATCGGGGTGTTGCGCGGGTTCATCTCGATCATGAAGGCGCGGCCGGTGGCAGCCTCGATCATGAAGTCGAACCCGACCATCCCAGAAAGACCCAGGTTGGCCACGACGCGGCGCGCCGCCTCCATCATCTCGGGATTGTCGACAACCCGCACCACGGTGGACGGGCCGGTGGCGGACTCGGCATTCACCACCTCGACGGCCGTGCCCGCGAGCACCTCGCCACGCCAGCATGCGACGGCGCAGTTCGCGGCGCGTCCCTCGACGAAGCTCTGCACCGAGATGTGCGGCCGCTGCCCGGCCGCCCAGGGGCGGAACCAGAAATAGTCGCGTTCGACCAGCGCTTCCCGCAGAGCGAGCGAGAAGGCAACGGAACGGTCCATCGCGCGATAGGCCTCTTCGGCCTCCGCGAGGCTTCGAACGATGCGCACGCCGAGACCGGCCCAGCTTCCATCGGCCTTGACGACCCACGGGAACGGACGGTCGGCGGCGAGGGCGCGCAGCTCCTCGAGACTGGTGACCGGTTCGGAATCCGGAACGAGCACGCCGCTCTCCCGCGCGACCATCAGCAGGTCGTGCCGGGTGGTGGCGATCGGGAAGCTGCGCTCCGGCCCGAGCGAACGCTCGATCAGTGCACGCACCCCGCGATTGCGGGTCACAGCGTGAAGGCGGTGCAGGTCGCGCACGGCCCGCTCGTCACACGGGATGACGAGATCGGCCTTCGCGCGATCGATCGCGCCTTCGAGCGAGACGAGCGGCTGAACGGCGCTGTAGCGGAAATGCCTGACCGGTGCGTGCACGGCACTGACCGGATGGCTTCCCGGGTGGATGATCGACACCGACGCGCCCGCCTGCGACAGCGCCATCGTGAGGCGCGCCGTCGAGGCCAGATGACACGTCGTGCTCACCAGCACGTTCAACGGTTTGATGCTCTGACTCTCTGCCACGTCTGGAGCGCTCGACCGGCGCTGAGCGGAGCTCGGCGCAACCAAGCTCGCGTCCAGTTCACGCGCTAGCTGAAATGGAACAAGGGACATGTCCGCTACCGTGATTTGCGGGTCAAACGCCAAGTAAGCACTTGCGGCTTCATTCGCTTCCGCATCGTCAATAGACCATCACCGGAACGGGGATGGAAGCCTGCGGGCGCCCGTTGGCTCGGTTGTGATGAATGCGTCTGCGCACCGTTACCCGCCGATTGCGCCAGTGCCGGTTCGCGCGAGCAGCGGCATGATCTTCTGGCGCATGCGACCGATATCGAACAGCACAACCAGAACCCCGTAGATCGTCGCACCCAACAGGATGAGCAGCAACAGACCCAGCGGGCCCGGCGGCAAGTGCATCATGCGGATCACGACGCACATCACCAACGTCGCACAAGCGGCCTTCGCCGCCTCCCGATACGGGAACGGGAATCCGAATTCCCGCTTCGCTTGCCACACGCTGATCGCCAGGCCAACCGCATAAGCGGCGACGCTCGCCCAGACCCCGCCCATCAGGCCGATGCGTGGCAGCAAAACCACGTTCAGCACGATGTTCAGCACGGCGGCAGGAGCGAGCGCGATCAGCAGTCGCCATGTGCGATTTGTCAAATGCTGGACGTGGGAGAAGTAGTGCGCGCGCAGCGCGGAGAGGAACACCGCGATCGCGATCGGCGGCATCAGGACCGCGGCACGGCCGGAGAACGCGGGACCCACCAGTACCCCAGCGATATGAGCCGCCGCGACGCAGAAGCCGCCCAACGCAGGGACCGCGATGGTCATCAGCAGTTCGGCATTCTCCGAAGCCTGGTGACGCGCGGCCTTGGCGCCGTCCCGTTCGAACGCGCGGACGACGAGCGGATAGGAGGCGATCCCCAGCGCGAGGAACACCGCCATGACGGCGCGCTCCGCGATGCTGTAGCTCACGGCATAGATGCCGAGCTCTTCGGCGCCGAGATAGTACTGCACGAGCAGACGGTCCGCAGACGCAACGACATACTCGGCGAAGAAGGCGAGGGAGATCGGCGCCGCGAAGGCCGCGATCTCCTTCTGCAGCCGCAGGTCCACCCGGCCGCCGCGCAACCGCCCGACGATCCTGGGCAGGTCGAACACGACGATCGCCAGCGCGCCGGCGAGCATGCCCCAGAAGATGCCGATCGCGCCCATGCCGAAGTGCCAGCACAGCAGAAGGCCGATCGAGAGGCCCAGCAGGCTCTCGGCACATTCCATCAGCGTGTAGCGCGTGCGTGCCAGCGACGAGAGCTCGATCACCTTCGACAGGATCGAGGCTTCCTTCGCGATGGTCACGCCGGCGCCGATCCAGATCATGGCCGCCAGCTGAGGCGGCACCGCGACGAGGCCGAGTCCGATGAAGCACACCACGCTCAGCAGGATCGAACTCAGGCCAAGTCCGAGATAGGCGGTGCGGCACAGCACCGACAGCTTGCCCTCGCGCACGGTGCGCTCGAAGTAGCGCTTCGCACCGAGATCGAGCCAGGAGAACAGGCCGCTCTGGCACATCGCCATCAGACTGACCACCAGCGCGTAATGCCCGTATTGCTCGGGCGTCAGCAGGCGGGTGATCGCATAGATCCCGAACAGCGTGCCAAGCAGCGGCACGACGTATGCAGGCGCAAAGCTGAGGATCGCCATGCGGCGCGATCAGTGCTCGTCTATGCGCGTATCGACGCCTGCCATTGCCACGGCCGGGGCGGGACCAGCTGCCGGCTGAACCCGCTTGCGCCAGTTCTTCCAGTTCACCGCGGCATGTCCCAGCAAGCTGCGCGCGCCGAGATAGCCGTCGAGCAACGTCTCCGCGTTGCCCAGCCGGAACTTGAACGTCTCGTCGCCGCGCAGGAAGTCGACCTGCCGCAGGCCGCGGTCGAAGGCCCACTTGGCGTATTCCACGATCAGGATTGTGCCGGGGGACGCGCGGTCGAAGGCCGGGTCATAGGCCGTGAAATACGCCTGCAGCTTCGTCTCGTAGAGGAAGTTCAGCGACCCGGTCACCATCTTCCCGTCGGCCTCGAGCACGAAGAGCCTGCCGAGGCCGGTGGTGATCGCGGTCTGCAGCAGCGACCGCAGCAGGTCCGCTTCCTCTCCGAGGAGGGAGGAATGTGGATCCGTCGCCTGCAGCCAGGCGCGCTTGAGCGCGATCAGCCGGTCGAGCGCCGCGGTGTGATCCTCTGCCGGATCGAGGCAGCGGAAGCGCACCGGCCCGCCGATCTCCTCAATGATCCGCTTGCCGCGCGTGTGGTTGTTCCGGCCCTTCTTGTTGAGGCTGCGGAAATACGCATCCCCGTTGGGCCACTCGCAGTCGATCCGGAGGCAGCGCTCGTGCCGGTCCTCGACATGCAGGCCGTTGCCGTCCTGCAGCAGAATGCGCCGCGCTCGCGCGTCGGGCCGCACCTGCCGCATCTGCACGACGTCGATCCCGCCCTTCTGCAGCGCCGCGTCCCACAAGGCGACGAGTGCGGCGGGCCAGGGGGCATCGGGATCGACCAGCGCGTCGCAGTAGTCGCTGAAGTCCTGCCCCGCCCAGTGCAGCACGCGCAACCCGCGCTTCGCGCCGATGGCGAGGGGGAGGACGGCGACGAGGCGCTCGTCTTCCCAGGCCAGCATGATCCGCAGCCCGGCGGCGCGGCGTGCCACCGCATCGGCAGCCCAGGCCGACAGCCAGGCATGATGCTGGAATATGTCAGCACCCGTGCGTTGCCACAGGCCTTGCCACGCGCCGTCGATCGCAGCGAGTCGGTCGAGCGTCGTGACGCATTCGATGGTGATTGGCACGGGCGTGCTCCTAGGCGTTCGACTTGGAGGCAGGCGCAGCTGGAGGCATCACGGCAGTCTGGTCCCGGCGGCGGCGTCGAAGCTGGCGATGCGCCGCGGCGCGAACCCGCAGTGCCATCTTCTTCAGCGGCAGGACATGGAGGCAGTAGACGGTCTGGTATTCCAGATGCTCGTCGTGCGTCAGCCCGAACACGAAGCTTTCGTTCGGCTTCGGATGCACCAACGTTCCGAACATCCGGTCCCAGATCGACAGCGCCAGGCCGAAATTCTTGTCCAGATGCGGCTCCTGGCTGCTGTGGTGAAGCTGGTGGTAGTGGGCGAGAGGAAGACGGAATCCAGCGCTCGCCCGTAGCTGAGTTTCAGGTGGGTATGCCGCACGAAATCCATCATCAGGATAACGTTACGCAGAAGATAGACATTGATGCCGAACACGGTCAGCTCCACCGGGTCGAGCACGAAGAACAACCAAACGCCGTAGCACAGGCCGGGGATGACGCCGTCCCACCAGTGGTTCATCAGCTCGTCCAGCGGGTGCACCCGATCCTTCGTGACGCCGATCATGATCTCGGCGGAGTGGTGGACCTTGTGCAGCTCCCACAGCATCGGGACTTTGTGCTGGGCGTAATGGTAGATGTAGTAGGACAGGTCGTAGGCCAGCAGCATCGTGAGCGTGAAGATGCACAGCACGAACGGGCCGGCCTGCCCCGCCGCATGAGTGGGCGCGCCGAAGATCTGGGTCAGCAGCCAGTACATCGCGTGACCGGCCGTCACGGTCGAGAAGATCAGCGGCACGACGAAGATCGGCAGCACGAGCTTGCGGGACAGCCAGAACAGGAAGTCCACGCGGGCGTAGCGGTTGGTGAAGATCTCGCGCGGGAAGATGTGCGCGATCAGGCCGCGGACGGACCGTGCCTCGGGGGTGATCTTCACGATCAGGACGGTGCACCAGATCAGCAGCATCGTCAGGCCTTCCTCGCCCGACAGCTTGTCCCAGACCCGATCGCCGATCGTGGTCCAGAATTGGGTCGTGGTCAGCGCTGCGAGACTCATGCGTCGCTCTCCGCCAGGGCTGGGGGTCGGGTGGTGACTTCGGCCGGCACTGCGGCGCGATTCCGCAGATGGTCGGCAAGCCGGAGCGCCGTCGCGACGATCGTCAGCGTGGGGTTCGCCTGGCTGGAGGTCGGGAAGACCGCGCTGCCGGCGAGGAAGAGATTGTTCACGCCGAAGACCTTGCCGTTGCCGTCCACCACGCCCGTCGCGGGGCTGTCGCCCATCCGGGCCGTCCCGATGTGGTGTCCACCATACGCCCCGTCACGGCGCACCATCGCCTCGATGTCGGCTTCGTGTGGATCAAGGCTCAGCGTACCGAGGCCCGATTCCGCGAACTCCTGGCGCAGCAGCGCGAAGCCCGTCGAGACCGTGCGCACGTCGAGCGGGCTGTAGCGCCAGTCCACATGGATGCGCGGCATGCCCAGCGCGTCGGTGGCCGTGCCCAGGCGGACGCGGCTGTCGGGGAGCGGCGCCTGCTCGCCATGGAAGTCCAGGCTGAACAGGTTGGCGCGCGGGCGGATGATGACGGACGGGAACTTCCGCGCGGCGAGCGTGCGGTGCCGCACCCAATGCGCCAGGAAGCCGGCCGCGCCGAACGGATCGGTGACGAGGTTGCCCACATGGCGCAGCCACATCCCTGCGCTGGTCGGACCCTCGCCCGCGAGCCGCTTGCCGTATTCGTAGCTGATCAGGTTCTTGGCGAGGTAGATCGCCGACAAGGCGCCGGTGCGGTGCGCCGGATCCGGGATGCGCGGATGATGCAGGCGGAACACCAGGTTGCCCAGCGCGTGGGCGTGCTGCGCATCTTCCGTCAGCGCCATGCGGCGGCGGCAATACGTGCCGTCCTCCGCGCGGTCGTAGCCGTGCCAGACCTTCGTGTCGTTCAGGCGCAGCGTGCCCAGCGTGCCGGCGATGTGGCACATGTAGAAGCGGCCGAGGAGATCGTTGCCGTTGCCGATCCCGGCTGCATGGACGTCGTTGGACGCGAGCAGCAGGCGCGGCGTCTCGAGCCCGCCGGTGGCCACGACGAACTGGTCCGCTTCGACGAGGAAGCGCCCGCCGTCCAGCGTCTGCACCTGCGCGTGGGAGATGCGGGCGCCGTCGCGTTCCGCCTGCAGCTTCGTGACGTTGGCGTGCAGCAGCACGCGCACGCTCCCGGACCGCTCCAGCCGGTGCCGATAGCGGCCGGCGAAGTCCGTCGGGCAGCTGAAGCGCTCGATCCGGTCGACGTCGAATTCTGCCGGCGCGAAGCCGTCGATCATCGGCCGCATGCCGCCGCTCCGCGCGGTGCGGGCGTCGTAGTCGAACGTCCCGGCCTCGACCAGTTCGTTCGCGGCCGGATACCACCGCGCGACCGTTTCATACGAAATCGGCCAGCCGCTGTGCGGCATCCAGGGACGCGCGTCGAAGTCGATCGGGTCGAACGGCACGCAGCGGCCGCCCCAGATGGTGGTGGAGCCGCCAAACCGCCGTTGGCGATATTTGTCGGTCGGGCTGTGCAGCAGCTCGTCCGCGACCTCGCCTTCGTACAGCGCCTGCGTGGGGGCGTGTTCCTGCAGCCCCCCCGATTCCAGCAGCAGCACGCGCAATCCGCAGTCGCGCAAGGCCAGCGCGAGCGTGATGCCGGCCGCGCCGCCGCCGATGATGCAGATCTCGGCGGTCAGGACGGTGTCGCGGACGATCCGGCGCGCGTCACCGATCATCGCTGGCCTCCGCCATGACGGGCATCGGGGCGATCGCCTCGGCGGATGGCCGCGCCAGCATCGCGTAGAGCGCGGCGATGCGCTGCGCGAACGCCTCCATCGTGAACTGGCGGTGATACATGGCGAGACCCTGTTCGGAGAGCCGCGCCTGCAGCGCCGGATCCCCGCTGAGCTCGATCACCGCGCGGGCGATCTGCGCACGGTCGCCCGGCGTCACGAACAACGCGGTCTCGCGATCGGTGAAGACTTCCGGAATGGCGCCGACCGGCGTGCAGATCACCGGCACGCCGGTGGCCATCGCTTCCAGGATGACCAGCGGCAGGCCTTCGTCGTAGGCGGGCAGGATCAGCGCGTCCGCCTCGGTGACGTGCCGCCGCGCGGTCGCCTGGTCGGCCCAGCCGGTGAAGCGCACGCGGCCGGCGATGCCCAGACGCTCCGCCAGCGCGCGATACGTCTCAACCGCCCCGCCGCCGACGACGGTCAGGCACAGGTCGGCGGACTGCGCTTCCGGCCGCGCGAGGGCGTGCAGCAGGTCGCTGATGCCCTTCCGCTCCAGCAGGTTGCCGAGGAACAACAGGCGGAACGGGGCGCCATCCGGCCGCGGCACGCGCGGCAGCGGCGTGGCGGGAACGCCGTTGTTCACGACGCTGATCGACTGCGGCTCGACCTCGAACGTATCGATGACCCAGCGGCGCCACAGCTCGCCCAGCACCACCACGTGGTCGGCGGAGCGGAACATGCCGCGCAGCAGCGCGCGGCCGGGGCGCGGCAGGCTCTCGTGGAAGGCGATGATCTGCGCCGCGTGGAGATGCAGCAGCACCTTCACGCCGGCGAGCCGCGCGGCGTAGAGCAGGAAGCCCTTGCGGTAGACGCTGCCGCGTTCGGCCAGGTTGAGATGGACCACCGACAGGCGGCCACGGGCGGACAGGGCGAAGATCCGCAACGCCGCCCAAACGAGGAACAGCGGGGAGAACAGCAGCGATCCGCCACCACGCGATTCCAGCCGCTCCAGCCGGAAGCGGCCGGTGGGATCGGTGCCGAGATCGGCGAGATACTGCATGATGCTGCCCATGCCGCCGCCGACCTGGCCGTACGGGCAAGTCAGGTAGACGGTACGTTCGGCGGCGTCGGACCGGCTCATTGCGCGCGGGTCTCCCTGGGAGTCTCTGCATGTGGGTCGCTGTCGCCGCGCATGCGGTCGACGCCTTCCTGGCGCTCACCTCGCGCAGCAAGGGC
>ERZ778027.4373-NODE-4373-length-12199-cov-6.429018_pt1 | contig 12199 bp, 10 predicted proteins | sample MGYA00375757_ERZ778027 | MGnify/ENA primary metagenome ERZ778027 (study PRJEB29350, sample SAMN05389817) | bioreactor metagenome | isolation source: Ammonium sulfate bioreactor | place: South Africa: University of Cape Town | collected 2014-02-18 ... | reverse complement strand
GCGGCGAATATTTTCAGCGGGGCTGAGCTTTCAAAAGGTAAAAGCCGGATGGCGGGGACTCTGACGCCGCACAGCACGACCGTGGGCCACGGGTCCGGATACCGCTCGATCGAGCCTTCGCGCGCGATATCGGCGATCAACACGATGTCGACTGCTTCGCGGACGGCAACCTCCAGGATGCCAACGCCACGAACTTCGATCTTGCCGCGAAGTGTCTGAGGGGCCGTCGCGCAAAGGCGTGGCGCACCGTGCGACCAATCGCTCTTTAGAATAACCTGGTCGTCAGCGACGAGCTTCACGGGATCGCGCAGCAGCGCCGACGGACCGCACGCGAGACATCGAAGAGCGAGGTCGGATTTCCCGGAACCGGACGGGCCGCGGATCAGCACACCGCGATCGCCGATTGCGATAGCCGTGGCATGCACGCGATCAGCTTCGCCGCGCAAGGCCGTCTCCAACATTCGCGATGAGCGGCAAGCGCACCGTGAAGCGTGCGCCGCTCATGATCGCCGATCCATTCTGTGGCCGGTTCTCCGCGAAAATCTCGCCGTGATGACTGACGACGATCTCGCGCGAAATCGAAAGCCCGAGGCCGGAATTCTTGCCGCGCTTGGCGTCGGTTTGCGGCCGGTCGCTGTAGAAACGGTCGAAGATCTGACCGAGCTTGTCGGGAGGAATGCCAGGGCCTTCGTCTTCGATGGTGATCTCGATCTTGCTCCCGTTCGGGCGTGCGCGCACAGTGATCTTACCGCCCTCCGGCGAGAACGACAGCGCGTTGTCGATCAGGTTCGTGAAGACTTGGCCGAGCCGCCCGTCGTTGCCGCGCACCTTGTAGGACGACGGCGGCGCCGGATCGATGATAAGGGTGATCTTCCGGTTGTCGTCGGCAAGCATGTCGGTGAACAGGCTGTTGATGCTCTCAAGAACGCCGCGAACGTCGACGGTTTCCATATGCTGCCGCGCCAGCTCTGCATCGAGCCGCGATGTGCTCGAGATGTCGTTGATCAGCCGGTTGAGGCGCTTCAGCTCGCTCTGGATTTCGGTGACCAGTTCCATCCGGTCGGCATCCGTCTTGGCGTAGGCCATCGCTTCGGCGGTCGATCTGGCGGCAGCGAGCGGATTTTTCAGTTCGTGCGCCACGTCGGCGGCAAATCTCTCGCTGCCCTCGATGCGCCGGTAGAGCGCGTTCGTCATCGCCACGAAGGCGCGGCTCGTCTGGCCGACCTCGTCGCGCCGTTCCGTCAGGTCCGGAATCTCCTGACGCGCGGAGATGTTCTGCGTCACGTCATACGCAGCTTCCGACAACCTTCGCATCGGCACAGCGACCGTTCGTTCGAGCACCAACGAACTGCCGATGGCGACGAGCAGCGCCATCGCGGCGATCTGAAGGATCAGCCAGCGCTCGTCCCAGAGGACGTCGTCGATGTCGCCGGGTTTGGTTGAAACGAGCAGCACGCCGAGGATCTTGTTGCCGCGCTTGATCGGCTCTGCCATCGACACGATCTGCTGTCCGCGTTTGTTCAGCAGCAGAATCGGCGTTTCGACACCGCGCTGCGCGGCGTTCTTGACTTCCGGATAAAGGAAGCCGTTCGTCGTGCCGAGCTCGCGGTAGACTTTCAGTTCCTTGTTGATCACCCAGTAGTTGAGCCGCGTCCAGAAGTTCTTGAGACGCGGCGTCTGGCTGTTATCCGCGCCCGTGTTGGATTTCGGATCGTCGGAGAACAGCGTCTCACTGTTGAGGATCAGCGTGCCCTTCGTGGAATAGATGCGCGCCTTGAGGCTCGCCGGTCCCACGAGCTTTCTCAACACGACGGCGTGATGCGGATCGATCGGCAACTCGAACGCCGCAAACGCGTCGTCGCGCTGCGCCCACGTCGTCGTCTTCTCCGGCAGCCGGTTCGGATCAAAAATCGCGCGCTCGTTGACCGCGCGATACGCAATGGCCTCCGACGTGATGCGCGACACCGTTTTGACGACGTCGACCTTCGCATCCAGCAGCCAGCCGTGATGCAGACTGAGATAGAGCATCGCGAACAGCAGGCCGGCGAGGCCGAGCAGGTTGGCGAGCAGGATGCGCCGCCGCAAGCTCTTGCCGATGGCGCGCGAAATCCAGCCGCGCGAAATCAGCCTGCCCGCGCCGCTCAGCGCCGACTTGATGACTTGGCGTGCGTCGAGGCGAGGCTCAGCATCGGTCGCGGACGGCGGCGGCGCACTCGCGCCGGCAATCGTCGCGCCTACAGCTATGTCATTGCTGTCGAGCGCCATCCAATCCCCATTGACGGCGGCGTGCCCACTATTCTTTGAAGCGGTAGCCGACGCCGTAAAGCGTCTCGATCACGTCGAAATCGTCATCGACCTGTTTGAACTTCTTGCGCAGCCGCTTGATGTGGCTGTCGATCGTGCGGTCGTCGACATAGACCTGATCGTCGTAAGCGGCGTCCATCAGAGCGTCGCGCGTCTTGACGACTCCCGGCCGTGTCGCGAGCGCCTGCAGAATGAGGAATTCGGTCACCGTCAGCGTGACGGGCTTGCTGTCCCAGTGGCAGGTGTGACGCTCCGGATCGAGCTTGAGCTTGCCGCGCTCGAGAACGCGCTTGGCTTCGTCTTCGACCGTCGCGCCATCCTTGGGAGAAACGCGGCGCAGAACGGCTTTCACGCGCTCGACGATCAGGCGCTGGGAAAACGGTTTGGCGATATAATCGTCGGCGCCCATCTTGAGGCCGAACAGTTCGTCGATTTCCTCGTCCTTCGAGGTCAGGAAAATCACCGGCATCGTCGACTGCTGACGAACTCGGCGGAGCAATTCCATCCCGTCCATGCGTGGCATCTTGATGTCGAAGATGCCGAGATCCGCCGGTTCTTCCGTCAGTGCTTCGAGCGCCGAGACGCCGTCGCCGTAGGTGCGAACCTTATAGCCTTCCGCTTCCAGGGCCATTCTCAACGACGTCAAAATATTCCGCTCGTCGTCGACGAGTGCGATGGTGCTCTTTTCCTTCATATTTTCCTCTCAAGCCCCGGAGCGGTGGTCCTCGCCGCGCCGCATCTGGCGCTTATGGCGGGATGGTGGACCAATTGTGGCGCTACGTCCAATGGACGCCAAAGGCTGAATGCGACCTGAATATGCGACCTAAGTCGTAACCGCAAGCAAAGCCGAACGAATTCTTGCGCAAAATTTTGCAGTGACCAAATCATTACTCGCTGCATTGCGCCTGTTGCTCGACATACAGTCTTCGAATATTTTAAGCGGTAACATAGTGTTACATTTTCTGTCGTGCGGCAGGACGGCTAAGACCATCGCACAGCTTGAGATTGCCGTTTTGGTTTCCTAAGCAGCTGAACTGTCTTGTTAGGCTCGCAGCACACGCACCGGCGTTCGAACCGAATGCATCCGTGTCATTTGCGAAATGATCGTCCGGCCGGCGTTCCGCCGCGTTCGGACCGGCAGGGGTAAACTCCGTAATGACCATACAGTTGTTTCCGATCGCGCCCAGTCAGAAGATTCGTCGGAATTTGCGCGAGGCGGAACTGATCGAAGCAATCATCCGGCGAGATGAAGGACGTTTAGCTGCCAGCGGGGCCGTCGTCGTCGAGACCGGCCAGCACACCGGACGCTCTGCCGAAGACAAATATATCGTCCGCGATCGCGAGACCGATCAGGCGATCTGGTGGGACAACGCCAAGGCGATGTCACCGGAGCAATTCGATCGTCTGCTCGCGGATTTCATCGCATTCGCCGCCCATAAGGAAATTTACGTCGAAGATCTGTTCGCAGGCGCCGATGCCGGTCATCGTCTGAATACGCGCATCGTGACGGAATACGCGTGGCACTCGCTTTTCATTCGGCATCTGCTTCGCCGTCCGGAAGCCTCCGAGCTTGAAAGTTTCGTTCCCGAATTCACCGTCGTCGATCTGCCGAGCTTCCGCGCCGCGCCGCTCTATCATGGCACGCGAACGGAAACCGTGATCGCCTGCGATTTCTCGCGGCGCATCGTTCTGATTGGCGGCACCAGCTACGCCGGCGAAATCAAGAAGAGCGTGTTCTCGTTCTTGAACTACATTCTCCCGTCCAAAGGTGTCATGCCGATGCATTGCTCGGCGAACGTCGGCAAGGACGGCGATTCCGCCGTGTTCTTCGGCCTTTCCGGCACCGGCAAGACGACGCTCTCCGCCGACCCGCGCCGCGAGCTTCTAGGCGACGACGAGCACGGCTGGTCGGAAAAAGGCATCTTTAATTTCGAAGGCGGCTGCTACGCCAAGACCATTCGCCTGTCGAAATCCGCCGAGCCGGAGATCTGGCAGGCATCGAACCGTTTCGCGACCGTGCTCGAAAACGTCGTCATCGATCCGGTTACGCGCCTTCCCGATTTCGACGACAATCGGCTCGCTGAGAACGCGCGCTCGGCCTATCCGCTCGAAGCTATCGCCAACGCCAGCCCCACGGGCACGGCCGGACATCCGAAAAACATCGTGATGCTGACGGCGGACGCGTTTGGCGTGCTGCCGCCGATCGCGAAACTTACGCCGAGCCAGGCGATGTATCATTTCCTTTCGGGCTTCACGGCGAAAGTCGCTGGAACCGAGAAAGGCATGGGCAACGAGCCGAAACCGACGTTCTCGACGTGTTTCGGCGCACCCTTCATGCCCCGCCATCCGAGCGTCTACGGCAACCTGCTGCGCCAGCTGATCGCCGACCACAAGGTCGATTGCTGGCTGGTCAACACCGGTTGGACCGGCGGCAAGTACGGCGAAGGAACGCGCATGCCGATCAAAGTCACGCGTGGGCTTCTCGATGCCGCGCTCTCGGGCGCGCTCAAGGATCAGGCGATGCGCGTCGATCCGGTCTTCGGCTTCCAGGTGCCGCTCGCTCCTCAGGGCATCGACCCGAAGGTCATGACGCCGCGTGAAACGTGGGCCAATCCGAAAGCCTATGACGAGGCCGCAGCGAAACTCGCGGCGATGTTCCATGAGAACTTCGCGAAGTTCGCTCGTCACGTCGGTGCCGACGTTCTCAACGCGGGACCATCCGTCGGCCGCGCCGTCGCCGCGGAGTAAGTTCCAAAATCGATTCTGTGGCCGGGCTTGACCCGGCCATCTTGCGTCCAAGTCCATACGGCCGAGCAAGTTGCTCGCTGCACGTTGATCATTGCCGCTGCCGCGAATAGAAATTCCGCAGACGACGCAGCGGCTTGGAGACAGCGGCAATGGGTACTCGGATTTCGTTCACGCGCCCCGACGGCAAGACGGGCGACGGCTATCTCGCGAAGTCGGCGGCAGCGAATGCGCCCGGCGTCGTCGTCATCCAGGAATGGTGGGGACTGCAGGACCAGATCAAGGGCATCTGCGATCGCTTTGCGCTCGCGGGCTACGACGCGTTAGCCCCCGATCTCTACGCCGGCACGGTCATTCCCTATCACGATGCGGACGCCGCTGGCCGCGAGATGAACTCGCTGAACTTTCTCGAGGCGACTGACCAGCTCGTGCGTGGCGCCGCGCAGTATCTCCTGGTTTCAAGCCCCAAAGTCGCAGTGTGCGGCTTCTGCATGGGCGGCGCGGTCGCCGTGCTGGCTGCTGCACGCGTGCCGGAATTGTCCGCCGGCATCGCGTTTTATGGATTGCCGCCCGACACCGTCGCAAAGCCGGCCGACGTCAAAATTCCTCTGCAGGCGCATTTCGCGAGCGAGGATGATTTCGTCACGCCCGAAAAAGCCGATGAGTTCGAGGCAGGCATGAAGGCCGCCGGAAAGCCGTTCGAGGCCTTCCGCTACGATGCAAGCCACGCCTTCATGAACGAGCAGCGCTCAGTGCACGATCGCCAGTCGGCGGAGCTTGCCTGGGGCCGCGTCCGCAACTTCCTGACAAAGCATCTCGGCTAGCGCCGCAGCCAATAAGTTCTGCGCTTTCGAAGCGATCTGAAAGCGACTTGAGGATTGCGACGCAGCACCATCGCTCTGAGCCAGATGACTAGGTGAACCGCCAGCCGCAACGCGTCAATTCCACCTTTCCCTCCCGCAAAACACAGAGCAAATCGCTTCGGCGGCGATTCAGCGGCCCCACTTACCCCTCCCCAGCGGGGAGGGGTTAGGGGTGGGGAGAAGATGCAGACGTGATCGTCGAGTTTGAATCCGCACGTGCGGGACTCTCATCGTGCGTCAGATTTTCTCTAGTTGAACTGAAGCAATTGGCGCCGAACACGCTGCATCTCGCAAGCAAACTCACCCCACCCCTAACCCCTCCCCTGAGGGGAGGGGAATACCCGTGTCGGCTATTCGCTTAGCATCGCATTCGGCCGGGCTTCCAAACCCTAGCTGCGGAAATCTTCCAGCGTCAGAAGTGGCGTGAACGAAAAGCCCGCGTCGGAGAATGTCTGCATCGCGCCGTCGAGCCGGTCGACGATGGTGATGACGCGAACGACCGTCGCGCCCTCCGCCTTCAAGGCTTCGGCAGCCTTGAGCGCCGAACCGCCCGTCGTCGTGACGTCCTCGACGACGATGACCTTCTTGCCCGCCAGATGCTCGGTCTTCGCGAGACCTTCGACCAGCGCCCGCGTGCCGTGCTCTTTCGCCTGCTTCCTGACGAAGAACGCCGGCAGCTTACGTCCGCGCGTATAGGCGATGGCTGCGACGCTTGATGCGATCGGCACCGCGCCCATCTCGAGCCCGCCGATCAGATCCGCGTCGACGCCTTCGATCTCGTCCAGGATCAGAGACGCAATCAGAAACGCGCCCTCGCTGTCGAGCATGGTCGGCTTCATGTTGAAGTAAAACGGCGAGGTCTTGCCGGAGGCAAGCTTGAACGCCGGTCCCTCCTGGAACGACCGCGACTTTATGAGCTCGATCAGGCGAGCGCGCTTGCCCGCGGCGTCAGACGGTTTTTCTGCCATGCGATAGAAGCGCCTCTTGCGTTTTTCGGTTCAGGATGCGCAAACAGCCCGGATCGAAAAGCCTGTCAAGATTTGGGAGAATATTGTGGTGGAGCGTCGCCGCTCGTTAACCGACGGATGGGCCGCGCTGGCCTCGCGCCCGCAGGCGGCGTCGATGGCGCTTCTGCTGCTATGTCTCGCCGTTTATCTCCCAGGATTTGTCCGGCTTCCGGCCGTCGACCGCACCGAAGCCATTTATGCCGAGACCACGCGCGATATGGTTGCGCGCGGGGACTGGTCCGACCCGCGCTACGGCAGCGCGGTTCACCAATATCGCCCGATCGGCACGTTCTGGGCTCAGGCGCTGAGCCGGTCGGTTGCGGGCGAAGCAAACGCCCGCGACATCCGCGTGTATCGGCTTCCCTCGCTGATTTTCGTGACGCTTGCGGTGCTGGCCGTCTTCTGGCTCGGAAGTCTCATCATCGGAGCGGAGGCGGCGCTCATCGCTGCGGCGCTGTTCGCGGTGGCGCCGCTGACCGTGCTCGTCTCGCAGCTTGCAATCGCCGAAGGGCTGTCTCTGCTTCCGGCAACGATCGCCATGCTGACGCTTGCATGGTTTTATGTGACGGCAGGGCCGCCGGTTGCTTCTGAGGCTCTCGCCAGCCATCCGCGCCGGTTCTCTGCACGCGGAGAAACATGGCTCGCGCTGCTGTTCTGGACAGCGGTCGGCGCCGGCATGCTGATCAACGCGCTGCTGGTGCCGATTCTCATTGTCTCAACGCTTGCGGCGCTCTTTGCATTCGATCGTGATTTCTCGTGGTTGAAGCGGCTGCGCCCGCTGTTCGGCGTGCCGATCGCACTCGCCATCGCCGCGCCCTGGCTGCTGGTGCGCGCGCATCAGGACGGAACGCCGTTTGCGGGATTGAGCTGGCCCGAATTCCTGGCGGCGCTCGGCGGCGCGCAAGACATGAAGCTACGCGCGTTTCCGGGCACGTTCGCCCTTGCGTTGCTGCTCGGCTTTCTGCCGGGCACGGCGCTGCTTGGAGTGGTGTTCAAGCGCTTCTGGCCCGCGCGTGACCAGCGGCTGCCGAGTTTCCTGCTCGCTTGGGTGATCGGATATCTGATTTATCTCGAAGCCCTGTCGTCGAAGCCCGGCACTTACATGGTTCAGACGATGTTTCCGGCGTTGGCGCTCGCCGTTGCGTCGGTCGTCGTTAGCGAGGCGGGGCACGGCAAGCGGCCGGAAGGCGGCCTGATCGTTTGGCCGACGGCTCTCGCGGCGATACCGCTCGCCGCGTTCGCGGCCGTCTACGGCTTCGCGAATGAAGCGCCGGACATCGTGACGGCCGTGCTCATCGCGATCATCGCAGCGCTGTTCATCTGGAGCGGCCGGCTGATCCACGAAGGGCTGTTGCGCGGCTGGGCCACCATCGGCGTCGCGGCGCTGGGATTGTTCGCGATCACGCTTCTCGGATTTGTGCTGCCGTCGATCGACAAGATCTGGCCTTCGGCTGAACTCAAGCGCGCCGTCGCGGCCTGTCCCGCGCATAACATCGATCTCGTCGGTTTCCGCGAGCCGTCGAGCCGCTTGCTGCTCGGAATTTCGCCCGATCGCCAGGCCCCGGAAGCCATCGCCAGCGAGATATCGGGCTACGGTGCGAAACTTTTGATCGTCGAGGATCGTTGGAGCAACCGTATGAACATGGCCCTGACGACCAGCTCGAAGCCTCCACTGCCAAGCCCGAGCGGCTGCGTGTCGGCATACAACGTGATGCGCGGATGCCCGGTGCATTTCCGGATCTACGATTTGAATGCCGCTCAGCCCTGTGAGATTCCGGCGGACTTCGCGTGTGTGCCAGACGCTGCGCCCACGGGCCCGCAGAAATCCGGAAATTGTGATTGATTGCGTGCGGGCCGACACGCCTGCACATCAGCCGCCGTGACTGCTAATATACCGTCAAAGCCCATCTAAGGATCATTCGATGTTCAACCCCGAACACCCGCCCGAGATCATCGCGCAACGCTGGCTCAATTCCGACAAGAAGCGCACGCTGAAGGCGGAGAAGGGCAAAGTCATCGTCATCGCGATCTGGCAGCTGGAATGCCCGGGCTCGCAGAAATTCGGCTTGCCGCAAGCGATGCGGCTCCGGCGTGCATTCGAGGAGGACGAGGTCGCCGTCTTCGGCCTGCACATGCCGTTCGAGAAATTCGCCGAGCAGACGCCGGACAAAGTCGAAGCCTATCTCAACGAGAATGAAATCACGATCCCCGTTGCGCTCGACAAACCGAACGGCGAAGAATTGCCCGAGACGATGAAGGCCTACGAGCTGCAAGGCACGCCGGCGCTGCTGATCTTCGATCGCCAGGGCCGCCTTCGCCGCCACTATCTCGGTGCGGTGGATGATCTGCGCCTCGGCGCGGAGGTCATGGGACTGCTCATCGAGGACAAGGACAGCCCGCGCGAGATGGCGATCGCGATCGAGCATAAGCTCGGCGCGGCGCTCGTCGATCCGGAAGCGCACCATCATCACGAGCACGGCGAGGCGTGCGGCTGCGGCCACGATCACAGTCATGATCACGATCATCAGCACGAACACGACCAGGGCGCCGCCCACGGAGAGCCGGGTCACGTGCATGGTCCGGGCTGCAAGCACTGATGGCCGACAAAGCGCCGAAGGACGGCGCATCGGCGAAGAAGGACGAGCCTGGAACTTCGGCGCAAGACCCGCCGCCGGGATCGGGCCTCAGCCGCAAGGAGCGGCAGCAAGTCCGCGAGGGCGTCCGCCATCGCCCCGCGGTCGTTTATGAGATCATTCGCGTCCAGGGCGAGATCGAACTTCGGCGGCCATTGTCGGCGCTCTGGTGGTCGGGCGTCGCGGCTGGCATATCCATCGGCTTTTCATTTTTGACGGACGCGGTTCTGGCCGCGCATCTCCCGGCGTCCGAATGGTCGCCGCTGATCGCCAAGCTCGGCTATGCCGTCGGCTTCCTCATCGTCATTCTAGGACATCAGCAGCTTTTTACTGAAAACGTGCTGACGGCCGTGCTGCCGGTGATGGCGCGCAAGCAGGTGCATTGGCTGCTGAAGATGCTGCGGCTCTGGGGCATCGTGCTCGCCGCGAACATTGCCGGATGCCTCATCTTCGCTTCGGCGATTGCCTACCTGCCGGTCGTTCCCTCGAACGTCACCCCCGCGCTCGCCGACATCGTCACCAAGGTGATGAGCAACACGCCGTGGGAGATGTTTGCGAAGGGCATCGGCGCGGGCTGGCTGATCGCGGCACTGGTCTGGATTTTGTCTTCGACCGAGCATGTGGAGTTCATCGTCATCACGCTGCTGACGTATTTGATCGCACTGTTCGGCTTCACGCATATCGTGGCGGGCAGCGTCGAAGCGATCTACGGCGTTGCGACGGGCATCATCAGCCTGGAAACGGCGGTGTTCCGCTTCTTCCTGCCGACGCTGGCGGGCAACGTGTTCGGCGGAACCATACTGTTCTCGGTGCTGAGCTACGCGCAGGTGCGCGAGGAAATTTACGCCGACACCTCGGAAAGCTGAACCGCCCGGACTTACGAACGCCACCCGAATCACGCTTTTCTCCGCCCTACAAGTCGAGGCGGAAGCGAGGCGGCCGATGGTCGAGCGGGTCAGGGACAAACAACGTCGTCGTACAGGCAGCGACAGCGCTGGCGGCCGGCTCGCGGAACGCGAGTCGCCAGCGCCAAGTAGCAGACCCGGCGCAACCAGCCCGCGCCGCGAAGCGGCGCCCGGCGCTGGCGGCCGGCTCCGCGAAGCGGAGTCGCCAGCGCCCAATAAAAAAGTCATTGCACTTGTCTACGACTTCGACGGCACGCTCTCGCCGAAGCCGATGCAGGAATACGCCTTCCTGCCGAAACTCGGCATCGATCCGAAATCGTTCTGGGCGGAGTGCACGCGTGTCTCGCAGGCGGAGCGCGCCGATGCGCTGATCACCTACATGCATTTGCTCTACAAGAAGGCGAAGGAGAAAAACGTGCGCATCGATCGCGCCGATCTCGTCGCGCAGGGCAAGCTCGTGGAACTGTATCCGGGTGTCGCGACGTGGTTCGACGCGATGCATGCCTATGTGAAAAAGCGTGCGGGCGACAGCGGCATCACGGTGAAGCACTACCTGATCTCGTCGGGGCTGACCGAGATCATCGAGGGCACGAAGATCTACCCGCACTTCGCCAATGTGTTCGCGAGCGAATACTGGTTCGACGCCTATGACCTGCCGTTTCCGAAACGGGTCATCTCGGACACCGGCAAGACGCAGTTCCTGTTCCGCATCAACAAGGGGCTCGAGGACCTGAGCCAGAGCATCAACGCGCACATGCCCGAGGCGCAGCGGCCGATCCCGTTTTCGAACTTTATCTATTTCGGCGACGGCGACACGGACGTGCCGTCGATGGCGCTTCTGAAAAAGAACGGCGGGCAGGCGATTGCCGTGCATGGCCCCGACGAGAGCGAAGCGAAATGCGTCGAGCTTTTCAAAGCCGGCCGCTGCGATTTCTACGCCGTCGCCGATTACCGCAAAGGCTCGGACTTATGGAAGCGCACGTGCCTCCTGCTCGACCGCATCATCGCGGATGTGCGTGTGCGGGAAGAGGTGAGGGGGTTGGGGTGAGGAAGGCCCAAACGTCGTTGTCCAACGATGGCAATTCGCGATTGCGACCTACGTTAAGGCCATTACAGTCCCACGTCGTCATCCCCGCGTAGGCGGGGATCCGTCCAGCCAAGCGACTATTCATTGGCCGACTTGGACAGATCCCGGCCTTCGTCGGGATGACGTCGTCGACAGACTATGTTGCTCACGCCGTCGAACTAGGACGTCTCGACCCATGAAACGCCCGTGTGTCTACATTCTCGCAAGTAAACCATATGGGACACTCTACGTTGGCGTGACCAGCGATCTTCCGCACCGAATGGGACAGCACGACCAAGGTCTAATCGACGGGTTCACTAAGAAGTATCGCGTCAAGACGCTCGTCTACTATGAAATGCACGAAACGATGGATGCCGCGATCGTTCGTGAAAAAAGATTGAAGCGCTGGCAGCGTACATGGAAGTATCGGCTTATCGAGCAAATGAACCCAGAATGGAGCAATTTGTTTGATTCAGCGACAGGTGAGATTGAGTTCGGTTCAATAGATGCACCGAACTTAGTTCCAGACTCGCCAAGTAACCTGGATGGATCCCCGCCTACGCGGGGATGACGTTTCGAGAGATGGCGTTCGTATCGATGGATGCGACGATCTTCGAATTTTCTCGTCATCCTCAGCCGAGTGAGCAGCGCGAACGAAGGCTGGGGATCCAGCGCA
>ERZ778027.4369-NODE-4369-length-12209-cov-20.818661_pt1 | contig 12209 bp, 9 predicted proteins | sample MGYA00375757_ERZ778027 | MGnify/ENA primary metagenome ERZ778027 (study PRJEB29350, sample SAMN05389817) | bioreactor metagenome | isolation source: Ammonium sulfate bioreactor | place: South Africa: University of Cape Town | collected 2014-02-18 ... | reverse complement strand
TGTCGCTGGAGCAGATGACCTCGCGGCTCGCCATCATGATGGGCGGGCGCGTGGCCGAGGAAATGATCTTCGGTCACGAGAAGGTGACGTCGGGCGCTGCATCCGACATCGATCAGGCGACGCGCCTGGCGCGCATGATGGTGACCCGCTGGGGTCTGTCGAAAGAACTTGGCACCGTGTCCTATGGCGAGAACAATGACGAGGTGTTCCTCGGCATGCAGGTCAACCGCCAGCAGAACGTGTCCGAGGCGACCGCGCAAAAGATCGACTCCGAGGTCAAGCGTCTGGTCGAAGCCGGCTACAAGGACGCCACCCGCATTCTCACCGAGAAGCGGGCCGATCTGGAGGCGCTCGCCAAGGGTCTGCTTGAATTCGAAACGCTGACCGGCGACGAGATCACCGATTTGCTGAACGGCAAGAAACCGAATCGGGAATCTGTGCTGGAGCCGACAACCCCCCGCACCTCTGCGGTTCCGCCGTCCGGGAAAACCCATCCGCGCCCGGACCCCGATCCGGGCCTCGAGCCGCAGCCGCAGGCCTGATGGGATTCGGCGGCCATTGATCGAACAAACAGCCCGGCGCAAGCCGGGCTGTTTTCACGATTCGCGTTGTTTCACGATTGCCTTAAGGTCGCGAAGCCGAAATCGTGAGGCGCGCCGAAATGCGCGCAAGGCATCCGGCGGAGGAAACGATGGCTCGCGCAGCTTGCGTGAAGTCGTCAAAACGTGGTGTAAGGCGAACACGCTTTCCTTCACGTGGGATGGTTTCATCGCATGGCCAAAGCCGCCTCGAAGTCCAAGAAGCCCGCCGCGAAATCAAAGTCAGCCGCGACACCTCGGACGAAAGCCGCAAGCTCCGGCGGCGCGCGCAAGGCGGCGAACAAGGAGATAAAAGCGGCGGCGCCTGCGAGGAGCAAGTGGGTCTATACCTTCGGAGGCGGCAAGGCGGAAGGTAAGGCGGAGCTGAAGGAGCTGCTTGGCGGCAAGGGCGCCAATCTCGCCGAGATGGCCAATCTCGGTTTGCCGGTGCCTCCCGGCTTCACGATTCCGACCTCGGTGTGCGCATTTTTTTATGCGCATGACAAATCCTATCCGAAGGAACTGAAGCAGCAGGTCGAAAAGGCGCTTGAGCAGGTCGCAAAGATCACCGGCAAGGTGTTTGGTGACGCGACGAATCCGCTGCTGGTCTCGGTGCGATCGGGCGCACGCGCCTCGATGCCCGGGATGATGGACACCGTGCTCAATCTCGGCCTCAACGACAAGACCGTCGAGGCATTGGCCGCGATGTCCGGCGACCGGCGATTTGCCTATGACAGCTATCGACGCTTCATCACCATGTACTCGGACGTCGTGCTCGGCTTCGCGCATCATCAGTTCGAAGACATTCTGGACACCTTCAAGGACACCAAGGGCTATTCGCTCGACACCGATCTGACCGGCGACGACTGGATCGAGATGGTGGGCAGGTACAAGACGGCCGTCGCGCGCGAGACCGGCAATGAATTCCCGCAGGATCCTCACGAGCAGCTATGGGGCGCGATCGGCGCGGTATTCTCGTCCTGGATGAATGCGCGCGCGGTCACCTATCGCCGCCTTCACAACATTCCGGAATCATGGGGCACTGCCGTCAACGTGCAGGCCATGGTGTTCGGCAACCTCGGCGAGACGTCTGCGACCGGCGTGGCCTTCACGCGCAATCCGTCGACCGGCGAGAGCCGGCTTTACGGCGAGTTTCTCATCAATGCCCAGGGCGAGGACGTGGTGGCGGGTATCCGCACGCCGCAGGACATCACCGAAGCGGCGCGCCAGGAATCCGGCTCCGACAGGCCGTCGATGGAATCGGCGATGCCGGAAGCCTTCAAGGAGCTGACGCGCATCTACACCCTGCTCGAACGGCACTATCGCGACATGCAGGACATGGAGTTCACCGTCGAGGACGGCAAGCTCTGGATGCTGCAGACCCGCAGCGGCAAGCGTACCGCGCGCGCCGCGCTGCGCATCGCGGTCGAACTCGCCAATGAAGGCGTGATCTCGAAGAAGGATGCGGTCGCCCGCATCGATCCGGCCTCGCTCGACCAGTTGCTGCATCCGACCATCGATCCCAACGCGACGCGTGAGGTGATCGCCACCGGCCTGCCGGCCTCGCCGGGCGCCGCGGCCGGCGAGATCGTGTTTTCCCCCGATGACGCGGCCAAGCTGCAGGCCGACGGCCGCAGGGTCATCCTGGTGCGGATGGAGACCAGCCCCGAGGACATCCACGGCATGCACGCCGCCGAGGGCATCCTGACCACGCGCGGCGGCATGACCTCTCACGCGGCCGTGGTCGCGCGCGGCATGGGCAAGCCCTGCGTATCGGGCTGCGGCAGCATCCGCGTCGATTATGGAAGCGGCACCATGACCGTCGGCGACCGCGTCTTCAAGGTCGGCGACGTCATCACCATCGATGGATCGCTCGGCCAGGTGCTGGCGGGACAGATGCCGATGATCGAACCCGAATTGTCGGGCGAGTTCGGCACGCTGATGGGATGGGCCGACGAGGTTCGCAAGCTCCGCATCCGCGTCAATGGCGACACGCCGGCCGACGCCCGCACGGCGGTGAAGTTTGGCGCCGAGGGGATCGGCCTGTGCCGCACCGAGCATATGTTCTTCGAGGAAACCCGAATCCGCACCGTGCGCGAGATGATCCTGGCCGAAGACGAGCAGGCGCGCCGCGCGGCATTGTCGAAATTGCTGCCGATGCAGCGCGCCGATTTCGTCGAACTGTTCGAGATCATGAAAGGACTGCCGGTCACGATCCGGCTGCTCGATCCGCCGTTGCATGAGTTCCTTCCGCATACGCAAGCCGAGATCGAGGAAGTCGCGCGCGCGATGAATACCGATCCGCGCCGGCTGGCTGACCGCGCCCGCAGTCTGGCCGAGTTCAATCCCATGCTTGGCTTTCGCGGCTGCCGTCTCGCGATCGTCTATCCCGAGATCGCCGAGATGCAGGCCCGCGCGCTTTTCGAGGCTGCGGTCGAGGCCGGCAAGCGCACCGGAAAGGCGGTCGGCCTTGAGGTGATGGTGCCGCTGATCGCGACCAAGGCGGAGTTCGATCTGATCAAGGCGCGGATCGATGTGACCGCGCAGTCGGTGATGCGCGAGACCGGAGTCAGGCTGAATTATCAGGTCGGCACCATGATCGAACTGCCGCGCGCCTGTCTTGTGGCGGGCGAGATCGCGGAAAGCGCGGAGTTCTTTTCGTTCGGCACCAACGATCTGACGCAGACGACCTTCGGCATCAGCCGCGACGACGCCGCGAGCTTTCTCGGTACGTATATCGCGAAGGGCATTTTGGAGATCGATCCGTTCATCTCGATGGACCGCAACGGCGTCGGAGAACTGGTGAAGATCGGCGTCGCCCGCGGCCGCAAGACCCGGCCGAATCTCAAGGTCGGCATCTGCGGCGAACACGGCGGCGATCCGGTATCGGTGGCGTTCTGCCATGAGATCGGATTGAACTATGTGTCGTGCTCGCCCTATCGCGTGCCGATCGCGCGCCTTGCCGCCGCGCAAGCCGCGCTTCGCAAGACCGTTGCAAACCAGGCCTGATCGCCCGTCCCGTTTTGGGAAATTGCGGCCGCGCCTTTGGACGCGTTTCCTTCACGCAAACCGGCATCTCTCCTCGGGTCAAGCCCGAGGACATGCTTCGCGCGAAAACGCTATAGCGTTGACCTGATCTTTACCATTCCGCCGGAGCGGTTGTTTACCAACCTTTGCAACGTCCGCGACCGACCCCGACTACGCTCTTGCCTGTGGTGCGCGCGCATCGCCGATTAACGGCCTCGCAACTTTAATTGGATATTACCGAAATCGATCGAATTGCACCGACCGTGCGGATCGATCGCATGTGTGGCGTTGCGTGAGCGTGTCGATGTTTGTGTTGCGTAACCAACCGAAGGGTGCGCGTCTTGCACTCTTCGGTTTCGGTCTCTGCTTCTTCGCATTGATCCCGAACGAAACCGGCTATCAGGATATCGCCGCGCTGTTGGCGCATCAGCCCGGCGTTGCCGAACGCTGGCAAAAGCGTGTGTTCGCCTCCGCCGTCAGTTCGATTCAGGTTGCCACCTTCAGCTTCGGCCGTCCCGTCGGCACCGCCGCGCCGCGTGCGGCCACGCTGCTGCTTGCAAGCCTCGACGATCAGAGCGGCGGCATCGTTGCGCGTAACCCGCTGCTGCGGCCGCCGCCTCGCTACCGGGCTTCTGATTTTCCCAAGGTCGATCGGACGCTGAAAGGCGATCGTCTGACTATTGTGGCGCCGGAGACGCAACCGGGAGCACCGGCGAGCGCGCCGCAGGAGTCCCCGACATCGAATACGTCGGTGATGGGAGCCAAGACCGCGGCGGCCACGCATGCCGCCGAGCCGGCGGCGCTCGATCCCGAACTGGCGGAAGCGCTGAAAGCGCCGCCGCTGCCGCAATATGATGTTTCGCTGTCGCTCGAGGCGCAGCCGCTCGACGATCTGAAGCGGAATCGCAAAGCCGACGATGCGGCCCTCGAACCGCGGCCTTCCGGCGACGAGTTCTCCATCAAGACGGCGAGCCTGTATTTCGGCGGTTCGCTGGGCGTCGCGAGCGAGAGCCTGGAACGCTGGCAGCCCGGCGAAGAACCGATGATCGTGAGCCCGGGCCCGGCGGCGGATCCTGACATGAAGGCGTCCATGCCGCCGCGACAGGATACCGGGAAGGCTGGCGAAACCGTGGTCGGCAAAGGCGAGGTCGAAACGCCGGCCGAGCGGCTCGGCCTGCTCGACCAGAAGAAACGCGCCAGGCAGGAAAAATGCCTTGCCGAAGCGGTCTACTTCGAAGCGCGGGGCGAGGCGATCCGCGGCCAGATCGCGGTCGCGCAGGTGGTGATGAACCGCGTGTTCTCGGGCTACTATCCGACCACCGTATGCGGCGTGGTCTATCAGAACGCGAACCGTCATCTGGCGTGCCAGTTCACCTTCGCCTGCGACGGCATTCGCGATGTGGTCACGGAGCCGGACATGTGGGATCGCGCCCGCAGGATCGCGAAGGCCACGTTCGACGGGCGGCTTTGGCTGCCGGAAGTCGGCAAGTCGACGCACTATCATGCCTACTGGGTGCATCCCTCCTGGGTGCGCGAAATGAAGAAGATGTATCGTACCGGCGTCCACACTTTCTATCGTCCGCGGGCGTGGGGCGACGGCAGCGACGCGCCGAGCTGGGGCACGACGGCCCAGACCGCCGAGATCACGGCTAGGCTGGCGGAAGCAGCGCACAGCTCGGCTGAACTTCGCGCCCGACGCTAGAGCCTGTTTCAACCGAGTTGAGTCAGAGTCGTCGCTTGTCTTTTTGTTTGAGCATGATCTTATCCGAAAACCGGTTTTCCACTTTTCGGGATCATGCTCTAAGTCGCAGGTAACCCGGTCGGGTTCTCACGCATCGCGTGAGCTGCACGGTTGATTTATTATCCCGGCGAGTTGGCATTTTCATGCAGGCGCATTAACTTGCAGGCCTCGGCCCTGCCGGCCGGAGGTGCCGATGTTCCGTCTACATCTGCACCGGCAAATGGACGGTCCCGATGGCGACAACCGAAGAGAGCGGCCCGCAGACCGGGCGCAAAACCGGGTGGCGCACGCCGCTCGTGATCATCATCTGCGGCTGCCTGATCGGCATGCTGACGTTCGGGCCGCGGTCCGCCTTCGGCTTCTTCATGCAGCCCATGAGCAGCGAGTTCTCGTGGGGCCGCGACGTCTTCGCGCTGGCGTTCGCGGTTCAGAACCTTTTGTGGGGTATAGGCCAGCCCTTCGCCGGCGCGATTGCCGACAGGTTCGGCAGCGTGCGGGTGATTTCCGCAGGCGCGCTGATGTATGCCGCCGGCCTTCTGGTGATGCGGTACGCCGGTACGCCGGTGTCGCTCAATATCGGGGCCGGTTTCTTGGTCGGTTTCGGCCTGTCCGGATGTTCGTTCAACCTGGTGCTGTCCGCCTTCGGCAAGCTATTGCCGTTGCAGTGGCGCGGTCTCGCGCTGGGCGTCGGCACCGCGGCCGGCTCGTTCGGGCAATTCGTGTTCGCGCCGCTCAGCGTCGCGCTGATCGACAATTTCGGCTGGCAACCGGCGCTGACGGTGTTCGCGGTGCTGATGCTGTTCGTCGTGCCTTTCGCTCTGGTGTTGTCGACGCCGCCCAGCGATGCCGGCGTCGGCGCTGCCGCGGCGTCGGAACAGTCTTTCAAGAACGCGCTGGCGGAAGCCTTCGGTCACCGCTCCTATGTGCTGCTGGTGCTCGGCTTCTTCACCTGCGGCTTCCAGCTCGCCTTCATCACCGCGCATCTGCCGGCCTACCTGGTCGATCGCGGGCTGTCGGTTCAGGCCGGCGGCTGGGTGCTGGCTGCGATCGGCCTGTTCAACATCGTCGGATCGCTCAGTGTCGGATGGCTCTCGACCAGGATGCCCAAGCGCTACATCCTGTCGGCGATCTATTTCATCCGCGCGCTGTCGATCGTCGCGTTCATTTCAACCCCGATGACGACGTTCTCCGCGGTCGCGTTCGGTATCGTGACCGGCCTGACCTGGCTGTCCACGGTGCCGCCCACCACGAGCCTCGTGGCGCTGATGTTCGGCACCCGCTGGCTGGCGACCCTCTACGGCTTCGCGTTCTTCAGTCATCAGGTCGGTGGGTTCCTCGGCGCGCTGCTGGGCGGCGTGGCGTTCGACCATTTCGGTTCCTACACCGCGGTCTGGTGGCTGTCGGTGCTGTTCGGCGTGCTGTCCGCATTGATCAACCTGCCGATCGTCGAGGCCCCTGTGCGGCGGCCGGTTGCGCAACCTGCGTAATGGGTTCAATCTTCCGAAAGGCTCGCCCAGACATCCGGGAGCGGTAGCGATGGCGACATTCAGGGCGATCCGGATCGACAAGGCCGAGAAGGGCACGACGGCCGCGCTGACCCAATTCGACGAAGCCGACTTGATGGACGGTGACGTGACCGTGCGCGTCGAATGGTCGACGCTGAACTACAAGGACGGCCTGGCGGTCACCGGCAAGGCGCCGGTGGTGCGGCGCTTTCCGATGATCGCGGGAATCGATTTCGCCGGCACGGTCGAGCAGTCGTCGCATCCTTCCTGGAAGATTGGCGACAAGGTGATCTGCAACGGCTGGGGCATGGGCGAAACCCACCTCGGGGCCTATGCGGAAAAGGCCCGCGTCAAGGGCGACTGGCTGGTGGCGCTCCCCCAAGGCGTGACGGCGCGCGACGCCATGGCGATCGGGACCGCGGGCTACACCGCGATGCTGTCGGTGCTGGCGCTCGAAAAACACGGCCTGACGCCGAAGGACGGGCCGGTGATCGTGACCGGGGCCGCCGGCGGCGTCGGATCGGTGGCGATAGCCGTGCTCTCCAAGCTCGGCTACCACGTCATCGCCTCCACCGGCCGTCTATCGGAGCTCGGCTACCTCAAGGATCTCGGCGCGGCTGAGGTGATTGACCGCAACGACTTGTCGGGACCGGCCAAGCCGCTGGGAAAGGAACGCTGGGCCGGGGGCATCGACAGCGTCGGCTCCACCACGCTCGCCAACCTGCTGTCGATGACGAAATACCGGGGCGCCATCGCGGCCTGCGGGCTCGCCGGCGGCATGGATCTGCCGTCGTCGGTGGCGCCATTCATTTTGCGCGGGGTGTGTCTGCTCGGCATCGATTCCGTGATGTGCCCGATCGGGCTTCGCAAAACCGCATGGAGCCGGCTCGCGACTGATCTGGATCGGTCCAAGCTAACTGAAATCACTCATGAAATCGGCCTGGACGACGTCATCGAGGCCGGCGCCCGGATTCTTGCCGGCGGGGTGCGCGGGCGCATCGTGGTAAAAATTCTCTAGGGATGTTCAGACTTTGCCAACCAAGCTGCTCCAATGTTGCCACGGTTGGTATGGTAAGCAGTGGGTAAAGGTGCCGGCCGTTCGCGGTCGCCCGTTCAGTTTCGTTGGAGTTGCAGTCATGCTCGCGCGTTTCGTGTCAGGAGCCCTGGTTGCAGGTGCGATCGCGGCACCGGCAATGGCCGGTCACATGATGAATGCTGACGAGGCCAGGCGGTTCGTCGCCGGCAAGGTTTTTGCCTTCACCTGCTTCGATGGCACGCGCGGCGCCGGCCGGGTGTTCGAGGACGGCGGCGCGGCGGGCGCGGTGCAGTTCAGCGGCTCAGGTCCCGTTCGTCACATGAGGCTGCCGGGCAATACGCTTCAGGTCCGCGGTCAGGCGGTCTGCGCCTCGCTCAAGGGACTTCCGTTCGAGCCGTGCTTCAACCTCGACAAGCAGAGCGATCGCAGCTTCCGTGGTTCGGTTTCCGGCATGGGCTTTGCCTACTGCGATTTCAACCATCAGGGCGGAAGGCAGATGCTGCTGGCGAGGGCCGCCGCGCGGCCCCGCAGCCGGGGGCACGGTCCACGCACGGCCGACGCCTCGAAGACGGAGGTGACCGCGCGCGTCGAGACCCCGCGGGTCGAAAGCGCCAGGCTCGATCCCGTCAAGCCGGAAGCAAAGCCGGCCAACGTCGAAGGCGCCCTGGAGCTCCGCCGTTCCACCGATTGATAGGGCGTGGCGCGGCGCCTGTGCCGTTGGTCAACCGTGCGTGCGCGTGCGTCGGGCACAGGCAGCGCGGGACTTTTGCGCGCTGCATGAGCATCATTTTGTTGAACTGTTGATCCGGCTTCGGTCGAGAGGCATGATCGTCAAACCATTTGCCGCGAGTCGCTCCCTCCGCGAAGACCACAAGATGCATATCCGGACCAACGACCCGCTGTCGGAGCTAGGTTTCTGGCGATGAGAAAGCCGGTGGTCGGCGTGATCGGGAATTCGCACCTGGTCGAGGACCGATTTGAGGTGCAGATAGTCAGCGAGCAGAACCTGCGGGCGGTAGCCGAGGTTGCAGGCGCGCTGCCCCTGATGTTCGCGGGCTGCCCGGAGGTGACCGAGATCGGAGCGCTGCTCGATGCGGTCGACGGCGTCGTGCTGGCCGGCGCGCGCGCCAACGTGCATCCGAGCCGTTTTCGCGTCGAGCCGGACCCCCGGCATGAGCCTTACGACGTCAACCGCGACGATCTCGCATTGTCGTTGGCGCAGGCCTGCGTCGCCCGCCGCGTTCCGATCTTCGGCATCTGTCGCGGACTGCAGGAGATCAACGTCGCATTCGGCGGCTCGCTGCATCCGGAAATTCGCGAATTGCCGGGACGCCTGAATCACCGGATGCCGCGGCTGGAGAACGGCGAGATTCATCCGGACCTGAACGTGGTGTTCGGCGAACGCCACGATGTCCGCCTGGTTCAGGGCGGCGTGTTTGCGCGATTGCTCGGCTGCGAGACCATCCGCGTCAATTCGCTGCACGGCCAGGGCATCCTCGAGCCCGGCGAGCGCATTATCGTCGAAGGCGTGGCCGAGGACGGCACCATCGAGGCGATCCGCATTGCCGATGCGCCGGCCTTCGCGCTCGGTGTGCAATGGCATGCCGAATACGATCCGCAACGCAATCCGGTCAACCGGGCGTTGTTCGAAGCGTTCGGCGAGGCGCTGCAACTGCGGCGGCGCGCGGCCTGAGCGCGATCCGCGGGCGCGATGACGGATTGAAGTCGGCGAGGGGACTTAGAGTCTTTCACCGTTTCATGGAAACGATGAAAGACTCCAGCTTCTTGATTTGACGCGTTTTCTTCACGCGAACCGGATTCCACTTCGCTCGAAAACGCTCTAGAGCCTTTCCGCTTCTGATGGAATCAGAAGCGTGGCTCTATGATTTTGATTTGACGCGTTTTCTTGACGCGAACCGGTATCCATCCCCGGGTCGGTCCGGAGGACGTGTCTTGCTCGAAAGCGTCATAACCCTATTCCAGATCGACGCGGAACGGTCGGCCTTCGATCGCCATGTTGCCGGGACCCATCTCGTCGAGCGCGCGCAACATCCGTCCCTCGCGGCCGAGCGCCTTGTCCGCCAACGTCACGATCAGGCGGTTCGGCTGCGCGATCGGCGAGGCTGCGCGGATCTGCCGTGCGATGGAGATTTCATCGCGATGCGGATTGAGCGCGCAGGCGGCGGTGAAGGCGCTCGCGGTCGAGCGGCTGATGCCGGCGTAGCAATGCACGACCAGCGGCGCCTTGCGGTCCCAGCCGCGGATGAAGGCGAGAAGCTGCAGGATATGGCCGTCGTTCGGCGCGACGAAGCCATCCGCGGGCTCGCTGATGTCGTCCATCGACACCTTCAGGTGATTGGCTTCGAGCACCGAGTGCGGACGCTGCACCTGATCGACATTGGCCATCACGGTGAGGATATGGCTGGCGCCCGTGGTTCTTACGGTATCGGCAAGCAAGGCTAGCGAGCAAACGTGGATCATGGCATTCCCGGTTTTTCGGAAAATATAGGCTCGTGCGCACGGCAACGAAAGACGGCCTGCAGCTTGGAACATCAGGCCTGCAGGCTCTGGAACCGCGTCAGGAACCGCTTCTCGGCCTTGCTCGCCGGCCATGGCGTCAGATAGTCGTCGATCATTGTCGCAGGCAAGCCGGGATCGCTGCCGAACAGGCGCTTCGCCTCGGCCTCGGAGAAGCCCGCAAGATGAGTCGCTTCGAGATAGGCCGCGCCCATGTCGGCATCCTTGATCTGCCGCTCGATATCGGCGGGCAGCGCCGGTTGCAGCCCGAAGCGGACGTGGATCGCCGACAACAGCCGCTTCTCCACCGTCTTGTAGGAACCGCCGATCACCGCCTTGAACGGCGAGATCATGTCGCCGATGACATATTCCGGCGCGTCATGCAGCAGCGCCGCCAGCCGCACCCGGATATCGACGCGCGGGGTGTGCTCGCGCATCACCGCTTCGACCAGCAGCGTGTGCTGCGCGACCGAGAAGATGTGCGCGCCGCGGGTCTGGCCGTTCCATCGCGCCACCCGGGCGAGACCATGGGCGATATCCGCGATCTCGATATCGAGCGGGGAGGGATCGAGCAGGTCGAGCCGACGGCCGGACAGCATCCGCTGCCATGCGCGCGACGAGATTTTCGGAGCCGCCTTTGCCGTCATGTCGTCGCAAGGCGCGGCTTGCGCGTCTGCCGGCCGCACGTCTCGTGGCAATGACACGTCACCAGATGGTCGTTGACCATGCCGGTCGCCTGCATGAAGGCGTAGACGATCGTGGGGCCGACGAACTTGAACCCGCGCGAGGCCAGTTCCTTCGAGATTTTGATCGAGAGCGGCGTCGAGGCCGGCACGGTCGCGGTGGTCTTGAAGCGGTTGACCTTCGGCCTGCCGTCCATGAAGCCCCATAACAGGTCGGAAAAGCCCGGACCCTGCTCCATGATCGCCAGATAGGATTTCGCGCTGGTCACCGCGCCCTCGATCTTCGCCCGGTTGCGCACGATGCCGGCGTCGTTCATCAGCGCGTGGATTTTCCTGTCGCCGTAGCGGGCGATTGTCTCCGGGTTGAAAGCGTCGAAGGCGCGGCGGAAGTTGTCGCGCTTGCGCAGGATCGTGATCCACGACAGGCCCGCCTGAAAGCCGTCGAGGATCAGCTTTTCGAACAGCGCGCGATCGTCGTATTCGGGCACGCCCCACTCGGTGTCGTGATAGGCAAGGTAGAGCGGGTCGTCGCCGGGCCACGGGCAGCGGGTCAGGCCGTCGGCATGCAGGCGCGCCGACTGCGTCATGCGACCGTCTTCTTGGCCGGAAGCTTGAGGTCGTCCGGATCGGCGATACGGATCGGAACGGTCCCCGCCGTCAACGGGATCCCGGCTTCAATCGCGTCCGCGGCGCGATCCAGCCGAAGCAGCGCAAGGCCCTGGCCCGCGGCCGACGAACCCATGGTGCCGACCGGCTTGTCCGCCGCGACGATGGCGGCGCCGGCCTCCGGCGCGCCGTCGTCCAGCAGCAGGCGCACGATCCGGCTGCGCGCGGTGCCGCGATGCTCCATGCGCGAAACCACTTCCTGACCGACATAGCAACCCTTGTCGAAATCGACGCCGTGCAGCCGGTCCATATTGGCTTCATGCGGGAAGGCGTCGCCAAAGGCGAAATCGGTGCCGCCGCTCGGCACGCCGCTGGCGATCCGGTGGGCCTCGTAATCGTTGCTTTCGACCAGTTCGGCGCCGATCACGGTGGCCGCCCGTGCCGCGAGGTCCTCCGGCGCCAGAATGCGCCAGCCGAGCTTGTCGCTGCGCGGATCGGCGAAGGTCAGGTCGGGGT
>ERZ778027.4368-NODE-4368-length-12213-cov-4.026156_pt1 | contig 12213 bp, 12 predicted proteins | sample MGYA00375757_ERZ778027 | MGnify/ENA primary metagenome ERZ778027 (study PRJEB29350, sample SAMN05389817) | bioreactor metagenome | isolation source: Ammonium sulfate bioreactor | place: South Africa: University of Cape Town | collected 2014-02-18 ... | reverse complement strand
CGAAATCGTCGAGCGAGATGGTGACGCCGAGCCCGTAGAGCAGCGTGTCGCGAAACTCATAGAGGATCGTCAGAGTCCGCTGCATCGCCGCTCTCCCAGGCTCAACTCAGATTATTTCTTGGTATCGAAGAGCGAGGCGCGCGACAGGTAGGAATCATACAGTTCCGCCGCCTTGTTGTTTGCGACGATCCAGGCCGCGAAGGAATCGAGGAAATCCTTCCAGTCCGAATCGCCATAGCGGATGGCCCAGCCATTCTGCTGAGTGCTGAAGTCGGAGTCGAAGGCGGGCATGGCCCATTCATTGCCCTGCACCTTCGTCCACCAACGAATGGTGATGCCGTTGGCGAAGGCGATGTCGGCGTCGCCGCGACGTACGGAGTCGAACACCGCCAGATCAGTCTGGGATTGCAGGGCCAGGAGCTTCGCCTTCGGGAAGATGCGCTGCGAGACCTCGTGATCCCGGCTGCCGGCCTGGACCGCGATGGTGATCGCGGGATCATTCAAATCCTCGACCTTCTTGAAGCGTCCGGCCTTCTCCTTGCTGATGACGCCGTTGATGCCCTTGGCGGCGAAGGGCCGCACGAAGTTGATCTCCAGCGCGCGCGGCGCATTGTAGAGAAGGCTCGCGCCGAACAGGTCGCAATCCCCGCGGTTGAGCGAGAGCGGAGCCGTGCCGAACTGCACCTCGACCGGCTCGACCTTCACCTTCATCCAGCTCGCCAGCTCGTTGACGAGATCGACGAAAACGCCGGTCCACTGGCCGGTCCGCGGGTCCTTGTAGCTGTCCGGCGTCACTTGCGCGTAACAGACCTTGAGCACGCCCTCGCGCTTCACCTTGGCGAGCACGCTCTCCTTGGTCTGCGCCGCGGCGGGAAGCGCCAGGGCGAAGAGGCCGGCGAAAAGCGCGGCGCCCTTGAGAATCTTGCTTCCTATCATCGACACGTCTCCTCTTTTTGGTTGATCTGATCAGGCGCGTTTCATTCCGCCGCTCTCGGCATCTCCCGCGGCTTGCGCGGCTCGAACATCTTGGCGAAGTGGTCTGGAATCGTGCCGTCCCGCGTCAGGCCGGACGCGGCGGAGATCTTCCACCAGGCGACATCCGCCTCATGCACGATGATGCATTCGAGGCTGCGCTTGACGTTGTCGCCCTCCGGCGAGTGACAGGCGGCGATATGGGCCACCGATTCCGGCAGGCCGACGGTCAGGCAGATATAAGCGCCATAGACCGGGTGGCGCAGCGAAGGCCGGCCGACCAGGCTGGCGTCCGCCTTCCAGCGCTTCTGGTTTTCGGGATCGCATTCCCAGGCCTTGCCGACGTCATGGCAAAGTCCGCCGCAGATGACGACGTCGCGGTCGATCACCGCTTCGGGATAGACATCGGCGAAGTAGTCGACGGAGGCCAGCGCAAGCCGGGTCACGCCGCTGAGATGGACCTGCTGGCCGCCCCGCCGCATCACCATAATGCCCGGATTGGCCTCCCCCGGAATCTCGCTGATGCGCGAGAAGCTCGACTTCTCCAGCGCCAGCGCCCAGGCGTCGATGGCGCCCTGCCGCAGAACCGGATCGCTGATCCATTCGATCTCCGGCAGATCTTCGACAATGCTCTTGCGCAAGTCGTTCATGCGCCATCCTTCCTGATCGAAAGCTCCATGGGTCAGAAGCTAGAGAGCAAAGCCTGCATCGTAAAATTTGATTTTTGAATGCAATGACATTGTATAAAGCAATGCATCAATCGTATAAGGATCACGTCCATGCGGCCGACCACGGGCCAGCTCGAAACGTTCTTCTGGATCGCGCGCCTGGGTTCGGTGAAAGAGGCCGCCCGGCATCTCAACCTTGCGCAGCCGACCATTTCGCTCCGCCTTCAGGAGCTGGAAGCGCAGTTCCAGCGCGCCCTGGTGTTGACCTCGGCGGGCGAGGCGTTGATGCCGCGAGCCGCGGCCCTCGTCGAGGAGCTCACGGGTATCCGCGCGCTCATGACGGGGGAAATGCGAGCCGTTGGCGGGATCGTTCGCGTCGGTCTGTCTGAGACATTTGCCCATATCTGCCTGTCCGGCTGGATGAAGCTGCTGTCCCAGAGCCATCCGGCGGTGCAGCTTGACATTGTCGTCGGCACTAGCGCCGAACTGGAGCATCAGGTCGTGGAGCGCCGCCTCGACATGGCTTTCGTGATAAATCCCGTGGGGGACGCCAAGCTCGCGGTCATCCCGCTCGGGATTCAGGCCGTGACCTGGGCGGCGTCGCCGGAGCTTGAACTACCTCGGAACATCACGCCGCAATTGCTCGCGCTCCAGACCATCATCGCCAATCCGCACCCCTCCCCCATGTATCGTCAGATCATCGATTGGTTTCGGGAAGACGGCATAGAGCCCGAGAAAATCTGTCGCTGCACCAGCGTGACCCTGGCGACCGAACTTGTTCGCCAGGGTCATGGCGTAAGTCTTCTGCCCACGCCATTGATTCAACCGCATCTGCTTGACGGCGCTCTGCAGTCCTTAACGTCGCACAGGCCGCCCACGCCGTCGCGTCTTTACTGCGTCTACCGATTTGTCGAGAAGAACCAACTCGTCGACGCAGCGCTCTTGGCGGCGCGTCAGATCATCGCGCAACTAAATTTTCTGAGTAGCTGAAAAGGCGATTTCTTCTTCGCAAACAACAACAGTCGGCGCGACCGTCGACCGCCGGCTCGTCTTGGACAGAATGTGAGCGTCCACTTTAGGGATCGGCGCTCAAGGCCGCTTCGGGTCGCTCAGCTACCGTTCGCATCGCAAAAGCATCCATTAGCTTCGAGGAAGCTGTAGACGGCGCACAGGACGACGCCGGCGTCCCGCAAGGCGCCGAACCGGCGCCTCCTTCTTCGCTTGAGCCAGCGCCTTCCCGCGTCGATTCGCAGAATTATCTCACGCTTCCGCAGGCCAGCGGCCAAATCCATGTTGATGGCGAGAACGACGTGCCAATCCATCACGCCGCTTCCTGCTCGCGGCGGATCGCTGCTTTGGCAGACGAGATGCGCTGGTGAAAACGGTTGATTTTCCGCACTGTGGGCGTCGCCCGAGCGATCGGAAGATAGCTTCAATCATGGAGCTCGACATGCGCAGGTTCGGCTGAGGCGGCGTTCCGCCGATTCTTTTTTCCCCGGCACATTTGTGTGAGGCGACGATGCAACATGAACGCGTAGGCGACCATGGTCATCAAAGCGTGAGGGTAGCGGCCCTGCCAGAATCGCCCGTCGAAGCGCTCGAGATGGAATGCGCCCTTCAGCGCGGACATACGACGGCCCGCAATTGACCGATGAGCAGAGGTCCCGGAGGATGAAAGCCCATACTCGACACCGTTCCCACAGCGTCGAATTCAGGCATCAAACGGCTCAGAGACAATCGGCGAACGGGGCGCCCCACAACCTCGCGCGACGGCAATATCCGTCGCGCAATCAGAGCCGCATCTGGTCGGGGCGATCAGCCAACCGCACAAATCGAGCCGCGCGCGGGCGCTTGCCGCGCCGTTAAACGCTGACGACCAGCTCCCGCGGGCAAGCCGCGGTCCAGTGCTCGACGCCGGAATCGGTGACCAGAAACGTGTCTTCGGTGTGGTGCCGGCAGCCGTCATGATAATAGCTGTATTCGATGCAGATCACCGCCGGCGTTTCCAGCACCGTGCGGTTCACATGATTAAGTCGCGGCTGCTCGTGCGAGCCAAGGCCGACGCCATGACCCATGAATTCGCGCGGGAATTTCTCCAGATGCTTCGCAATCATCGCGTAGCCGCGATCGAAAATCTCGCCGCCGGTCTGGCCCGGGCGCAGCGACATGCCGAGTTCGATCTGGACGTCGTTCAGCCATTTCCAGATATCCTTGTGGCGCTGCGTCGTCTCACCCGCGAAATAGGATCGCACGAAATCGGCGTTGTAGCCGAGAACGCTGGCGCCCATATCGACCTTCACGAAATCGCCGCGACGGATGACGGCGCCGGTCGGAAAGGGAGCATGCGCGGCGTAGGCCGTCTTCGGTCCGCAGCCGATATTGATGAAGCGCACGCTGTCCGCGCCCTCGTCGATCATCCGCTTCACGGAGGCGCGATGCAAATCCCAGTCCGTCGCGCCGATCCTGATCGTGTCGCGGAACGTCTCGTGCGCCTTGATCGTGATATCGGTCGCGGTCTTCAGGCGGCGGATTTCCTCCGGCGTCTTCACCATGCGGCAGAGTTCGAGATCCGCAGAAACATCGACGATTCGGTTTCCTTCGAGGAGCGCGTCGAGCTTCGCCTTGTAGCCCGCCTGAAGGCCTTCGCCTTCGGTGCCGACCACCATGCCCTTCACCTTACGATCGGAGAGAACCGCCTTCGCGGCTGCAAAGAAATCGTCGTAGAAATGCGCGTCGACGTCGGTGAAAAATTCAGCCATCGCATAAGCGCGGACGTCTGCGATCCAGGTTGAATCCATCGCAAGATGTAAATCGACCGCAGGCACGATGAACGCAGCCGGAATGGCCGGATCGCGAAAATAGAAGACGGTGAAAGGGCGGTAGGCAAGCGTACCGCCATTGTTGAAAAATTCGCTGACATATTTCGAATTTTCGTTGCCGCGCAAGATCACGCAATCGACGCCTCTGGCGTCCATCAATTTTTGCAGGCGCTTTTCATTGAAGAGAATCGGCTCTCTTTTGCGCATGTATTCCTCCATAAGGGTGTGTCGTCGCCGCAGGCCCGCGGATCGGATGCGTTCCGCCTCAAGTCTTGCGGCTAGAAAGGACGCTTGAAGCCCTTCACCAGGCTTGCTCGGACGATCCCGTTCAGCATCGCGACCAAGCCGCAATTCACCGCCATCGACATGCCGTCCACCTGCAGAATGTGCCGTCCGGTGGAGCCGTCGACGCCGTTGGCGTCGACGCAGGCGCGGATCAGCCGCTCCTCATCCTCCGGCGTGTGCAGCAAATCCGGCCTCTCGAGGATGGCCGCCATTGCTGCGACAACCCCATAACCGCCCCAGTTCGACGTGTTCGCAGGCACCAGCACATCGGTCGCCACGCGCGTGCCAAGCCGATCGCCGGCGGGCTTGAACTTTCTCACGGCGTCAAGGATCAGGCCAAATCCAATCTCGTTGCCATTGTCGCCGATGCCCAATGTCGGGAGGCCGCGGCTCGCGGCGAGGTCGAAGAGATGCTCGGCGCGGCCCCGTCCGTCCGCCGTCGGCTTGCCCGACGCCGTGTGGGCGATTCCCTCGGGATTGGGTCCCAGTTTCTCGATCGAGACGAGAAGCGTCGGGTCGAAACGGGTGAGATAATCTTCAGCCTGCCGCGACGCGTCGTTATCCGCCGACACCGGCAGGATGGCGCAACTCCAAGGAACGCTTGGCGCCATATCGGCGTCGCGCACGCCAAGCCCGATCGCGATCGCCGTGGCGCGCACATTGTCGATGAATGGCGCCTCGGTCAGCAGAATCGGAACGCCGCCGAGCGCCGCGACGGCACGCGCCAGCACCACGAGGCCGGGCGGGCCGTCGGTTTCTCCCGCCGGCAGAAAGCGAGGATCGCCCGCCCCGGTCGTAAGGATTACGCTCCGGCCGGGCTTGATGTTGTCGATCATTTTCCGCGCGCCGAGCATCGACAACGGCCCGCCGCCCTGCGCGCTCACCGCAGCGGCGTGCAAGTTGGCTATGACGCCGCGGCTATAGTCGGATATACGCATCTCGACCGTGGTGACGCGATCGATGTTGCGTCCAACGATCGACAGGAGAGTTTCATTGTCCTGCGCCATGCCGGATCCTGTCGCTTTGAGACGCTCGGGGAACGGTCAGTGAGTCAGGCCAACCGTGCCTGATTCAAGATTCTTGCGAACGATCGCAGACAGGAACTGCATGACCGCCATCGAAATCTCCCCGTCGAGGCCGTCGACGGAAAAATCCATGGTGCAATACATCGCCTCGAGGCCGCCTGCGTTAAGACAGGCGCGGATGTTGCGCTCCTCGTCAGCCGCCGAATGAATTAATTCCGGTCGCTTCAACAAATAAGCGAGCGCGGCCTCGATGCCGTAGCATCCCCAGTTCGACATCATGCAGGGCAGCAGGATGTCGGCCGCGACAGACGTGCACAGCGTCGCGCCTTTCGGCATCGACTTCTCGACGGCGGCGCGGATGGTCTCGAAGCCGAGTTCGTTGCCGTGATCGCCGATGCCGATGGTTGGGATGCCGCGCTTGGTCGCCTCCGTGAACACGGGCGAAATATCAACGACATCGAATTCACAATGTTTGTCCGGCCCTTGCAGGGGAAGCGCGGTTGCGGTGTGAATGACCCCGTTGCGCCCGGGACCAAGGCGTTCCGTGGAGATGACCATCTTCGGCTTCATCTCGTCATAGATTTTCGCGACCCAGGCAGGCACCTCGGCCTGAACAAGCGGCGCCGTGGCGAAGGCCGCGCCCAGATGACGATCGCGCGCTTCGGCGAAGGTTTTCACCATGACGCCGATCGCCTGGCTCGACGCTATGACGGGATCGGCGTGACATTCTTCAGTGACATAAACCGGCACCGCGCCAACGACGCGATACAGCACGCGATCAGCGTGGGAACATAACCAGCGCCCGTGAGAATCAGGACAGTGTCGCCCTTCTTCAGAACGCTTTTGAGCTTCTCCGCCGCGACCATCGTGATGGGCCGTCCGCCGACATGCTTCCGCGCGGCTTCATACATCGGCGGCAGCACATTGTGTGGCATGCCCCTGTTCTTGGCCTCGACCGTGATCAGCCTGTCGATGGCTTCGCCCGCAATATCCGGCATCGGCAACCTCGTTCACACTATCCAGCGCGCTCATTGCCGCTCAAGCGACAAGACGCGATGAAGCTAGGCTATGCCTATGATGACGAGAAGCACTATATGTGCAATATACCGATGCCTTTCCGGCATATAGGCGAAACCGCGCTCACGGAGCGGCTCGATGCTCAAGACATCCTTCAAATATTTCGGCCGCGTCGTGCAGATGGGCTCCATCCGCGCCGCTGCGGATTCTCTCAACGTCGCGCAATCGGCGGTGAGCCGTCAGATACAGTCGCTGGAGCGGGATTTCGGCGGCCATCTCTTCGAAAGGCGGGCGCGCGGCGTCGTGCTGACGCCCATGGGAGAAACGCTCTATCGCTCCGTGCGCGACGCAACGTTTCAGGTCGAACGCATTCGCTCGGAGATCGACGCGCTGCAGGGGCTAAGGCGCGGCCATGTCCGGCTGCACTGCGTCGAAAGCGTCGTCAGCCACGTTGTCTCTGCCGCGCTCGACCGTTTCCGAGCGAAGTATCCGGGCGTCACCTTTGAGGTTTTCAGCGGCACAAGTAACGAAATCGCCCGTTCAGTCAGTCGCGGCGAGGTCGAGATTGGCCTTGTTTTCACGCGCCCGCCGACCCCGGACATACGCGTCGTCTATCGTCGGCGCGAGCCGCTGCTGGCGATCATGAAAGCCGATCACAAACTGATCAAAGCGCGCGACCTTTCGCTTGCTCAGATCGCCGGCTGGCCGACCGCCCTCCCTCGCGTTGCGAGCGGCTCGCGCCAGCTGATCGACGCGGCGTGCGCCAAAGCAGGCGTCGATCTTGCGCCATGCATCGAAACCAATTCGATGGAGCTTCTCAAGCGCTTTGCGCTCTCGGGCCAGGGAGTGACGTTCCTGTCGCGCCTGACCTGTATCGAAGACCTGAACTCAGGGGCTCTCGTCGCCAAGCGACTCATCGACCAGACCATGAATTCCGGAACCCTTGAACTCATCACGCTCGCCGCACGTAAGCTGCCCATCGCGGCGGAAGAGTTTCTCGTGGTCATTCGCCGCGAGATTGAGCAGCTCCCGATCCTAAAATAGGCAAAGCGCTTTCTGTACCCGATGCCGTTTTGGCATCGGTGTCTTTCAAAATCAGCGCTTCTCACAAATTTGCACGAGTGCTTCAATTCCTTCGTCGCAAGCGGTCCATGAGACTGCGCGGCGTCGAGATCGCAGGCGCGCTGCAGGGAGAATGCAGCCGCCGTTGTCGACGGAGGGGTTTGTGCCTGATATTTTTTCAACCGCCGCCACGCGTCGGCGCGTTCTCGCTGGAGGCGTCGCGGCGGCGGCGCCGATGCTGTTTTCGCCAGCGATCGCTCAGGCGGGACGACGCGATCTGCGCGTCGGCGTCTTTGGCGGAGACTTTGGCAACTTTGCGCCCGTGGTCCGATATGACATCCAGGGCGGACTTGTTCTCTATAATATTTTCGACGGGCTGATCCGCATCGATTTCGCCAATCGCCGGGTCATTCCCTGGCTCGCCGAGGCATGGTCTCAGCCCGATCCCCTGACCTGGCGAATCAAGATTCGAGAGGGCGTCAAGTGGCACCGCGGCTATGGCGAGATGACGGCCGAGGATGTCGCTTACACCTGGCGCTATCATCTCGAAACAAAAAGCTTTCAGGTCGGCACTGCGCTTTTCCCGATCGACACGATCAAGACCGACGGCAAGCATGTTCTCGAGGTGAAGACGAAGCGGCCGTTCGGTCCCTTTCCCGCGGTGACGATGGGCTATGCCGGCTTCATCCTCTCCGAGAAGGCGCATAAGGAGATCGGCGCGCAGGCCTATTCGCAGAAGACGATCGGTCAGGGCCCCTTCATGATCGACAGCGTTCGCGGCAATGAAGCCGTTCTGGTGAAGAATCCGGACTACTGGCGTCCGGGCTTCCCCAAACTCGACCGCATCGTCATGCGCGCGATTCCGGATTCGGCTGTGCGCCTGCAGTCGCTGATGCGCGGCGAACTGGATTTCATGACGCATCCAGACCCGAAAGACGTGCCCGAAGCGAAGAAGAACCAGAAATACACCACGCTTTCGACCGTCGGCTGGAATTGGGACTACCAGCAATTCAACCTGTCCACCGGCGGCAACGAGCCCTACACGAACAAGCTCGTGCGGCAGGCCATCTCCTATGCGATTGATCGCGAAGCGATCGTCAACGAGATCTATAACGGCCAGGCGACGATCACCGACAACCAGATTCCGGAAGGCTTCCTCGGATACCGTCAGCCGCTGCTGAAATACCCCAAGAACGGAGACCTCAAAAAGGCGCAGGAATTGATGGCGCAAGCCGGCGTCAAAGGCTACGACGTCGAGGTCATCACCTCCGACAAGGATTGGCTGCGCAAGGAGCTCGAGCTCGTCGCCGCCATGGTCAGCCAGATCGGCATCAACTACAAGATCCGCAATCAGGATATGGGCGGCTTCAACAATCTCTGGCTCAACCGCCGCTATCAACAGCATCTGGAAGACATCACGCTCGTCGCGCCTGATCCGGACGCGACATCATGGTGGTTCCTCCACTCGAACGGATCATCGTCCGCCTACCGCAACCCCAAGATGGATGCGCTGCTTGACGGCGCTCGGGAGCAGATCGACCCGGCGAAGCGCGAGCCGATGTATCATCAGATCGTCGACATGACGCTCGACGAGTGCCCGCTCATCTACCATTGCAACGTCAATTTCGTTCAGGTGTATGACAAGAGGCTGAAGGGCTTCGTGCAGACCAATCAGGAATATGGTCAGTTCCACGAAGCCACGGAATGGGCCTCTTGAAGCAAGATGTGATCGGCGCGGACGTTATCGTCGTCGCGCCCTTCGTCTGCTCCTCAAACACCGTGAAAACGCCCTTCGGCGCCGAAACAGCCTGTTTTTGGTCTAACGTCGACAATCTAAATGGGAGCCGGCGAGTGCTGCGCCTGCGACGCTCATGAATCGTCATTTCGTCAAGCGGCTGGCGCAGGTTCCGCTTGTGATGATCTTGGTAACGCTCACGATCTTCATCGTGGTGCGCTCCACGCCGGGCGATCCGATACAGATCATGCTCGGCATGCAGACGTCTCCCGACGCGGTGGAGGCGCTGCGCAAGGAGTTTCGCCTGGATCAGCCGGTGCTCGTTCAATATATATACTGGATCGGCGATCTTCTGCGGGGCGATCTCGGCCGCTCTATCCGCTTGAACGTTCCGGTGTCCCAGCTTTTGGCGGAACGCTTCCCGATAAGCCTCCGCCTTGCCTCCGCCGCGATGCTCTACGCCATCGCTCTGTCCATTCCGCTCGGCATCTTCGCGGCGCTGAAGCGCAACAGCTTCATCGACTATCTCTGCACCGGCTTCACCGTCGCCGGATTTTCGATCCCGAATTTCGCACTGGCGATGATCCTGATTTATGTGTTTTCGATCCAGCTCGGTTGGTTCCCCATCACCGGCATCGGGGCGAGCGAGGCGGAAGGCGCTGGCTTCTGGCCACAGATTTCGCCCTATATCCTGCCCGCGGTCGCGCTGGGCACATTGCAGACAGCCGTGCTCACGCGATTGCTGCGATCGAGCATGATTGACGTTCTGTCACAGGATTATATCCGCACGGCGCGGGCGAAAGGGCTCGCCAACACGACCACGCTGCTCATTCACGCGCTCAAGAACGCGATGATTCCGTTCGTGACGATGGTCGCCATCCAGTTCGGCTATCTGATCGGCATCCAGGTGACGATCGAATATGTGTTCGCGATCCCGGGGATGGGATCCGCGATCCTTCAGGCCGTGGTCACACGCGACTTCCCCGTGATCCAGGGGTTCACTCTCATCATCGCGACCTTCTTCCTTTTCGCCAACATCGTCGCTGACGTGATCTACGGACTTCTTGATCCCAGGGTGCGGTATTGATGGCTGATCTCGCCGCAACGCGCCTGAGCGACAAGGAAGACGATTTTCGCCCCGCCGGCGGCTTGCAGCTTGCGGCGCGCCAGCTTCTGCGCAACCCGGCTGCGACGATCGGCTTCGCCGTCCTCACCCTGATGGTGCTGGCGGCGATTTTCGCGCCGCTGATTTCGCCGCACAACCCGATTCAAATCAAACTTTCCGCGAAACTGCAGCCGCCGAGCGCAGTCTATTGGCTGGGAACGGACCATTTCGGCCGCGACGTCGTCTCGCGGCTGATCTATGGCGCGCGCGTTTCCCTTTCAGTCGGCCTGCTCGTCATTCTCTTTTCCTTCTCGCTCGGCGTTCCGATTGGCGTTCTATCGGGTTATGTCGGAGGGCGGCTTGACGCGACGCTGATGCGGCTCGTGGACGCCTTCCTCACATTTCCGCCGCTTCTGCTCGCGGTCGCTATCGTCGGCCTCTTAGGGCCCGACATTCAGAATGTGATGATCGCGCTCGGCGTCGTGCAGGCGCCGGTGTTGGCCCGCCTTGTCAGAGCCAGCACGCTCGCCGCCCGTGAGGAGACCTATGTCACGGCCGTGCGCGCGCTTGGCGCTTCTCCCACCCGCATCATTGTGGGGCATGTGCTGCGCAACGTGCTGTCGCCCATCGTGGTGCAGTTGACCATCGGCTTCTCGGCGGCCGTCGTCTCGGAAGCTTCATTGTCATTTCTTGGACTCGGCACTCAGCCGCCGCAGCCGTCATGGGGCCGCGACCTGGCGGAGGCGCGCCGCTTCATGACAGATGCGCCCTGGCTGTTTCTCGCGCCCACGCTAACCATCATGCTCGCCGTGCTGTCGATCAATTTCGTCGGCGACGGCCTTCGCGACGCGCTCGACCCGCGCTCCTGGGTTACGCGGCGGCGCGCAACCCAGGAGGCGGATGACTGATCGATGGCGCTGCTCGAAGTCGAGAATCTGAGGACGCGTTTCGCAACGGACCGCGGCGTCGTGCGCGCTGTCGATGGCGTGTCGTTCACGCTCGAACAGGGAGAGGTGCTCGGCCTCGTGGGCGAGTCGGGCTCCGGCAAGAGCGTGACGTCGCTTTCGCTGATGCGCCTCATCCGCGAGCCGCCGGGAAAGATCGAGGCGGACAAGCTTGTCTTCGATGGCGTCGACCTGCTGAAAGCCTCCGAATCGACGATGAGCTCGCTGCGCGGCGGCAAGATGGCGATGATCTTTCAGGATCCGATGCGCTCGCTGAACCCCGTGCTCACCGTCGGCCGGCAGCTCACAGAGACCTTGCGGCGCCATCTCCGGCTCGACGGCGACGCGGCGCGGCGGCGGGCGATCGAGCTGCTTGAAATGGTGGGCATTCCGCTGGCTGAAAAACGGCTGAACTCCTATCCGCATCAGTTCTCCGGCGGCATGCGTCAGCGCGTGATGATCGCGATCGCGCTGTCATGCAATCCGCGTCTGCTTATCGCCGATGAGGCGACCACCGCGCTCGACGTGACGATTCAGGCGCAGATCGTCGAGCTCGTCAAAAGGCTCACGCGCGATCTGGG
>ERZ778027.4367-NODE-4367-length-12214-cov-5.434082_pt1 | contig 12214 bp, 8 predicted proteins | sample MGYA00375757_ERZ778027 | MGnify/ENA primary metagenome ERZ778027 (study PRJEB29350, sample SAMN05389817) | bioreactor metagenome | isolation source: Ammonium sulfate bioreactor | place: South Africa: University of Cape Town | collected 2014-02-18 ... | reverse complement strand
AAATGTATATTCAACTGTTAATGTAGCTTCACGAAGAATTTCTTCGGCTCTAAAATCAATCGCCAATTTATAGAAATCATTTCATTTGATAAAATCAATTTCATTTACGTTTTTGCTCGAGATACGAAACTTATTTGATCAAGACAACCATCCCAATGATTATCAGGGTAATTTATTTGATTCGTACCAATCATGAAATTTCCTTGGGTACCTTTATAAGGACCTCTCAAATTATTAGATACATCTAAAACTCCATTGATATAAATCGACTGTTTCAACAGTGAATAATCATAAACAAATGCAACCTAATAACAAGAAACTTTTGAGTTTGAAGTGAAATTTGAATAAACATACATGATACCATTTTCCCGAAGAAAGTACCGTCGTTCCTTGAATGTCATCGAAATAAAAACCGAAATAAGGCTTTTGTTTTCGAATAGTAATATAAAATGAATAATCAGTAGTACTCTGATCAAATTGACCAAAGAGAGCACTATCAAAACCAGTGGTACTATTATTATGTAACGTTGTTGGTTTAATCCATCCGTTCCAAGAAAATGAAGTATATGCCATATTGAGAAAAGGTGGTGAATTCACAGTAACAGACTGATTGTTGAAAGCATTAAGATAGAGACACGATCCATAACCATTTATACCTGAAGAATTATATGTTGGAGAATTGATTCCACTGCCTGGATAGTTATCATAAAAATCATTGAGATGATTATCAAATGTCCATAATATGCGAACAGCTAAATGAGAGAAGATATTCGTCGTAATGAAATAGGTTGAAATTGCTTACGTGTCTGACAATATGATCCAGTCCATTTATCAGTTATACATTGACATACATTCTTAGCAATACAAGTGCCACCATTCTTGCAATTAGGATTACAAGTTACTAGAGAACAAAATAAATAAATGAGTGATATTTGTGATTTCTTTTGTTTTGTACCTGATGATTTATGTAGAAATAAAATGAGAATGATCGCAACAATACATATGATAAGAAGAATCAAAGTGATGAAAAGACAAAGTAAATGTCGACGATTCAAACATCTTCGATGTTTCTTTTTAAGAACTTTATGAAGTTTTATATTTTTTGGTAGATTGAGTACTGGTGATCGATAATTTTGTCCCACAGTTTGAACAGTACGAATTGATCTTGGTGTTTTCAAAAGTTTTTCCTTGCGATGATGAATGTCAGTTGAACTCTACGATGAAGTAGAAGGGAAATATTTATGAAAGTAATCAGAAAACTAACTGAAAATGAATTGGCCGAAGTTAGTTTCGTCAAGGAACTTGGATTTCTTATCGAAACAATAATTGGAGATCTGCGTCTCTTTCTTGACTGGTCGTATTTTTTCTTTTTCATGCCCATTGGATTGATTTTCATTTCTTTGTGATTAATAAAAAATATATTTTGTATGAAAAAAATTAAGTCAGAAAACAAAGAAAGGCACTTTTTCAAGGCTTCTTCAAAACAAAGAAATGCATAATCAAATTAGATTTGTTCGAATATGTTTTGACCTGCAAAAAAAAGTAACTCTTTGCCATTTTTTTTTATTTTCATTTAATGATACTTGAGTTGATAGTATTGTATCTTGATAATCAACGAAGAATTTATTTTGGAAACAAAACCATTGAAACAAATATCTACCATATCACTAATATTTATTGATATTTAATTTTTATTAATGTATGTACGATAGCATTCTTTTTATTCTCATAAAAATAAAAATATCTTTATCGTTGTCTATTTTTTTCACAAAATATGATAGTTGTTAAATGACTTATCTTCTTTTTTCTGTGATCTTCACTATATTGAACACTCTCAATGGGTCACAACAATGATCAGTTTGGAGTTATCGTTGAGAGAGCATTGACCCGTATCGATCATAAATTCTTACTTATCTAGTTTGAATGATGCATCTCTTAATGAAGCCTATGAAAAAAAAAATTAGTCGAGAAAGCGAGAGAACGATAATTTTTGAAGGAATGAGTACTTAGATTTTTTCTGATAACACCGAAGTTTCATTGACTTACTTCAAATTGCAATCATCGTAATAAATTCAGTCGAAGAAATCGTATTAACAACAAATTCACGAAGATAAGCAGTTTTTGAATATTTTATCCTACATTTTTGTATTAAATTTATCAAGGTAGTGAAAAACAAGATTAAAGGGCGAAGGTAAAAATAAACACAAATATTTTTCTTTCTCTCATTTATTGGAAAAAACAAGCAAATATATAAATATCTTTTTAATTTTAGGCCTTTCTCCCTCTCTCGTCTACTTTGTTCGGACAGCCTTGACGAATTGTATTTTTAGAATAAAAAAATAGGTTATTATTCAAACGAACGCATTGACTTACCAATCATGATTTCAACAATGACTAAGCGCAAATTTTGTTTATAATATTCGTTTACGCCATTTGAAAAAATACATCCGAATTCCAAGATTATTGTCTGAGATTTTTCAAATGATCTATAATTTTGTACCAACAAATTAAACGATATGTCTGATGTAATTCTATTATTCTTCATTGAAATTAAATTTTAAAAAAAGTAATTTAGAATAAAATCAATGTTTATAGTATTTCAAATTCGATTAATAAAATAGTTCGATTTGTGAATATACGTACGTATATGATAGAACACACTTCGATTGTGGTAATTCAATTTTTGAATATGTTTACATTCAAATATGTTGCTGAATTTTCACATAAAATTGATTGACTATTATATAATTTGTATCGAATCGATCTTCTTTTTAAATCAACAGTTTTCTTTTGAATGAATGATAATAACTAGCAAATAATATTTGACTACGCATTATGCATGTATATGATCACATAAAAAAAATAAATCGTATGATGTTCGCTGATGGGCGAAACTGCTTGCATGACTGATTATTGTTTTTTTTTCGAATAAATGAATCGATCGACGTCAATATGTTTTCGTTATATTTGAAAATATTTTGACCTAAACTCAATAATAGTGTTATAAATAGAAAAATCCAATCGTATGATAAAATTCAAGGCCTAATATTTATTTTTATCATGACCCAGACGAATAAAATATAGAAAATAAATCTAATTATAAGTAGAAAAACAACGTTAATCGGGCGTATAAATACGACAGCGATTTTACATTGAAAATCAATTCGTTCTACATTAACTATAACAGTGAAGATTTTACAATTATCAATATGGTAGTAAAAACTCAACAGGCAGTTTTGGTTGGTATGCTGGTAGTCCTCATGGCAAGAGTCAATTTGGCGGTTAACTTTTTGATTTATTCAATTTCATATTTAATATATTGAGAAATATAATTTCATGGATGTATATAACTAATCACAATATTGTGAAACTAATTTATTGTCTACAATATACACATACATTGTGGTGTTTTATTGTTCATTATATTTCGTTCGCTTATTCTTAATCTGCAATATAATTTGCCAAACACATTATTACACTAATTCAACAGTTATATAGGCTATTTAGTATATCAACATAAAATGCAACTCATATAAATCGTATAAGAATCGAGTGGACTCTTTGTCGGTATATTCGTAATCAATGATATCTTAAAATATTGTTTGTTTCTGTATATTAGATATTATTCACACGAATAATTAAACGTAATAGTGGTAACAATAATTTATTGGCTATGATGATAAAGTCATATGTAAAAATGAAAGAGGTCTAGTCAAACTCATTGAAATAGTTGAACAAGATTCTGCTCAAATTCATTTATTTATTATTTATGATAGAAAGAAATAAAAAGTTAGAGAGCATACAGTCGAAGTCAATGAAATAGTTAAATAGAAGTTTAATAGTCATGATTTATTTATTGTTCGTCACAGTGAAAAATCAAAATTAAAGAACATACAACGACAGTCAGTGGAATAGTTGAACACAATATTGCTTGAAGTCATTCACTTGCTGTTTAGGGCAGAGTGAAAATAGAAATTGAAAAACATTCAGTCAAAGTCAGAGAACTAGTTGAACAAAATATTCCTTGAAGTCATTCACTTGCTGTTTAGGGCAGAGTGAAAATAAGAAATTAAAAAATACAGTGAGAATCAATGAAGGAGTTGAACACAATATTGATTTAAATTATTCACTTGCTATTTACGACAAGATGTAAATAGAAATTGAAAAACATTCAGTTAAAGTCAGAGAACTAGTTGAACAAAATATTCCTTGAAGTCATTCACTTGCTGTTTAGGGCAGAGTGAAAATAAGAAATTAAAAAATACAGTGAGCATCAATGAAGGAGTTTGAACACAATATTGGTTTAAATCGTTCATCTATTATTTATCGCAGATGTGTTAGAAATTTAGAAAAGATTAAATTAAATTTACTGAAATATTTGAAATGAATTCTACTAATAATCATTCAATTTTTACTTTAAGCCAATAAAGACTTCGATTTTAACGATATTAAAGTGGATTTACTATGTGTATTTGAACTCGATTGTTATAGTAGTCATTCATCTATTATTTCTTACCAAAATTAATATATTCTCTGAAGAACTTGGTTAAAGTTACTGAAATATTGAACGTAATCCTGGAGATTATGATTGTCTATTTGATATTTGTAACAAACAATATCTGTAAACATTCTATTAATTTACTTAACGTTACGAGAACTATTGAATAAAACTTTCGTGATAGTCATTTATTTGTTGTTTGTGTGAGAGAAAAATTCAGAAATAAAGATGATACAGTCTAAGTCACTGTAGTACTTGAATATTTTGTTGGTATAAATCATTCCGATGTAATATTTGATGAAAGTCAATGCGATAATGAAAGACATTGAATCTAAGTCAGTGATATAATCGAAGAGAATTGTTTTACAAATCATTCTTTTATTACTATTAGAAGAATAATTTGAAATTTACGAAGATTCAATTAAAGTCATTGAGCTAGTTGAACAGAATATTATTATAAATTATTTAATTGTTATTCATGAGAGATTAATCTGAAATTAAGAGAGACGCGATCAACAGCGAAAACGAAGTCGAATTAAACCGTATTACTACTCATGCATTTGCTATTTATGGCAAAGAAATCTAAAATTAGAAGAGATAGATTCAGCGCCAGAGAAATAGTTGAACAGAATATTAGTGTAAACCATTCATTTGTTACTATTAAAAATAATAATTTGAAATTGGAAGATATATAATGGTAATTATAAAAATACTAGAATTCAACTCTAGTACAAAGTATTCATTTGTTACTATTGAAAATAATAATTTGAAATTGGAAGATATATAATGGTAGTTATAAAAATACTAGAATTCAATCATGGTGCAACGTGTTCATTTGATATTTATAGTTGCGAAAAATTGAAGCTAGAAGAGATACAGTCGATATCACTGATATCATTGAACAGAATTTTGCTAGCAGTTATTTATATGTTATTTATAAAAGAAACAAATGGAGTCATCTTGTACATAATCAAAACCTGAAAAATAGTCGAATTATATTGTGCTATTGTTGATTCATTTGTTGAGTCGATCAGTAAGAAAGTGAAATTAGAAGAGATTATATCAAAGTCATTGATATAATTAAACAGAATATTCCTGAAAACTATTCATTTATTATCCACAACGAACGATATTTTGCAACAGGAAGCAATATAGCGAATACCAAAAAAATTATTGAATTAAATTATACTATGAATAATTTATCTGTTACCTATCTTAAAGAGAAACTAGAAATCAGAAGAAGTGCAGTCAAATTAACTGAAATAATCGAATATAATATTAGTGGAAATCATTTATTTGTTATTTAAACTGAAAGAAATTAGAAATTAGAAAAGTTACAGCAACAGTTGTTGATACAATTGAACAGAATATTCCTGAAAACTATTCATTTGTTATCAATGACAACGAAAAATTTGAAATAGAGAAGGAATATAGTCAATGTCAAAGAAATTCTTGAACTCAATCATAGTACAAATAATTTATTTGTTATCTATATCAGAGAGAAATTAGAAACTAGAAGAACTGTAGTCAAATATCGTGAAATAATTGAATACAACACTGGTAGAAATCATTTATCTATTGTTTACAGTGAGAAAAATTAGAAATTAGAAAAGATACAATCGAAGTCACTGAACTATAATTGAATGAAGTATTTATATAAGTCGTACATTTCTTACTTATGCATAAGAAAAATTTTAATTAGAATACATGTAGTCAAATATGCAGATCTATTTGAACAAAGTGTTGCTATAAATCATTTATTTGTTAGTTATAAAAGAGCACAATTTGAAATTAGAAGAAATACAGTTAAATCGACTAATATTATTGAATGAAATATTGCTGAAAAATATTCGTGAATCATTCTTCAAGACGAAAAAGCATAAATTCTTAGAACTTATAGTATAAGTGAAAGAAATAAATGAATATAACTTTTGTGAATATTATACTTAGCATATTCCATTTTCACATAGTGATGATCCATTGAATCAAAATATTATAAATTCGACATAATTGAATAGAAATCTTATAACGAATATTCCCTTCTAATTTGTGATATCTCGAAATATGAAAACATAAGCTAATTAATCAAAATCGTTGAAGTAGTTGGGCTAGATTCTCTTAAAAAGTATTCCTTTGTTACATTTATCAATGAAAAACGCAATAATAGGAAAGTTTTAATCAAAGTCACTAAAAATAAATGAATTGAATTCTACTCAAATTCATTCATTTGTTACCTGCAGCGAATAAGAATATGAGACTGAAAAAAATCTTATCAAGGCAACTAAAATATTTGAATGGAATTTTGCTAAAAATCGTTCATTTATTATTTATGAACAAACAAATTATAGAATAGAACAGATTTTATGAAATCTAGTTTGCATATCTAAACTAGATTCTAGTGAAAATCATTCATTTATTGTTTGTTAAAAAAAGAGAAGTTTCAAGATATAAGAGGTTCAGTGAAAGTCACAAAGGCACTTGAATGACATTTTGGTAAAGTCATTCATTATTACTTGTTTTAAAGAGAAATTTGAAAATATGAGAAATTTAGTAAAAGACTATTTATATAATTGAACTTAGTTCTGCTGAAAATCGTTCATTTATTATTTTCAACAAAGAGAAATTTGAAATTAAAAGATATTCAAATAAAACCATTGAAGTATTAGAATTGAACTATAATAAAACTATTCGTTTCTAACTTGTGATAAAAAGACATGTGAAAATAGAAGATAGTTAGTGGAAGTTAATTTAATAATGAAATAAAAATACCGTTTTATTCTTTCACATATATTAGAGTTTCTCCTGTATATGATGTTGCAAAGTGAATGTGATTAACTCAAAGTTATAAGTAAATAAAGTCTTTGTAGTATCAGTTCATTTAAAATGCAATATTTAATCGTCTAATGTAATATGAATAGTTATGAAAGACTGATAAAATGATCGAAGAGTTTGCTTTAATCCTTTCTATTATAATATGACAGCCATTTTCATTCTAACGATAACATATACCGAAAATACTATATTCATAAAAATGAATAGATTGATAGCTATGATGAAAAATCAGTTGCTAGCTGTTTTTGATAGTACTGCATATTTGTAGTGTGAATATGCTCTAAAACGTTAAATCTGAATATTGATATTACAGGATCATACATTATTTGTAAAGTAGTTTAGTATGCGCTGAAAAAAAGAATTTATATTTCTCATACAAAGAGTAGATGAACAGTAATTCGGTATAGCTTGTTCTTTTCCAGTGAAAATCATTTTTGGCATAATATTTAGAGACAACTTTCAAGAAGAGATCAACATAGTTGAACGGCAATCAAAACAAGTTCATGTATAATTTGCATACATGTTGTTTCACTAGTTGAATATATCGATATGGTAAAACCGACTTAACTGAACAAAAGGTAGTTACCAATATTCAATTTAACGAATATCTAAAACGAATGCAATGATCATTTCCTAATCACTGATGACCTTGCAATATTTGTATACTAATATTTTTAATATCATTCAGTTATCATATGGACAGTCAATTAATTTCTAGCAAGAATATTTATTTCACATTGAGAGAGTATTTGTATCTATGTATCTTAACGAGTGAACAATTATTATGTGACTCTTGCTTTGAAATAATTTTGAATATAGTATATGGTCGAAATACAATAAATGGTCACAATGATCGTCACACTAATGCATCTTTCATATGAGGCTAAACCATTGAGATAAATGCAATTCGTGTATAGGTATCCGGAAAATACTAGAATGAACATCTACTGAAAATTATTCTTAATTTATGTGATCTTCTCTATTCCAATCATTTCCACAGCAAAAATGGTTTAGATAAGTCAATATAATGAATAATTCTTTTGATAATCTATTCAATTATTACATTCTTATAGTTATTATATCAGTAATGTACATATTCGATTATATTCGACACAATAATTGATCAATGCATCTGTGATTAGTCTGTATATTTCTATCAAAATCTAGTTTTTACTATTGATCGAAGCTCAAATTTTGATAGATGCAGCGTAGAAGAACAGAATTACTGATTAACTATTCAGTTTTTATAAATTCATCAATTTTACTATTTCATGGAACATTGTTATTTTAAATTGAGCAACATAATTGAGCACAATCTTTGTTGAATTGTACACTTACAATCTGATACAAATATAATTTCCACATACCAGTGTCTTAATGGAATAAAGTGCAAATAATCAAATGTTCATTTTGCTTGAGCTATTCAAATACTTCATGATACAATAAAATTGTAAAATGAAAAGTATTTGATTGGTAGTTAGAAAGATATACGAATATGTTTTCGGTGCTAAAGCTATTCAACAATTGTATTGCTTTCGTCAATCTTTGCAAACTTTCACATAGTTTACCTTGATTACTTGGATTTTTGAATATTCACTAACTTGAAGTCATCCATTTAGTTTTTGCCGCGACGACTGAAGACTACTTATAATTGCTTTTATTCTATTTATCAATATAATTGAACACAATCTTCTTTAAATACACTCACTAGTGTCTCTATTTGCATTCTTGTCATATACATCATTTATCTGCTTATGAGATGAAAACATAGTTGAATTAATTTTTAGTACACCTCATCCACAATTCATGTAGAGTATTTTAAATGGGGATTTTAAACTTATTTATTTTCTGATTGACAATAATGTTGAAATTATATTTGATTTATTTTATTCAATTTATATGATAACTCTTATTATATTTATTATTACATGAATTGATAATAACTGAAACAATTATTTGAACTCAGTTCTTATTCATATAGTTCATTTTTTATTCTTCTATGTGATCTAATTGTAAAATAAAGTCTTGTTATACATAGTCATTGTAATAGGTGAATATGAGTTTCGTTGTCTTTATTCAATTCATGTATAGTCTTACATTCACTATTCATTTACAAACTATTAATTATTTATCATCACAATACTTGAATTGTCACCTGGTGTATCCGATTTAAATTTTTCATATTCTAAATAAATATCTTTTACTATTGAAACAGTAGATTCCTACCTTTTGCGAGAATATCATATGGGAATAATGGTTTGGTTGTTGATATTAATTACTGGTATAAACTGTGGATTCTAGACAAATTTGAATGATTGTAAAAAATTATTCTTAACATAATTGAAGATAGTTTTGCTTCAGCATATTCATTCCTTATCCTTTTCAAACTCTTGCTGAAAGTGACTATATTCTATTCTTTCAGTGACAACATAGTCAGATATGAATTTCTTTGATTTTATTCATTGCTTATGTTATCTTCATTTGTGTTCACTAATATCAACATTTCTACTTTAGTAAACATTATTAGTGAATTTAAGCCTTTTAACTTGTAACTATTTCTTATATGAATTATAACAATATTATAAATCACAAGTATTTATCTTTCAGTCAAGAGTATAAATGAACGGAGATATTTTTCATATTCATTAATCGCGTTTGCATGAACGGTGTTTTGTCTTAGAACTTCTTTTTATCCATTGAATTTCATACTTGAATAAAGTCTTACTAAAAGTTGATCGTATTTTATAAAGTCAAAAGCTTTCTACAAAGAGACGATTTTAAAGGTACTGTAATTGAAGTATTTGAATTCTAATAGACGCTGAATGATATTATTCAATTGCTACACAATTTCTTGACATAAATTCGAGAATAAGATACTGTTCACAAAAACTTTAATATTTGAACATATGATGGTGATAAAGTTCTTTCTTTAAGCATATCATCCTCAACTTTAGTATCAGATTGAAATTTTGTATATGCATTCTATGGCGTATGTGAATACTCTCGTTCTTTTCCTTATTCATTTATTGTGTCATTTATGGATTAAAAACATAAAAGATAGTGCTGAAATAGTATCTGCAAATAATTGAACTTCTCATTTATCGACAGTCATCTATAATTTAATCTTAGATCATATTATTTTTACATTATTCGTTTCACAGTATGAGATAAATATCAGAATATATAGATAAGATTTGTTATTTAACTATATCATTTACATCTTTAGTCAAACTATTTTTCTACTTTTGTAGAGGAATAAATAAATTTGAATCGAAATATTGCCCAAAAATAATTCATTTATTGTGTCTATCAGAATAACATCAGTAAAACAGAAACTACTTTGAAGTGAACAAAATAGAAGTATGAAACCTACCAAAAACCACTACACCTTCAGTGTATTCGTTTAGTATAAAAAATATATAACTATATCATTAAGATATCGATTTGGCTTATAATGCGATTAATAATTGAATGATGTTTTTCTAATCATTCACCGTTCATCTAATTTTTCAGTGTATTTTTTGTTGAATTCAATTCTTTTTACGTTATCACAATTTAAGAATTCAATGTTGGAGGACGTACAGATTATTTTCTTGTCGCGCGATATTTCACTAATCAATGAAGATGAATCCTGTCGTTTAAAACATGGAAGAAATTGAATATAACTCTGGTAAAATCATTCAATTTTCGTTTGGCTTATATCGAAGACAGTGAATCGACAAAACATTTCTTGAATCCTTCTCATAATTGACTTGACAAAGCGGTTTGAATATTCCATTTTTATGACATATGTATGTGTCATTGCATTGAACGCTTTGTTGAACAATGAGACAAATATTTGAACAGAATAAAGATGATTAATTTTCAATATTCATATAATTCCACGATTGAAATAGTAAATACATTACTTATTTTTCCATTCGAACTTAATTTGAATAGGTACATTAAAGAGTAAGTTGACTTTAATTTTTTAAATCTTATAAACATATTAATTCTTTGAGTTTTATTCTAATTTAGTGTCTTATTATTTTATGATCATTGTTTAAGTTTTTATCTTATGTTATACATAATATTGTGATCAGCTAGTTCTATATATTTTAGTCAGAACCAGGACTTTGCCACAACATCGAACGAACTTTTTAATTTTTTTTCTTTATTCGTGCTTCTTATTTATTCATATTTTTTTTCTCTGTTCGTGTTTTTTTTTTCATTTATTGGTGCATACAACTTGGTCTATCACTTGCTCTCACGGATGTTATGCGACAAAGCAAATTGGAAACAATTTAAAATTATTTTGTTTTTTTTTTCATTTCAATAAACTAGATGGATAAACCATAATTCAATCTTTCAGATATTTCACAGACTTCTATGATTTTATAAAAGAAAAAAAAACATTAATTTCGGTAGAACATTGGTAGATTAAATGTACTATGATAAAGTAATATATTTTTAAAATTTCGGAGCTTTAAAAATCTACAAAAGACGATGGAAATAAAAGAAAAACAAGTTGTAAACAAAAAAATGGTGGATAAAATGAAGCGAAGGTAAAAATCAATCATACATGCAATGCATGATCAAGAAATAAACGAATAAAATAATGTATCGAATTAGAACACATCCACCATTTAATACGTTTCATATCGTCAATTAATGACACCTGTATGCGATTTTACCTTTAAAAATTAGAAAAAATCTCCCTGTTTTTTCGAAGTTGTATCTACATTTATTATTATTTCATGTCAAAATATATTACGTTTTTATCTATTCTATGTCGAAATTTAGAAACATGATCTTCTAATCTATTGATTGCATTTAGTTCCTTGTTTTTCAATAGAATAAATATAAAAACAATACCATTACATTTACATGTTCTAAAGATATGAA
>ERZ778027.4365-NODE-4365-length-12216-cov-3.138887_pt1 | contig 12216 bp, 10 predicted proteins | sample MGYA00375757_ERZ778027 | MGnify/ENA primary metagenome ERZ778027 (study PRJEB29350, sample SAMN05389817) | bioreactor metagenome | isolation source: Ammonium sulfate bioreactor | place: South Africa: University of Cape Town | collected 2014-02-18 ... | reverse complement strand
TGACACGAGCCGCCGCGATCAGGCCGCACCAGGCCAGCGTTCTCAGCCAGGAGGAGTTGGGCGTCGGCATTTGAACGTCGCTCATGACCTCTCTCTGAAGCCTTAAATGCGCAGGGCAATAGAAACCTGGCGTTAACCTAAACGGCGGGCGTGATCGAAGTGTGACGCAGCGCACAGCGCGCGCCGCGGCCTTCAGCGGGCGGCCGCGCAAGCGCGTCCGCCGCTCACTCGCGCCGCGCGCAGCGTCGCCACCAAATCGTCCAACGCCTTCAATTTGAATGAACTTTATCAGCGTTCCTTAGACGGGGACTGCGATCAGAAGGCGTTCGGCATGTGAGACTTTCCGTGATCTACGCAGGCATCGTTGTTCTTATGAGCGTTCTCGCCGTCATCGAGTCGGTGGCCCAGGCGCCGGAACTGCCCTGGCATGAATGAGCGGGGAGCGGTTCGCCCCTCCAAGAAGTCCTCGCGCGCCTGGATGATCGCTCTTCTTCCTGAGCGGGCCGCCGGAGGCTGCGCGACGCCTTGTCAGCGCACGATGTTTGTTCGGATTTAACCAGACCCCGGAAATCTTTCGTCAACCAAGTTTACGCCGCGGCGACGATCATGCTATGCGTTGCACAAGCGAGGCGGACATCGCTGATGATTGATTGAACAGGGGATTCCGCCTTTGCGTAACCGTTCCATTTTGGGCCGCTCCGGCGGATTTCTGGCCAGCGCCTGCTGCGCCGCCCTGTTGGCCGCCACCGGCGCAGCGCAGGCCGGCGTCGTGCCTTACGCCGCTCCGGGCGTTGAGAACGCCACGCAATACAGCTTCACCGCCAGCGCGACCGGCAATCTGATGGCCTATTTCTACGCCTCGGACGCGGCCTACGACCAGACGATCGGCGTCACCGTCAACGGGGTTTCGACGGGCGTCACCGGCCTCCTGAACCATAGCTCCTCCTTCGGCGACATGATCAATCTCGGCCATGTCAACATCGGCGACGCGCTGGTCTTCACCCTGCAGGTGCTGTCGACCGGGAACGTCTTCCACAGTCAGAAGTCTTTGAACGCCGATGGCTTCAATCACGTCTATTCGACCGATTTCGGCGGCGGCGGCATCATTCCGGCCGGCGTCTATGTCGGTTTCGAGGACATCTTTGGCGGCGGCGATCGCGACTACAACGACATGGAATTCGTGTTCAAGGTCGCGGCCGGCGTTCCGGAGCCGTCCACATGGGCGATGATGCTGATCGGCTTCGCGGGCCTCGGCTTCGCGGCGCGTCGTCGCGGCAAAATGGCTGCGGCCGCCGCCTGAGGTCATTCCAGACGAAATAAAAAAGCCCCGCTCTGCGGGGCTTTTTTTTCGCCGGCGCGAGAGCCTGGCCGGTTTCCATGGAAATGGAGAAAGGCTCCGGGTTTCCTGGCTTCGATCGCGGTTGCTGATGCGAAGCGGCGTCAGCGTCGCTCGCAGACGCCCGATGCGGGCGGCGTCGACCCCGCCCTTCGTCTCAGCTTTTTGACGCGGCGGCGGCGGTCTTTTCGGCCGATGGTTCTCCGCGCGTCCGGGCGAAGGCGCTGCTGCGGATGGCTTCGCTGCCGACGAAGTATTTGAGCTGGCTGTCGGGAACGGTTTTCAGCAGATCGGCGAGGAACTTCGTCTGGAGCTGGTCGGCGGTCTGCGCATCCACATTGATGGTCGAGACCCGGACGAGAACGCCGTCGGGAATGAGCCCCTGGAGACCGTAGCGCAGCTTCGACACCTGGCGATCGAGAAGGGTCGACACCACGTCGTCGCCGACGCGCATCCAGTAGGTGATCCGCTCGACGCGGTTCTCGCGCTGCGCCACCAGCTTGCGGACGTCCAGCATTTGCCCGCCTTCGCCGAGATCGATCTTGGTCGGCGTCGAGTTAGAGACCCGGAAGCCTTCGGCGACGTAGCAGATTTCCGGCATGTGGAGCTGGAGCTTGTCGCTCTGACGCGGCCCATAGGCGACCAGCAGCATGACAATATTGCCGGCGCTGTCGGTATAACCGCGGCCGATCATCTGGGAATAGATCCGGTTGGCCAGCGCGTCCGGCTCCGTGGGCGTCACGAGCCGCAGGGACGGGACCAGCTTCCAGTCGCCGAACTGCTCCGGAACCAGATCGGCGTAGGGCGGCTGCCCGTCGCGCTCCGCGATCACCGTCTTCACGGTCAAGGCCTGCGCGCCGACCACCGCGCAGAGAATGGCGACGGCGGCGAGGGCGGAATGGACGGTCAGCTTCAACGGACATCTCCCTGCCGGCTCAACCCGGCGACGCTAACATTGCCGACAAGCGCAATCATTTCACGAATTAGAGGGCGGTCTTTTGATTGAAAGCGACGAGGACAATCTTGAAAAGAATGTAGATGTCGAGACTGACGCTCCAGTTCGTGATGTACCAGAGGTCGAGATCGACGCGCGCCCGCACCGACTCGACCGTCGGCGTCGGCCCGCGCTCGCCCTTGCACTGCGCCCAGCCGGTGATGCCTGGCTTCATGTGGCGACGGAAAGCGTAGTCCGCCAGCTCGCTGGCGAATTCGTTGTCATGCACGATGGCGTGCGGCCGGGGGCCGACCAGGGACATGTCGCCGCGCAGAACGTTGAAGAGCTGCGGCAGCTCGTCGATGCTGCTGGCGCGCAGGAAGCGGCCGAGCCGCGTGATCCGGGCGTCGCCGCGCGTCGCCTGGCGGACGGCCGACCCGTCCTCCTGCACCCGCATCGTGCGGAACTTGTAGATGGTGAACTCGGTGCGATTAAAGCCGATGCGCCGCTGGCGGAAAATCGCCGGGCCGGGCGATTCCAGCCGGATCATCAAGGCGACGATCGTCAGGAGAGGCGACAGCAGGATCAGGCCGATCCCCGACAGGACGATGTCCATCGCCCGTTTCACGCCTTGCTCGAAGGAGGTGAGGGGCGCGCGCTGCAGCTCGACCTGGAAGGTCTGTTCCGAATTGAGGGTCGGGAACGCGGTCAGCTTGCGGATCTGCCGGTCGGGCAGAAGCCGGGCCGAGATCGGCAGGATGCGCAGCGCTTCGCGAAGCTGATTGAGGCGCTTCGTGTTGCTCCAGCTCGCGATCACCAGCGCTTCCTCGCTGGCCATCTCCCGCGCATGGGCGACGGCGCGGTCGATGACCCGCTGGTCCTCCGGCGAGAGCGCGCCGTCGCTCCCCCCGGCGATCGGGAACCGCGCCACGTTCGCGACGCCGAAATGGTCGAGAACGAGGTCGAGATCGCGCGCCTGCAATTCGTCGGTCTCGCCGATGAGAAGAACGTTGCGCCGGCCGACCGCGTTGCGATCCACGGCGTAGCGCAATCCAACCTTCACCATGGCGCGCCAGCCGATCAGCGCGACGAACGCGAGCAGGATGAAGGCGATGAAGGTGCGCCGGGTGTTCAACTGCCCGAGCTTGAACATATAGATCAGCGTCAGCAGGACGAGCACGCTCGCCGCCCAGGTCTGCGCCATCTGCTTGAATTCGATTCCCCCGGCCCGCGCGACATGCGCCTCGTAATGATCGAGGTCGCGCATGCGGAACACGTAAAGAGCGCTCGCGACCAGTCCGAGCCCGTACAGCGACGTGATGCTCGCCGAGGTCGACGGCGCGTAGAACGTCGCGACCAGGACGGTCGCGAGGACGCTCGACGCGAGAATAATGGCGAGATCGATGATCGGCAGCAGGACGGTGATCGTCTCATAGGACATGATCGGCCGTTTGGCCGGCGGCGAAACGGCGCGGCGGTCGAACGCCGGCGTTTCGGACGCTGTCATCTCCGTCTTTCGCGATGCGATTTCAGTCGACATGGCGCTACACAGTCACACGGATGAAGCGGTCGCCACCGCTATTTCGCAAGCGCCGCGCCGCCCGTGGCGGCGGGCCGGCGCATGCGATGAAAAGCGGCTGCGATGATCGCGAGCAAGCCGTCGAAAAGAAGGACGAGAACGAAGGAGACGGCGAAGAGAGCGATGCCCGTCATTTCGTGGAGGAAGCCTTCCACGGCGGCCGTTCCGAAGTGATAGGCGATCAGCACGAGCGCCGCGACGCGGACGAAGTTCGCGAGCACCGTGATCGGAAAGATCGCGAGAAGGATCACGATGTTCCTGAGCTTCGACGTATGCTCCATGATGTAGACATAGACGACGCCGATCGCCGACAGCGCGAAGATGGAGTTCAGGCCGGCGCAGGCGTCCTTCACCAGAAGCTGGTACGGCCCGATCATGATCACGACGCAGTTCTGCGCGATCGGATAGCCCGCCCAGTACAGCATGCGGGTGACCGCGTTCGAGATCATCGCCTTGAGCGGCAACGTCATGCTGTCCATGAGCCATTGCGGCGGCACCGCGAAGAACAGGACGGCGATCGGAAACCAGAGGATGCGCAGCACCCCCCAGCCGCTCGTCAGGAGCACCACGCCCGTGAGGATCGGCAGGGCGGAGAAGGTCTCCACCGCCAGGATGTTCTGCGACCGGCCGACAAACAGGAGCGCCAGCCCGCCGAGAAGGGCAATCCAGCCGGAAACGGGGGCGGATGAATAGACCGCAGACTGCAGCTGGGCGCGCTTGGTCCACACGATCCAGGCCGCGATTCCGAGAATGAAGGGTCCGTGGCCTTCCTGCTCCGTCTGCCAGGGGCCGGCGTTCAGCGTGATCCCTGTAGGAATGAAGGCGGCTAGAACGGCGACCGACAGCGCGATCAGCGCGATCATGTGCTGCTTCTGCGCGTCGACGTTCGCCGTGAGGCGCGGAAGGGACAGATCGGTCACGGACGCAATTCCTTCGCGCGACGAAAATCGTTAAAAAACAGTATCATTTTTAGCCTTCTCCGGCAACTTCCCGCGGCTTTCCGGAAGGCCGGACTGCCGTTAGCGTTAATCCGCCGGAGCTTGCCGGCCCGCGCGGCGAGAGCTCCATCTCAGGGCCGTTAAAAGCGAAAACCGCCGTTCTTGTGACCGATCGTCAACGCGCCGCAGCCCGCCGCAAGAGGCGCAAATGAAAACGCCGCCTTTCGGCGGCGTTCGGGGAAGTCAGGTTGAGGACCGTTCAGGCCAGCGCCACGGCGGTCTTGCGCCGGCGGCCGGTCACGAAGGCGAGGCCGGCGAAGCCGACCAGCATCATCGCCCAAGTCTCCGGCTCGGGAACCGCCGAGGCGACCGTGATCGTGCCGGCGAAGCCGACGCTGCCCGACGGAGCGACGCCCGTCAGCTTGAGGAAATACTCGGCCGCGACCAGCAGATCGGGGCCGAAGCCGCCGAAGCGGAGCGCGCCCAGCGAAACGAGGGGCGCTGAATCGATCAGCGTTCCGAGCGGGAGGAGCGACACGCTCTCGCCCGCGCAATTCGAAAGACAGGCGTAAAGCGCGAGCTGGCCGCCGACGATTTTGCCGGCGCCGGCGGAGTCCGAATAAGACACCGTGAAGGCTCCCGCGAACGGAAGCTGGAACTTGATGTAATCGGTGAACGATCCCGCACCGGTCACGCCCGTGAACGCGGTGTCCCCGGCGGGCAGAGAGCCGAGATCATAGGTATGCACGGCGGCCTGGGCGGCCGAGGCCGCCATCACGGCGCCGGTGACGGCTCCCAGGATAGTCCGGAACAGATTGCGCATAAAATGTCCTGAGAGCTGGATGGCTATATTGCGTTGCAGCAATGTTTACGGGAGCTGGCGACGGTCCGTCAACCAAGATCAATCCACATGTCGTTACGCGCGCAACGGTTGGTTAATCTTGCGCCGCCGGCAAAAGAGCCGCGCTACACTGTCCGGGCGCGCCGCAGCGGCGGCGATTTGCCGCGCAGTTTCCGATAAACTGCTAAAATTAGCCACATCAGCGGCTTCGATGCTGTAATTCTCTGGAAATCCCGTAAGGAAAGACGCCGCGCGGCGGATCATTGTCGGGGAGCGCCATGAAGGGAATCGTTTTGGCCGGAGGATCGGGCACCCGGCTCCATCCGGCGACGCTGGCCGTCAACAAGCAGCTCCTGCCTGTCTACGACAAGCCGATGATCTATTATCCCCTGTCCGTGCTCATGATGGCGGGCGTCAGGGACATCCTGATCATTTCGTCCCCGGAATATCTTGAGCGCTATGAGCGCCTGTTCGGCGACGGCGGGGAGCTGGGCCTGTCGATGTCCTACGCGCTCCAGGAGCGGCCGGAAGGCATCGCACAAGCGTTCCTCATCGGCGAGGATTTCATCGGCGACGACCAGTCGATGCTGATCCTCGGCGACAACATCTTCTTCGGCGCCGGGCTGAAGGCGCTCCTGCGCAGCGCCCGCGCGCGAACGACGGGCGCGACCGTCTTCGCGACCGTCGTCACCAATGCGCGCGACTATGGCGTCGTCGAGCTCGACGGGTCGAGCAGGGCGATCTCGCTCGAAGAGAAGCCGCAGCAGCCGCGGTCCAACCTCGCCGTGACCGGCCTTTACGCCTATGACCGCCGCGTCGTCGATTTTGCGAAGAAGCTGAAGCCGTCGGCGCGCGGCGAGCTCGAGATCACCGACCTGAACCGCGTCTATATGGAGCTCGGCGAGCTGCATGTAGAACAGCTCGGGCGCGGCTACGCCTGGCTCGACACCGGCACCCACGACAGCCTGCTCGAAGCGAGCGAATTCGTGCGCACGCTGCAGAAGCGGCAGGGCGTGCAGATCGCCTGTCTCGAGGAGATCGCCTATCTGGAAGGCTTCATCGACCGCGAACAGCTCCGCGCCCGCGGACGGCTTTTCAGCAAGACGGCCTATGGTCAGGCGCTGCTGGCGCTGGCGGACGGACCATGACGCGAGCCCCGCAAAGCTGACGCCGGTTTCGCCCTAGCAGAGGGCAAGCGCCGATTCCGCCGCTCAAAACAAAAACCCGGGCGCGGGGGCCCGGGCTTCAAGCGTTATAAGCGCTTCCGTTACGCCGCAGCGACGGCGCTTCTCCGGCGATACGCCCAGCCGAGGCCGGCGAATCCGATCAGCATCATCGCCCAGGTCGACGGCTCGGGCACGCCCGAGGCGACGTTGGTGAAGACGTAGGTCAGGTCCTCATAGTCGCGGTCGCCGCCGCCCTTGATGTCTTCGAAGCCGACATAAGTGCCTGTCGGAACGCTCGCCGGGAAAATGCCGCCCTGCGTATAGTTCGCAACATAGATGTGGTTCAGGCCGTCGGAGTTCAGCGACGGATCGGAATAGTAGGTGTTTCCGCCATCGCCGTTCGAAACGATGAAGAAGATCAGGTTGGTGCCGGCGGCGAACGAGCCGAAGTTGAAGCTGTCGCCGGGCGTCGAGGTCTGGTTGTTCAGCGTCGACATATAATCCGTGGCGCCGACCCGCAGACCGAGGATGTTGGTGTAGCTGCCGCCGTTGCTGGTGAAGTAGGCGACCACGTCGCCGCCGGTGGCTGTGAACGAATAAGTGACCGGATTCACCGTGCCGGGATCCGGATAGGGAATGACCCCGGCTTCAGCCGTCGCCGTGGCGAGCGTGAAAGCAGCGCCAGCCGCAAACGCAAGACTACGAAAATTCATATCGAGAATACCCTGGAAAGCCCTCTTTAAGCATTAACAATCCGTAACCCTGCGTCAAGCGAGGCGGCGGTCAGTTCCGGAAGCCGGTGTCGATGGCCTCGGCCAGCGGCGAGACCAGATAGCTCAGCGCGGTGCGTTCGCCGGTCGCGATCAGCACGTCGGCCGGCATGCCGGCGAGAAGGCGCGAGCGATAGGGCTCGGCGACCCCGACGGAATCGACCGTGACCACGCCGAGATAATAGGGCTGCTGGGTCTTCTCCTCGACAAGACGGTCGCGCGAAATGGAGCGCAGCGTTCCCTCGAACAGCGGCGTGCGGCGCGAATGGAAGCCCGGAAACTTGATCTCCGCCCGCTGGCCGAGCCGCACATTCTCGATGTCCTGCACCGGGAGATGGACATGGATGACAAGGCGCGCGTCGTCGGGCGCGACTTCCATCAGCGGCTCGCCCGGCTTGATCACCTGGCCGATGGTTGCGACCTTCAGATTCTGCACGGTGCCCGACACCGGGCTGCGGATGTCGAGGCGGGTCATGATGTCGCGGGCGACGGCGAATTTCTCCTGAAGCTCGGCGAGCCGCTTGCGGCAATCCGCCAGCGCGGAGGAGGCGTCCTCCTGGAATTTCTGCCGGAGTTGCGAAAGCTGCAGCCGGGCCTCGGCGGTCGCGGAGGCGAGCTTGGCCGCGTCGGCGGCGGCGCGGCCGATCACGCCTTCGAGCCGCGTCCGCTCGCGCTCCATGGTCAGCAGCCGATTGAGCGAAGCCAGGCCCTTCGCGTTCAGTTCGCGCAGGCCCACGAGTTCCTGATTGATGAAGGCAAGCTGGCGGCTGGCCGACGTCTTGTCGGCTTCGAGGCCGGCGGCCTCCGCAAGCGATTGCTCGATGCGCGCTTCCAGCAGCTTGCGCTGCACCGCCTGCGTCGCCGCCCGCTCGCGGAACTGGGTGTTCTGATCGTTGATCGCGCTGCGCACCGCGCTCGCGTCGGAGCGCAGCTCCAGCTCGACCGGATAGGCCACGGTGTCCGCCTGGTTCATTTCGGCGACGAGCCGCGCCTCCAGCGCCTGCTCGGCGATGAGCTGGCTGCGGACGATTTCGAGGCTGGATTGCGCCTGCGTCGGCGAGAGCCGGACCACGACCTGATCCTTGTCGACGCGCTGGCCTTCCGAGACGGCGATGGTCGCGACCGTGCCGCCTTCCAGATGCTGGATCGACTTGCGCGCGTCCTCGACCACAACGGAGCCGGTGGCGACCACGGCGCGGTCGAGCGGCGCGACCGCCGCCCAGCCGCCCATCACCCCGAATGTGAGGATGATCAGCGCATAGCCGATGCGCGCGGGATGGCGCCAGGGAGAGGGGCCCGGGTCGACCGCGGGAGTGGAAGTCGGAGCGACGGAATCGGTCATGCGGCGATCGCGGGAAGCGTGGGCGTGATTTTAGCGAGCACCTCGTCGCGCTCGCCGAACAGGCGCGGCCGCCCCTCGGCCAGCACTAGCACCTTGTCGACGCCGGCCAGCATGCTCGGCCGGTGGGTGATGACGACGATGGTGGTTCCCGCATTGCGGAAGCGGCGCATGGCGGCCAGCAGGGAGGCTTCTCCCTCGGCGTCGAGATTGGCGTTCGGCTCGTCCAGCACCACCAGCGCCGGCATGCCGAAAAAGGCGCGCGCGAGCCCGATGCGCTGACGCTGGCCGCCGGAGAGCGCCGCCCCGCCCTCGCCGATCTGGGTGTTGTAGCCTTCGGGCAGACGCTGGATCATGTCGTGGCAGCCGGCGAGCCGGGCGATCTCGATGATCGCCGCGTCGTCGGCGTCGGGGCGGAAGCGGGCGATGTTCTGCGCCACGCTGCCGGCGAACAGCTCGACGTCCTGTGGCAGATAGCCGATGTGATCCCCGAGCGCCTCGGGGTCCCAATGCTTCAGTTCGGCGCCGTCCAGCCTGAGCGCGCCGGCGACCGGGCTCCAGACGCCGCACAATACGCGCGCCAGGCACGACTTGCCGGCCGAACTCGGCCCGACCACGCCGAGGCTTTCCCCGGCCTCCAAGGTGAATGTCACGCCCTGAAGCACGATCTGGCGGCCGCCCGGCGGCGCGATCGCGACCTGTTCGAGTTCGAGCCGGCCCTGAGGGCGGGGCAGGGCGACGCGCGCCGGCTCGGCGCCGTAAGCGTCGAGCAGGCCCGACAGCCTGCGATAGGCGCCGCGCGCATTCGTGAAATGTTTCCAATGGCCTATGATAACTTCAACCGGCGCCAGCATGCGGCCGATGATGATCGAGGCGGCGATCATGGTTCCCGGCGAGATCTCCCGCTGGATCGCCAGATAGGCGCCGAAGCCCAGAATGGCGGTCTGAAGCGCGAGGCGCACGAACTTGGTGGCGGCCGCGATCTGTCCGCCCTTCTCGCCCGCGGCGATCCCGTGCTGCAACGCGTCGTCGTGAAACCGCGCCCAGCCCGCGCGGATGGGCGCGAGCATGTTCATGGCCTGCAGCGCCTCGCCATTGCGCAGGCCGGCTTCGGCGTAGGCGCTGGCGCGGGCGGAGGCCTGGTTGGCCGCGCGCAGGCTCGCCGTCGTCCGCATTTCGCTCAGCAGCGTCAGGCCGACGAGGAGGCACGCGGCGACGATGCCGAGAACGCCGAACCAGGGATGCATCATGAAGCAGACGCCGATGAAAAGCGGCGTCCAGCGCGCATCGGCGATGGCTGTCAGGCCGGGCCCCGCGACGAGGTCGCGCAGGGTGTCGACGTCGCGCAGGGTCTGGCCGCGATCGACTCCGGGCTGGGCGAGCTGGCTGCGGTGGAGCGCGGTGAAGACTTTTCGGCCGACCGACTTGTCGAAGGCGACGGAGGCGCGCGACATGATGCGTCCGCGCAGCATTTCAAGCGCGGCGTAGATCGCGATCAGATAGAGCGCGATCACGGTCAGGCCGATGAGCGTCGTCGAATTGCGGCTCGGAATGACGCGATCATAGATCTGCAGCATGTAGAGCGGGCTGACGAACAGCAGGAGGTTGATGAAAAATCCGAACGCGAACGCGGTGCGCGCGGCGGGAAAAATCGTCATCAGCGCCTTGTTCAGAGGCGCGCCCCGATCGAATTTCGCAAACGGCTTCATCCGCGCCCCATGGTCCGACGGACGCGACGCTCCCACAGAGTGGTTAAGAAAAATCGGGAAAAGCGGCTTATCCCGATGCGATGGCGTGGAGAACGTCGCGCTTGACGAAACACGCCGCGTTTATGGTTAACATCTCGAATGCTTTGCGTTGGACGCTGGAAAGGGTATGCGGTGCCGAGAGCCTGCGAGCGATTGGACGCCGGCGGGAGATATTGATGGCGGATGACTATTACACCCATGTGCGTCGGGAGATTACGCCGCTGCTGCCAGCCTCTCTTGGCAGCGTGCTCGATGTCGGCTGCGGTTCAGGAGCGACCCTTCGCTGGCTGAAAGAATCCCATCCGGAGATCAAGACGACGGGCGTCGAATACAATCCGGCGATGCGGGAGGCGCTCACACGCAATGTCGATCATGCTCACATCGGCGCCATAGCCGATGTGATGCCCGAGCTTTCGACTTACGATACGATTTTTTGTCTTGATGTGCTCGAGCATGTGCCGGACAGCGACGCGGCGCTGGCCGGGCTCGCGGCGAAACTCAATCCCGGCGGCGCATTCATCATCTCGCTGCCCAACATCGCCCATTATTCAGTATCGCTGCCGTTGCTCCTGCGACGACGTTTTCCATATGCGGACGCCGGCATTCTCGATCGCACCCATCTCCGCTTTTTTGTCGAGGAGTCGATCGTCGCATTCGTCAACGGCGCCGGGCTTCGCATTGACGAGGGGCGTTTGAGCGGCCTGCAGGGACCGCGCACGAAATTATTGAACGCAGCTTCGCTTGGGCTGCTGCGGCGCTATTTCACGAAACAATACATTTTCCGTGCGCAAAACCGCCCAGCCGCCGGTAGACAAATAGTTATTGTGCTCGCGGCGAGAAGAATGTCAGGCCTCGAGGGTTGGCGTCGGACCGAGCCGAGCGAGGGCGTCCAATGTCCGCGCATCGTCAGCAGGCGCGAGAAAAGCTTGTTTGACCTCTCGCAAATCATGTGGCGATCGCTCCCACCATCGCGAACGCAGAATCGCTTCCTGAACTTTCTCACTGAAACGGAAACGCAGAATGCGCGCTGGTGCGCCGACCACGATTGCAAAGTCCGGCACATCGCGTGTCACGACTGCTCCCGCACCTACAGCGGCGCCCACTCCAACTCGCGAGCAGGTGGCGACTATGACAACAAGGGAGCCCACCCAGGCGTCTGGGGCAATATTCAAAGCGGGTCGCGCAATCTCCCACTGATCTGTGAATCCCTGTCCGGGTTCGTAAAATATACGCGACATCCCGATCCGGTCTGTAGGATGATTGTTTCCCCAACGGGCGTCGCGCGAGACAGAGGCGTAGCGGCCGACAGTCAGACCCGGTTCCGCCGCTCCCGGCTCGTGAAACGCGCCATAGGAGAACGCCTCCGCCTTTACGCCGTAGCGCCGCCACAAAATGCGGCGCAAAGTGCGGCTGCGCATATCCCCGCCCTCCAGTCGGCGGGCGAGGCGCGCGAGAAAGCGCGGGTTAAGTTGAGAACCCAGATGATCATAAAGCCGCCGCAGGAAAGGCGATTCGATCAGGTCAGGGTCGGCTAGGAAGGAGGAATCGGACATGATAGCCAACGG
>ERZ778027.4352-NODE-4352-length-12255-cov-11.538852_pt1 | contig 12255 bp, 13 predicted proteins | sample MGYA00375757_ERZ778027 | MGnify/ENA primary metagenome ERZ778027 (study PRJEB29350, sample SAMN05389817) | bioreactor metagenome | isolation source: Ammonium sulfate bioreactor | place: South Africa: University of Cape Town | collected 2014-02-18 ... | reverse complement strand
AGACATTTCAGACTAGTCATGTTGCCCGTCATCCCTTATTTTTCGTTTACTTGGGGCAGTAGTTTTAGCTGTAATATAACCGAAAATAAAATAACCGAGAACAAGACCCAAAATAAGTGCAGTAAACGCACCTGTTTCATAGGTCATAGCAATTAACATCATCCAATATGCAAGCACCATATTTACTCCATAGATTATTGATAAATAAAGTTGATTTAATAATATTGACGAACTTCGTTTGGAGTAATCAATTACTCGTTGACGAAGATAAGCCAATGCACCATTCAATATACCCATTGCTAATACTCCAATGATCATAAATGCATATCTCGTATCCGTATTAACATCCCAGCCACGAAATAAAAACAAAATACAATTCTCTTTACTTTTAGCAACTTGAAAGCCATTTTGCATAACCGAACACATCGACATATTCATATTAATTTTGTTTGTCCAAGTCCAATGGTTAAAAATGTTTTCTTTCAAACCTTTTATACGCTTTTTAAATCGTTGACTCATCATTGATAACACCTGATAAAAAAATGTATCCAGTACTGTTAGGAAGATGTCATTATAAGACGACATATTCCTTGGCATCTCTCTCTCTCCCTTCTCTCGTCGTTTCTGTTGTTGTGCTTTTGTAAACGTATATATACATATGGGCAAAGGAATTAAATAAAGTTAGTTCAAATAAGTTCCATCTTAAGTTGGACTTCTCCTTTCCTTCTCTCCTCCCTTCTACATAAAGTTCCTAACAAGTACATTTTAAAGGTCAAATACAAAGTACAAAATAAAAAGATTGATTAAGATTTTTATCAATATAAATCGGATTATAGTCGAAATGAGAGACATTATTTTGCAAGCAATGAATAAGAAACTTCATCTTGTAGGTGGATATTTGTCTCCACAAGAAATTAGACGATGCAATGCACTTGAAGTTGCATGTACTACTTGAAGAGTATACCGGGTGTAGCAAAAGTTTTGCAACATGTCTTATTTCATCTATATCTAGGTTCAAGTAAACGGCACAATACTGAGTTTGTACTCTCAAAAGATGAAGCATGGAAAACTGTACAAATAGTATGAATAGATCCATCAATCGGCAGGCTGAGAAGATTTTCTCACAGCTGATAGGAACAACCTCTAAAGCAGCGCCGTGTCCCATTCTAGTCAAAGAAATACAAGTATATAAAAGACGTTTCTGTTTTTCTTTACAATTTTGTACGTGCAGTTCGAGTAGAGCTTTCGATAGTGCGGCTTTCTGGAAAAATTCACCGCATCATTATTGCCTAACGCCAAGATAAATGTAAAGCAAGGAAAATCATACAAAAGATAAGAAAACAGAGTAATTGTATTGACTGTCTTCTCTCAGACTTATTGACAGTTGAATCATGCATTAATATGAATTTATTTCAATTTATTTTGTAGCTCTTTTGAAGACGAATCTTTTAAAATATGAATTGACACTCAATCACTTTTGAAAGTAAAATCAGAATTGGACCACTTTCTCAAGCTGAAATATAGACAAAATAGAAAAGTGTTGCAAAACTTTCGCCACACCTGGTATACAATTGATTTAATCTTATAAGTAGACTTCGTCAAGTAAACTGGTATCAAGGCTACTATACGATCGTAACAGTCATAAGAACAAGTATTAGTCTAACGATTTACGAGGAAATAATATTTAGTTATTTTGAAGAAAAAAAAAGACTTACAAAACGAAACAAACTCTTCTCTGCATGATTTTACTGTTTTATCACAGATAGATTCTTTAATTCGAATCAAGGTTATAAAATCAATTGTACAAATATTGACATCGAAGATAAATTCTCAACGACGAAATTATGACTCATATATGCGTAAACGTGTCACTACGCATAAAAGCGTTCTGCTATTTATTTTTTTTCTTCATAAAAATAAAGTGTAAAATGGGTGAAAAATTAGCTAAATTTATGAGATATAATTCGGATATTCCAGTGATGTCTTGGCCGATTGATGAATCACGTCTTGAGGCTGTTTCAAATTCGCCATTCGGTCGAATTCTTGATGAGATTCTTGTGCAAATATTTCGATATCTGCTATTTAAAATGATTGCTGACTGTGATGAAATATGGAAATATAAATCCAATACATCGGCAAAACTACTTTCGAAATCCTACAAACAAATGTACGTGAAATGGATATCAAAAAAAGTTGACCGACAGAAAAAACTCCTTTCTAATTGGAAAACATTTCGTTATCACGGCAGAACGGCATGTATTGTATATAGGCCTCCTGAATATCCAAATCGACCATTTCGTATGCATGAATTTGAACCTATTGCTGGATTTCAACAGCATCCAAATTCAACAAGAGATTTGTAAAAGTATATTTTCTCGTAAAACTAATTTTGTCTATCGTATTTAGAACGATCAACTTTTCAGTTGATATCGATCAATCAGCACGTCAGATGATTAGATTATTAGAAAAAGTAACTGGTTCTCAACAACAATGGGACCAATCAATCATCATCAAACAAATGATTCAACGATACTATCGTTTTATGCAATTAAAAGCTTCGCAACCGCCTGATACACTTCTCATTCCAACGATTGATATCGAAATTATTTGGCAAACTCATCTTCTTCGACCGGAAATGTATCGACAAGATTGTCTTCGTTTATTTCGACGTGTTATTGATCATTCATTGAGTTTAAAAGATGACATTGGAAAATATTTCAAACAACAAGCATTTATTGACACATATCAATTGTATAAACAGAAATTTGGAGAAGAATATTGTGTATTACCAACGAGTAATGAGAAAAATGACGAAATTGATGATTCATATTCATATTGGGATAAAACATCGTACGAATTTTCATCAATATTACCAACAGATTATGAAAATCCATTTTCATTTACTGAAGCTGATGTTATTCTTGATCTCAAATGGTTCGATCAATGTAAAATATACATGTCGAATGCATTCGATAAAATCGCAAAACATGTTGGATATTTACCTAAACCGACAGGAATCGATCTCGGTCAAGGTGCATTAAATCGTTTGAAGAAGTCCTATGAACGATTTCTCTATATGGCTACGAAATATTCGATCAAAGATGGAAATGGTTTCATTCCTCCGACATATGCTGTAAGAATTCAATGTTTCACGTGTAAACAAATACTTGTATTAATTATTTAGATTGATATTATCTGGCATTTACATATGCAAGAACCATTGAAATACGAAGCTGATTGTCTTCGTTTAGTTGGTTATGTGATTTATCATGATCCATGGCCTGTAATTCAAGAAGAAAATATGACGCAAACATGCGATCAAATTGATCGAATTTGGAAAGATGAATTTCAATGTGAACTCGAAACGGATCATCTTATGAATACTCAACACCCTATTTATTTGTAACGCAAAAAAAATTCAAATTTTTCAACTAGTTGTTTGACAGCATGGTGCTGTTTTGAATTGAGTTTCATATGCAGAATATCTTTGCAAAGGAGAAGATTGAACGAGACCCAAAATAAGTGCAGTAAACGCATCTGTTTCGTAGGTCATAACAATTAACATCATCCAATATGCAAGCATCATATTTACTCCATAGATTATTGATAAATAAAGCTGATTTAATAATATTGATGAAGATAAGCCAATGCACCATTCAATATATCCATTGCTAATACTCCAATGATCATAAATGCAAATTTCGTGTCCGTATTAACATGCGAAATTCTTATCTATCCAAACCCATTATGGGAAAATTTTTTACCCATTGTGCCACAATAATTTCACAAAGATAAGAATTCGTATATAAATAAGCAAAGATTTTCTTTGTTCACACTGTCTCCCTTTTTTTTCTATTTCAATATGATACCATTAGCAACTTCTGCACTCGAATTAAAAAGACGAATAGCTAGCGATGTTATCCCTACTTGGCTTGTCGGTCTACTTGCTGGTTTCCAAGTAGTCCTTTGGCTTCTTATTATAATACTCGAATCAGTTAGTGTGTACTACAGTGCAACTTACGGTACAGTCTATGCCGGTTTTTGGTGTTCTACTATCTTTTTTACAACATGGATATCAATGTTTTGTTTTTGTAAGGTTTCTTTTTTTTCTTATGATATTTATTAGTATTGTTTCGATGATCGTTAGTATGTTGTGAAAAAACCAATTGTTGTGGAATCTATTTAATTGTAATCAATACAATCGCTCTGTTATTCTCGATTATTCTTGTCTCATTCACAGCCATATTCGTCGCGGATCCTTGTGAGTGTTATCTTCCTTACTGTAACACGTTTTCATGGGAGACATGTGATGATAGATTTACTCAACCAAAACGAAAACTACCGTATTTAAAAGGTCTTCTTGCCTGTAGCATAATCATGCTTGTTACTAATCTTATTTATGTTGTTACATATATTGCTATTTCTATCTGGTTGTGTAAACGAGCTAATACTGAGTTGGATAGTATGAATGCAATGTATCAAAATCAATCGGGAAATATTGGATTTACATCTCAACAACAACAACAACAACAACAACAACCACTACAGCAACAACCACTACAGCAACAATTCATACCATATCCGATGAATTATCCTCCACAAATGGTTCAACAACAGTATGCACCTTATCTGATAAATGGTGGCTATTGTCAACCTCAACTTCAACCTCAACCTCCATTGTTACATCAGCCAACACCTCAAAAGGGCAATGTTGAAGATGAACGACTATAACTAATAACATAAACATTCTTTTTTCTTGTTCTTATTGCATGTTTCACTTGAAACATATTTTTCGCCCAACAATAAAAAATAACCACCCGATGAAGCATTCGTATGAATAATAGTCAATGAAGCGAAAAGCTACCTATTTATATGCTTAGAAATGTGTTGAATATTTTCATTTTTCGTATAAAAAACATCAATAATGAGTAAGTTATAGCTAATGCATATAAACAGTGACTTTTACTTTTGAAATTTGATTCACAGGTTTTATCAATAATACTTTGGAAAAAAAGACCGGTCTTGATCTTAATCATGATGGATTCGTTGGTGGAGTAACGAGTGCTGAAAAACAATATGGCGCTGATTTCAACGGTGATGGATATGTGGGAGGCGAAGGTAAATATTTTATTTACTTTCATATCTGATGATTATTGTTTATCATTAACGTAGGTATTCAAAGTAAAATCGAAAGGGCAACTCGTGTTGATATCAACAACGATGGTGTTATTGGTCGTCCACTCGATACTTATCCAAATGGTGGTTATGGTGGTACTTATTAATTTTATTCATGCTCATCAAATTCTATAAAATAAACAAGCCTTTTTTTTCTTTATACTCATACATAAATACGAATAAACATCAAAATATTCACTATATACCATTGTACCTCAATTTAATTATTAATAATTACAAACAAGATTTTGATAAAGATGGAAATTTGTATCTTAGAAGTGTATCGGTATTATATAACATCTATGAGAGCAAAAAAAGAAAAGGTAATTTTTCTATGCGTAGAATTGTAAGTTCTGACGTCAATTCTTTACTTTTGTCGTCATATCTTCAAGAAAGATAAAAACATTCTCATACTGGAAAAGAAAGAAAAATGTATATATACTATAGACTTTTGAGGATTTTATCGCACACATGACAACAGCAAAGAAAAAACAAAATTACACCAATTGGTTGGAGACACAATGCGCAGAAATTTTAACGTGGGCAGGCTACGAGCCTCATACTACATTTCATCGTTATCGCTATCCACTCATTGGTAATCATCAGGCATGGATACGTCTGGAAGATCGTCTAAATTTTCAACGAAAAGGTCGAACACCTAATGCTAATGACGAGTTCGATCAAGACAAAAAGCACGTACTCGACATTATCATCTATTCCAGTCGTGATAGGAGCAAAATCAAATTAGTTAAAACTAATATGCATACTGTAGTACTTTGGCATAATTCGTCTTGTGCTTTGACGCCTAGTGATGAACAGGAATGGATTAGTAAACTCGAACCTATTGATGGATCAATCGCAAGTATCGATTTTGAACAAACAATGGATGATACAGCGATCGATTTACAACCTGCAATATCAATAATGGAGGATAGTTGTAATATGAACGCAGCGATTATAAGTTCGGAGCTTCCACCAGTTTCTAAATCTAAAACTAAACGTCAAAAAGTAAAATTATTTGGAAATAGTTCAAATGACGAACCCAAAATAGTAGACCAATTAAGCATACTTTTTGGTGGTGAGAATGGTTTATCAGATATTATTTCTCTGTATCAAGAAGATTACGTTAAAAGAATAATGATAGAATCTGGTGCCATTATTTACAATCGAGAACTTCTTCCAAGTGATCCTCCGGATGGCTATTATTTATGCGATGCAAAATGTCTCAGTAATCTTAAACAAGGCTTTCGTGATGCAACTCAAATATTTGCAACACAAGATATTTTCGATGCCTCCGACAAAGAAACCTACATTCTTCTTGTAGTCGAAGCAAAAATTTCCATGAGTTCCCTTCAAGGTGTATTTCTCAATAAAAATAATTACTATATTTCTAATATTAAACCAGAGCATATTCGTCATTTAATCATTGTGGATGGTAGAACTGAATCACATGGTTGGATGTTTTTTCTTAATCTTGTTAATATCGGTTCGCCCGATCGTTGCACTTTTATTAAAGAAGCTACTTATGAAATTATTTGTGAAATTGCACAAAAATTAAAATCAAATCTAACGCACGTTGTGCATTTGCCACACTTTTCTTCGGAGACACTTCGTCAAGAGCCATTAACAGAAGCAGGCATGAAACTTCTTCAAGAACTCCATAACGCTCGTGAACATATTAAGACTTGTTCGAAGAAAACAATGAAAAGTATCCTATATAAACGCATTTTTCGGTATCTGGATATTTACATGTCAAAAAATCCTGTGAAAGAACCACCATCAAAAATCTATGACAAAATTTTACTTGATTCAGCTACTAAAAACAACGATATATTATTGAATATTCTCGAAAAACAGGTGTTAAATTTTGGTTACGAAGCATACAAAAAAACAAAAGAATGTAACAATTCGTCAAATATTCAAATGTCGAAATGGTTTTGTCAACACGCTGAGAACGTACTCATTGAACGGCAAAATAAAATTAAAAAAAACGATCAAATTTAAACAACAACAAGATAAATATAGATTCTATAGAAGCAAACATTACTATGGCTGAAGAATCTGTAGGTCCGATTAGTATTGAATGTGACGAAATCGCCTTAATTATGGACAACTAGAGAATAACATTTATAGATCTTTTTTTGCTTAGGTTATTTTCATTTAATGTCTTTTTGTCTTCAGTAAAAGAGGGGCTTAGCTATTTTTGTCATGCTTATATATTAAAAATAATAAATCAAAAAAAAAGTTGACATGGATTACGTGCATGCGCCAACTTTCTATTTAGACTGTCAAGTACATGATAAATTTTTGTTTTCTCGATCAAGTTCATTTGAGTTCCATTGCAATGAGTAGTAATATATCGACGACGACGACTATCGATTCAGCAGTAGCAAGTATGTTGGCTGCTCAAAATGGAATACAACGAATTGGTCAACCAATTCTATTTGCATTTGGTATGATCGGTTGTATATTGAACATAGCAATTTTTCTTCGTCCTTCAATGCGATCAAATTCATGTGCAATCTATTTTCATGCGAGTTCATGGGCAAATCTATTTTGTTTAACATGGGGTCTACTCATTAGTATGTTTCTTGTTTTCATAAAGAACAATCCATTACCATACAATGCAGCCTATTGTAAAATTCGATTTTACATTCTAACTGCTTCTCAATTGTCGAGTCGAGCATGTGTTGTCTTGGCATGTCTCGATCGTTTTCTATTATGTTCGCAATCAGTTCGACAACGATCATTTTGTCGATCGACTGTCGCCATTCGAGTTACTTTGTTAACTATATGTTTTTGTGCTTGTTTATCAATCTATGCATTGATCGTTTATGATATATTTCCATTGAAACGTCAATGTACAACGAGTTCAGCAGCAGGAAAAATACTCGATACAATCGTTTTGTTTGTTTTCAATTTCGGTATTCCCGCAATACTAATGAGTACATTGACTGGATCACTGATATGGCGATTGAGAAAAAATTTCAAACGAATGGGAAATCAACGAGTAGAAATCTTTTGCTTACAATGAAACGAATGAATTTTCTACTGAAATTTTCAGGTTCAAGTACGAAATCGAGATGTTCAACTAGCAACTATGCTCATCGGACAAGTGGTTTTGTATATTGTCACAGCACTTCCATTTGTCATTAACATGGCATATACAACAGCAACACAATATGTTCCACCAGCAAGTAAATCTCGATATCGTCTTGCTGCAGAATATTTATCCTTGACAGCAACCGGTAGTTTTGGTACTTATCTATTTAATGCAGTGAGTTATCGAAAATTGTTTGATTTTTATTCTCATATATTCTTCGATAGCTATCGTTTTATGTATATACATTAACTGCGCCAATATTTCGTCGTGAATTAATCGCCTTGCTTACTCCTCGACGATGGAAAAGCAATGCACAGCAAATAGAACAACAACAACGACAAATGACAAACACGAATCGAATCAATCCATCATATCATAACTAATATTTGCCTTTCCACGTTTATTCTGAGACAAAGAAAAAGAAAAACAGATTTATTTAGATTTCTTATAAGTGCCACTCATAGTAAATGATGGAGGAACTTTTAGTTCTCCATGTTCATAGAAGGACGGTGGCTGAAAATACCGAACAGAACCAAGTTTTTTCGTTAAAATTTTAATTGCGAACGGAACAAAATTCTGTGTTTGCAAAAGAGCTTCTTTGATTTCTTCATCCGTAAATCCTTGCATAACATCACCGTATGTAAATCTTCGTTTGCACAGATTTGTATAACGTTCTTCATTGAGTTCAGTAGCACGTGGTATTTTTGCTACAATACTATCTATGTCTTCATTATGTTTGATGAATGCTTTTCGTTTCCATCGTAGTGCAGCTTGAACAACATCGAGCGCACGACAACTTCGAATACCTTCGTGATAAGTTATTTCCATTTTTGTCTTTTCTTTGTTCAAACAAAATGCAGTTAGAATATCGCAATTACAAATTTCAATATAATATCCATCGGGATCGGTGAAGAAATATTGAATAACACCGGTTGGCTGTTTGCCTACGGGACCTTCGAATCGATTTTCTCGAGATTTTTTTGGATCAGGCACCGAAATATTTTGACGAAACTCAACATTCATCGCACGAAGTTTGTCCAAGACAAGTTCGACATGATCTGTTTCTAAGGAAATATGTCCAACAATTAAATTGTCATCCGATGGAGGGACTGGAATGCCTTTAATAAGATGAAGTTCGATATTACCCATAGTTAACCAAGCTCCATGTCGATCGAAATTTGGTCGACGAATTTGTTGTAAACCTAAGATGTCAACATAGAAATGCAATGATCGACCGACATCTGAAACGATGATAGCGATATGATTTGCTTTCACAATAAGATCGCCAAGTCCACGTCGCTCATCTAATGGATTCCAATGAAGATCTGTCCCGTGTTCTAATACCGTAGTCATTTTTCTTTTTGAACGCTGATAGAAATGTATCAAACCATACATCGAAATTGCTCCGATGCCAAAACCAAGAGTGATTGGTAGTATGGTTGCTTTTGTTGAAGTCCATGCCATCGCGAAATCAATATGATTTTAGAAAGTAATTCTACTATCACTAATGGTATGTTGTATACGTATGACTGGTAGATAAAAATAATAGCTTTTCTTTTTCGCGAGTCCTCATGCATGACTGTGTTGATGATTTGTTTCATTTGCACTTGATGCAGTAATCAAACGATACGCATATTAAACACTTCTTTTTTCGTTCGATCGTATGCGTTATTTTGAAAAGAATGAAGGTGAAGAGAAAATATAAAAAAATATATTACATTTATTAAATCCCCTCCCATAATAAAAGGCCCCGGGACCTTCTATTTTTTTCGCAAATTTCAATATAATATTCATCGCATGAAGTTTAAAGAAAATTTATGATATCTCAAAAATCTTTGAAGAATGCCGTAAAATCTGGATGATTAATCAGTATACATCGACAACTAGACACATTGATCGTTCTAGTTAAGTAAACGAGACACTGCATTGGTCATACAGTGTGCCCCACCGTGTCCTTCAATAAGACCTTTCTGAGGAAATGTTTCTACGTGACATGGATGTTGTCTATTGTGCAGCATTTGACTAACAACACCTTTGATCGGATCATCACCTGCATACGTAATAACATTTTGATCGCTTATACAGAGCATATTTTCTCGACATTCAGATATTTCAGCTATTGAAGTTTTTTCATCGGCAGCATCGTAGAAATGTAAATCAGGATCACATAAAAGATGTCGTAATGCCATTTGAATATCATGTCCATGACAAAGCCATTCGGTTTTTGCGCTATTTTTTGATTGTCGTGGTGTTTGCACAGTATAAACAGGTAGTCGATCAGCCAAATATTGATGAAGAGCGAATGAATGATGACCAGTCGAACTCAAGACAATATCCAAATGCATATAATCACGAGTTTTTGGTAATTCAATAGCAATTACTTGACGAAACAATCCAGTTCGTTCGATTGCCTCGATACCAGCACGATTCGTTCGTTCACCATTGCCAATTAGAAGTTTGCCTCGACCTAAATACGCAACATCACCACCTTCAACAGTTGCTGTTGAATCTGCATGTGTTTCCCAATCGATAATATGTATACCGATCATGGAGAGTTGTGAATGATGAGTATGATAAGTAAAAATTACACGCATAATAAGTGGTTCGTTGGATCGAGCAGGTTTAGCCATACGCCATATGAAAATAGATTTTTCCATTATTGAAAATGAATCTCGAGTGAAGAGAAGATTTGGTAAAGGAGGTACGAGAAATTCTTCAGTTGAAGAACATGTTTGAAGAAGAATTGATGCGCTTTCACTTTCGCCGAGTTCTTCTTTGTTACAAGCAATACCTTCGATAACAGCGTGAGTCAATTGAGTAGCTGTAAAACTGAAAAGAAATTGTGTGAGAGCACTTGATGCTTCTTCGGTCAATTGTCGATGATGTACAATACCCTCGATAAGCATTTTTCTTGCTGCAGAACTTTGTTGTAATGTTTCACGAAGAACATCGAGCACATATAAGACTGTCACACCTTCCTTACGTAAAGTATTAACGAAAATATCATGTGATTTTCGAGTTTCTTCAATGTTTGGTAGTTCATCAAATAAAAGTGCATCTTTATTCTCTGCTGTCAAACGTTCAAGTTCTCTACCAGGACGATGTACTAATACTAGTTCAAGTTTACCACTTTCGGAATAGACACCAACTACTTGCTTGTGAAACATGAATGCGTATATAATCAAAGAGTAAAATATCATAAATATAAATATATATATGTAAATATTCCTTATCTTTCTCATTTTCTCTTAGTTTTTGTTTTTCGTCGTTTAAAAAGTGTATGTTAAGTGCAAATGGTATATAATTATTTTATTTACGATTTTTAAACGTATTTTCTATTGTTTTCTTTTTGTGTGATTGTCTTTAGGAACATTTTTATACAAATATTCATCGAATCAGCCACCGGGAGTTCAAACAAATTAATTGAACTGATTTAGTCGTTTTTTTTGCAGTAAATTTTCTTTAACAACAAATTGTAGCCAATAATACACATAATCTACTTTAAATGCGTCTATTTTCGATGATGATACCTTCATATAAATAGGCTTACCTTTAGATTAGAAAAATTGGAAAAACATTTGATTTGCGTCCGTTCCATAGGCGTCGCTTTGTATAATATTATTTAGGTCGCCAAATTAGTAATCATTATAACGTCTCTTTTTTTTCTCCTACATTGTCACGCCTCAAATGTGTGTCAAATAAAATTGGATTAAAACCAGATACGCGAAAAAGAGGCAGAAAAGAAATGGATACAAGTGAATAAATCTGATTTGCACTTATTTGAGCATACGTCCATTATTCTTTTTCTCTGACTTAAAATAATAAATGAAAAACTCATCAAATAAATTATTAAACCTTGATGTCCTGTTTCACAATTATTTGTACACGATTATCAATAAAACGAACGATCATTATTTTCAAGTAGTAATTCGGTTGATATTTTTATCGAATTTTGGATTTCCACCTTAATAATAATG
>ERZ778027.4349-NODE-4349-length-12273-cov-3.523408_pt1 | contig 12273 bp, 9 predicted proteins | sample MGYA00375757_ERZ778027 | MGnify/ENA primary metagenome ERZ778027 (study PRJEB29350, sample SAMN05389817) | bioreactor metagenome | isolation source: Ammonium sulfate bioreactor | place: South Africa: University of Cape Town | collected 2014-02-18 ... | reverse complement strand
GCGGCGTCGAGGCGCCTGGCCAGCCATCGCACCCCACGCGTGTCATCGGCGATACGCCGGGCGGCGATCGTCTCGCAATTGTGCGCGAGGTAGACGAGTTTCCGCGCACGATGTCGCTGGCGGAGCACGCTGCCGAGCGCCCATCCACTCATGATGCTGTCGAATACGACCGCATCCCACACCTCGGCCGCAAGTGCCTGATCCACGGCTTGCCGGCCTGCCGACGAGGCGCCGAACGACGCGAGGTTCGGCAACGGTGATGCCAGGCGACGCCAGGTCGGACGGTGATGCCGGCGATGAAGCTGCCAGCGTATGTTGGCGCAGGCGCGCGGCAGGCCGTCCTTCTCACCATGCCGATCGAGCCCGATGACGTGCAGCTTGGTTCCGCCGGTCGCCATCGACTGGATGAGGCCGCCGGAATAGATCAGCTGTCCGTTCTTCTTCGGCTCCGGATCGGCAAGCGTGAGCCACAAGCATCGCATGAGCGTTAGTCCATCAGAGGTGTCGAATCGGGATCCTGACCTGGGGCGGTTTGGCCCTGAACGACGGGCCCAGCGCCGGTCAGTGCGGCCGCGGCTGGCGCGTCGTTCGAAATGTCGGTGTGGACAGGCGGCTCACTGTGGTCGCCAAACCGTCGCGCTCCATTTCTCCCCCTCGCTTCTTCCCAAAGTGCATATCGAGTGTCATTGGCGAGATGGAGTCATAGCGAGTGCATCCGGACATGCACCGAAACAAAATTGTGATACGCCGCCTAAAGGCGAGGGAAGTGCGATCACAGGTATTCGTGCGTGTAACGACGGCGAGGTATTTCAGACCATCCGCATCGGTGCCGTGACCCGCGCCCTCCAGAGCTCGCCAAGGAGATCGGAAGGCTCGCCCGGTCCGTCGCAGTGGGCCTTGTGGGTCAAGCACCCTGCCGACCGAAGCCATCGATACCCTCTCGTCACAGCTGCAGGGCGCTCAACCCGCCGCGCCACCTCTCCAAGAAAATCGAGGGGGATCGCGCCCAGAGCGCGTTTCGCTCGACCGGAATCAGCCAAGCGGAAGGGCGTGCTCTGGATTCTATCGATTCTAAAGCAGCTTATGCCCGGGAGAGCGTGTCGGAAGCCCCACGCCCAATGCTCATGCCGGGCTCTCAAAGCGGATGTCGCCCGGACGGAGCGTGATCTTCTCGAGCACGGGGACGGCCTGTCCTTGACGGAACTCGCGGCGGAGGCCGACAGCCAAGACAGGGACAGGCGCCTCGCCCCGGCTCCAGGAAATCGAGACCGCGTTTGGCGACCTCGGCAACGAGCGGCGGCGCATCGGCGAGGACCTCGAGGACGCAAAGACCCGCCTGCGCCAGATGCGGGGCACCGATGCCGCCTCGAGCGCAATCACCAACACGCGCGGCCATCAGTTTGCCCCGGTTCCATTTCATACAACGGATGTTCCACGCTATACTTCAAAGGTTGAGGGGAGTTCGCATGGTGTTTTCCAGGCGGTCCTTGACCTTAAACAACGCGATCGAAGCCGACGCGCGGGACCGCCATTGGCGGTGCCGTTTTGAGCGGTAGCCGGGATCATCAGCGATGTCGATCGACATTGCTCGCTGGCTCCGCGAACTAGGACTCGAGCGGTACGTCTCGGCGTTTATCGCCAATGATGTAGATTCCGAAATACTACTCAAGATTACCGTTGAAGATCTTGTTGGCCTCGGCGTTACGTCGATTGGCCATCGGCGAAAGTTGCTGACCGCAATCGCAGCATTGAGGGACGGCGGTGACTCAGCTGTACCATGCCTGTCCGCCGAGCCCGTGCGGCAAGGCGAAGACGGCAGCCGCCTTTCAAGCTCCGCCGAACGTCGGCAGCTAACTGTCGTGTTTTGCGATCTTGTCGGATCAACTGCACTGGCGTCCATGCTCGACCCGGAGGATCTGCGGGAGATCCTTGAGGCTTATCGCGCCGCTGCTGCCGGTGCCGTTGCTGAGTGCGGCGGCTATGTGGCCAAGTATATGGGTGATGGAATTCTCGCGTATTTTGGCTATCCGCAGGCACATGAGCATGACGCTGAGCAGGCAATACGGGCGGGACTTGCACTAGTCCGCCGAGTGGGGCGACTTCAGAACAATGGGACCGCGTTGGCGAGCCGGGTCGGCATTGCCACTGGCCTCGTTGTCGTTGGCGATCTTATCGGATCAGGGGAAGCGCAGGAGCGCGGGGTTGTCGGCGAGACACCAAACCTCGCAGCCCGTCTCCAAGAGATGGCATCCGCCAACGCGGTACTGATCGCAGAGAGTACGCGGCGGCTGGTTGGCGATCTGTTCGATTACCGCGATCTCGGCGCTATCGCACTCAAGGGACTGACCGAAAAGGTAGTGGCCTTCGAGGTAATCGGCGAGAGCATGATCGAAAGCCGCTTCGAGGCGCTCCGTTCGGCAATGATGAGTCCGCTCATCGGGCGTGACGAGGAAGTCCAATTGCTGATGCGACGGTGGACCCAGGCCAAGCGCGGCGAGGGTCAGATCGTGCTGGTTTCTGGAGAAGCCGGCATTGGCAAGTCTCGCATTGCCGTGGCGCTGCAGGAGCGGCTCCAAGTCGAGCGGCCTATCAGGCTGCGCTATTTCTGCTCGCCGAACCGACGCGACAGCGTTCTCTTCCCTATTATTGCCCAGCTCGAACGCGCGGCCGGCTTTACACGCGATGACACGCCCTCAGAGAAGTGCGACAAGCTGGCGGCCCTACTGTCTCAGCCGGGCAATGGCATCTCGGACCTCGAGGCCGCTTTCGTCGACCTTCTGGCGCTGCCGGCGAGCGATCGCTATCCGCCATTGCCCAGTGATCCTCGAGAAAGGCGCGAGAGGATCTTCTCGGCGCTTGTCCGCCAGCTGGAGGATCTGTCGCGTCAACGGCCTGTGCTCCTGCTGTTCGAGGACGCGCACTGGAGTGATTCCACCTCGCTCGATCTGCTGGATCGGTTCGCCGAGCGCATACGCAAGCTGCGTGTCCTCATGATTGTGACATTCCGTCCGGAATTCGAGCCGGTGTGGGCCGGCCAGGCCCAAGTGACGTCGGTGATGTTGAACCGCCTTAGCCAGCGGGAGACATTGGCATTGGCTGGAAGCGTGGCCGGCGGGAAATCGCTTCCTGACGAGATTCTTGATCGGATCATTGAACACACCGACGGCATCCCACTCTGTATCGAGGAGCTGACCAGGGCACTGCTGGAGAGCGACTTCCTCCGGGAAGAGAGCAGGCAATTCATCCTCTCCGGTCCAATGCCATCGCTTGCGGTCCCGTCGAGCCTCCACGATTCGCTGATGGCCCGACTCGATCGGCTGGGCCCCGTGAAGGAAGTTACGCAGGTCGGCGCCGCCATCGGGCGTGAATTCACTTTTGACATCCTGAAGTCGGTCACCAGCCGCCCCGACGATCGGTTGAGAGCCGAGTTGGACCAACTGATCGAAGCGGGATTGATATTCAGCCGCGGCGGTCCGCAGCAGACATCTTTCGCTTTCAAGCACGCCCTCGTACAAGACGCGGCCTATGGCACTTTGCTGCGCAGCCGGCGCCAGGAGCTTCATGCCAAGATCGCGAATGCGCTCGAAGAACTGGTCTCGCTGCACCCCAGTCAGAACAAGGCGGTCGGCGAACGCTCGGCGTTACTGGCGCATCACTGGCTCAGGGCCGAGGAGTGGGAAAGAGCCCTCAAGTACACGCTGGAGGCCGCGGAGCGGGCACGGACGCTCTTTGCTCGTCCCGAGGCGATCAACCACTACTGGCAAGCGCTTGCCCTGCTGGCGCGCCTGCCGGTCACGTCCGAACGCAGTCACATCCACTGCGACGTCCTCATGTCGATGGTCCTGCTTCCGGGCTGGCGGCGAGATGAAGGATCGCAATCCGACTTGGTTCACCATCTTGATCGGGCGATGAGGAATGCCATCGAGGCGGGAGAAACCGCGAGATTGGCCAATCTGGAGGCAATAAAGGGCGCAATTCGCGATGATAGGGCTCTCTTCGAGAGCGCGATTGCACGCGCCAAGAGTTCCGGAGACAAGTCCGCCATAGCCTTTTGCGCCCACTTCTACGGCGACAATCTCGGAGTGCATGGGCAATTCGAGGCGTCGCTCGAGCATTTCGCGCGAGCAGTCGAAATTCTCGGGACGCAGGGCGACCAATTGCGCCAGGCGCTGATCATGTCAAGCGGCGGACGCTGTTACAATGCCCGAGCCGGCAAGATCGATCAGGCTCTCTTCTTTGCCAATCGAGTGCGTGAAGCCGCGGATGCTCTCGGCAATGCCGAGCTGCGGGCGTGGTGCTCAATGAACGCAGAGCCATACTACTACCGTGGGCTGTGGTCCGAAGCCGTCCTGGCTGCCGAGGGCTCGTTGCCGGTCGCGTGGGAAATCGGCGAGTGGCCCGTGGTAATTTTCTCCTCCGCTTGGCTGTCCATGGCCTATGCGAAACTTGGACAGTCGGACAACGCCCGGAGGATTCTCGATCGTGTTTTTAATGAAGTGCCAGCGCGCATTATCAAGTCGCGGTCGATGGCCATCCCTTATGCTCAGATAGCACGTGCCCAGATCTATCTGACCGCAGGTAACCACAGTGAGGCCCTCCACACTGTTCACCAAGCGCTTACCACCGCAACGCGCTATTCTTTTCGTCTCGAAGAAGTCGCGGCCCATCGAGTTCTCGGGCAAGTCCACGAAGCGATGGGCGATCGGGCCGAGGCCGACGCCGCCTTCCGCCGCAGCCTCGAGGCCCTCGACACAATCCAATGCCCTCCCGAGCTTGCGCAATCGTTGTTAGCCTACGGCCGCTTTCGCAAGGGTGACAATGCCCAAGAAGACCGGGCATTGCTTGAGCGTGCACTTCGTCTCTTCGAAGAGATGAAGGCCACGGGATGGATAGAGGAGGCCCGCCGCGCCATGGCAACCGCATCTCCGGTTTGAAGCGGTCTCGACGCTTGTGGCGCCTTCGCCACAGTACCGCGCCGAGCTGAAGCCCTTCGGTATCGACGTCTTGGTGGTCTCCCACGATCCCGCGGCAGGAGACCGCGGGATGACTACCGCGGCCCTCACGCGGGTCGCGGGCGCGATGACCGCCGAGCAAAGTAAGCTCTATGGCAAGTCGATCAGCGCCTTCGTCAGCAACTTTGAAACCGCGCCATCGGACGAGATGGAGCTGACTGCGGTCGCGGCGCAGTTGGTCGAACTAGCCGAGCGACATCCCGCGCCGGCTCGCGCGGCGATCGGGCGCTTCACCGAACAGCAGATCGGCGCCTTTCACGAGCCGCCTGATCCTGAAGGCCGTGGAGCAGATTTTCGTGAAGTCGGCGCTCCGAATCTTCAAGGCGCTGCGTATCGACTACGGCCAGGCTGACCACCCGGTGCTGCTGGCCGTCCGGCACAATGACGAGGAAATGCCCCTGGTGGGCCGAGCACGGGCACGGCCCACCAGTTGTTCCAGGCGCTCCGAATAGCGGCCCTGGAGGAGTATCTATCCACCTCCCGTCCCCTGCCGTTCACCGTCGACGACCCGTTCGTGAATTTCGATGACGAGCGCGGCGGCGCGGTTTGAAGTCCTGGGCAATCTCGCCCGCCGGACGAAGGTGATCTTCCTGACACATCACGCGTATCCGATGGACGTGGCAGTGAAGGCCCTATCCCACGTCGGCAATTTCTTGCGCCTCTAGCGTCGATCGCATGTGCCGGATCCTGAGGGCGTTCCCGCGCTCCCAGCAGTTGAAGTCAAGAACGTCCCCTTGCTGTCATCACAGGATACTGTCACGCCCCTCTGCGGCCCGCTGCATCTTGTCGGCAATGCAAGGGCTGGAGTCTCCAGGACGCACCCTTGTCGACTCCGTGAAGCTGGGCGACCATGGACGCGGACCATCGGAGGTGGCCCGAGGCGATGGGGTTTTCATGTCCTGCGGCGTCGCGGTCGGCTTCCTCGCAGCCGCCGCCGCGATCGGCGGCCTGCTGTTTGCACTTCCCGTTCCGGAAATGAGCGCCAACTTCTGGACGACGGACGAGCCGAGATTGATGTCCACCGACATTGGAGTAAGAACGTGCTACTTCCTCCGAAGTGCTCCAGGAGGGTAGCATTTCTCTTTACGTCCACGACGAGCTTCTTGGTCACGTACCGAATCCGGGTTTCCAAGCGCGTCATGGAAAGTCCCTGCAAACGATCGACAACGATGGCCTGCGATGGAACGGCGAGGCGTCGCCCCTGAGCGAGCGGACGATCTTGGCTGTAGGCGACTCCTATACTTATGGTGAGGAGGTCAATGACGACCAGACTTGGCCGGCCTATCTGCAACGCCTGACGGGCCGTCGGGTGTTGAATGGGGGCGTAACCGGATATGGCTTCGACCAGACCGTGCTCCGTGCCGAGCAGCTGGCTGATAGACTCTCCCCCTCCACGATCATCGTGAGCTTCATTGAAGACAATCTGAGGCGAGCCGAAATGGGTACCCTGTGGTGGCGGGACAAACCCTGGTTCGCGATCGAAGGCGGCCAATTGGCTTACAAGCCGGCCGGTGAACCGTCCTGGGCGAAGCTGCCGCGCCGATTCCATTCGTACCTGGGGCACTGGTTTCACAAGCTCCCGCCACCGCAGAGAGCCCGCGCACAACTTGTTGAGAACAAGTTCGTGGAAGCTCTCCCGTCGCGCCTGCAGCACCTTCTTGGTTATTGCGTCAGGGTACATCCGGTCGGAGCCGGACTGGAAATCGCCAAATTGCTCATCAGGCGGCTGGCGGAGCTGCAGAGAACTCGCGGCATCAAAGTGGTGGTTATGGCGCAGCATCCGCCAGTGATTTGGCTTAATCAGTCGGAGGCCAGACGACTACGCCGTGCAACTCAATGCGTTCTCGACTGCGCTGCAGCCAGCGGCCTGGCCACGATTGATACCTATTCCCGGCTTGCCGTCGAACCGGCTCCACACCGTCATTACGCACACACCCACATGAACGCGCGTGGAAACTCGATGATCGCAAGCTTGGTGGCGGCCACGCTGCCTGCGCTGCTCGGTGAAACGCCGTAACAGGATGGCGACGCGCAGGCTTGCCCTGAGGGAGTGGCGGCCGCGACAACCTGCTGCGCAATCAAAGCACGCGCGCGGCGGAGGTCGGAAAGCAAGGTATGCGAACCGGCTCTTCGGAGCCTAGGCGTTCGCGACGAAGCGAGACTCGTCAGGGCAAGTCGATCAACAATATCTCTGCGTCGCTGTCCGCCTCGATTGAGAGCCTTTCCTCCGACGTTATCGCGGCGCCATCGCCTTCGCGCATTTCGGTTCCGTTGAGGCCAATGATGCCCGCGACGATTTGAACCCAATAGCCGCGGCCCCGCTGGAGGCTGCGCTCGAGGGAGACGCCCTCGTCGAGCCGCGCCAGCTCCATCGACGCATCCTGCCGCAGCGTCAACGATCCGTCTCGCCCGTCGCTGCTCGCGATGATGATCCAGCGGTTGCGCGCCTCGTCGGACGCGAAGGACTTCTGCTCGTAGGAAGGCGCGCCGCCGGTCTCGGCGGGAATAATCCATATCTGGAGCAAGTGGGTCCGCTCGTCGGGGCTGGGATTGCGCTCGCTATGGCGAATGCCCGTGCCGGCGCTCATACGCTGCACCTCGCCCGCCCGGATCACCGCGCTATTGCCGAGATCGTCACGATGCTCGACCGCGCCTTTCAAGACGATGGTCACTATCTCCATATCTCGATGAGCGTGCTCGGCCAGTCCCGCCCCGGGAACGATGCGGTCCTCGTTGAGCACCCTGAGGTCACGAAATCCCATATGCTTGGGATCGTTGTAGTCGGCGAACGAGAAGCTATGCTGGGCATCGATCTGCCCGCCCCGATGGCGACCGCGAGCGCCTCGGTCCCTGAAACGGATCATGTTCCCGTCATCCCTGGAGTTGCCGCATCAGCGTCACGAAGTCTACCACTGCGCGATGCTTTGCGGCGGTAGCTTGCGGACCGTCTGTCCGCATGAGGACTTCTACCATCGTCAAGCACTCATGTGGTCGCCATGCATTGTCGTCCTGGCGTCCTGCTCGGGAATGCCGGAAACAATTAGAAGATTGGGCTTCCGCATTATCCTGTCCATCTGGCCTTTCTTGCGGCGCGTGCCAGCATGCAATCCAGCGCCGTCCCTGTGCAGCAATGCCCGACACTCCGCCTTTCGGCCGCAGCTCGGGCGCGACCGCTGGGCCCGCCGGCCCTATAAGTCGTCAACAACAATTGGAGTAAATCCCATGACCGCTACATCGGACGGCGCCAAGCGCATCGACAAGGAGGCCTTGCTTGCGAAATACGTCGCCGAACGCGACAAGCGACTGCGCGCCGACGGCAACGCGCAGTATATTCGCCTGACCGGCCGCTTCGCCGACTACAACAGGGATCCCTATACGGCCCCGATCGAGCGCGCGCCCGTGTTCGACCATTTGCAGTTCACCTTCGTCGGCGGCGGATTCGCCGGCCTGTTGACCGGCGCGCGCCTTGCCGAGGCGGGCATACCCGGCGCGCGGATCGTCGAGAAAGGCGGCGACTTCGGCGGCACCTGGTACTGGAACCGCTACCCTGGTGCCCAATGCGATACGGCCTCCATGGTCTACATGCCCCTGCTCGAAGAGACGGGGCACCGGCCGACCGAGAAATACGCGCACGGACCGGAAATATACGAGCAGTGCCAGCGCATCGGGCGTCAGTACCGGCTCTACGAAAATGCGCTGTTCCAGACCGAGGTCACGAATCTGGAATGGGACGACTCGAAAAGGCGCTGGATCGTCTCGACCAACCGCGGCGACTGCTTCACCAGCGACTATATCGGCATGGGAATCGGGCCGCTGCATGTGCCGAAACTGCCGGGCATCCCCGGCATCGAGACCTTCAAGGGACATGCCTTCCACACGAGCCGGTGGGACTACGATTATACTGGCGGCGATCCGAAGGATGCGTCGCTCGACAGGCTCGCCGACAAGCGCGTGGCGATCATCGGCACGGGCGCAACCTCCGTGCAGGCCGTGCCCCACCTCGCGCGCTGGGCAAAGCAGCTTTACGTCGTGCAGCGAACGCCTTCCTCCGTCGACGTACGCAACAACGGGCCGATCGATCCCGACTGGTTCGCCGAGGTCGCCACGCCCGGCTGGCAGGGCCGCTGGCTGGAGAACTTCACGGACAGCCAGACGGGCGGCAAGGACGTCGAGGATTTGGTGCAGGACGGCTGGACGGAGCTTGCGCGGCGCATCCGTAAGGAATTGGCCGGCCTGCCGCGCGAAAACCGCACGCAGGCGGCGATGCTGGCGGCGTTCGAGAACGCCGACTTCGAGAAGATGAATGAAGTCCGCGCGCGGGTCGACGCCGTCGTCAGCGACAGTGAAACGGCCGGCAAACTGAAGGCCTGGTATCGCCAGCTCTGCAAGCGGCCCTGCTTCCACGATGCCTATCTCCAGGCGTTCAACACGCCCTCCGTCAAGCTGGTCGATACCGACGGCAAGGGCGTGGAGCGGATTACCGAGACCGGATTCGTCGTTGCAGGCGTCGAATACGCGGTCGACTGCATCGTCTTCGCATCCGGGTTCGAGGTGGGCACCGATTTCCGCAGCCGTTCGGGCTTCGAGGTTGTCGGGCGTGACAGCCTCACGCTGTCCGAAGCGTGGCGCGAGGGCATGAAGTCCTTGCACGGCATCCACACACACGGCTTCCCGAACGCTTTCTTCGTACAGCCGACCCAGGGCGCGAACCTGATCTCCAACATCCCGCACAACCTGACCGCCTCGGCCGGCGCCATCGCCGATGTCGTCGCCCATGCGGTCAATCGCGGGCTGCACGAGGTCGAGGTGGAACGCTCCGCGCAAGAGGCTTGGCTCGAGACGCTGCTCAAATCACCGCCGCGCTTGACCGGCGCCCCGGACTGCACCCCCGGCTACTACAACAACGAGGGCCAGGCGCCGACGCCGATCCAGCGACTCGCGGTCGGCTATCCCGCCGGGGCAAGCGCCTACTTCCGATACCTCGATGCCTGGCGCGCGTCGGGTGACTTCACGGGACTGCAGTTCCGTTGAAGGTCACGCCTGTAAATCGGCGCGCCATTCGGACACCGGCCCAACCAACACTTGCTGCATCTTGTGCTGCCGGTCGGTGCCGAGACCACGTGCCGATTAACATTTCGTAGCATGGGGGCACCTCGAACAGGCCCGGCGACCGAATGGCGCGCCGGGGCCACGCGCTACGAATGTCGCCGGGATTCGACAAAGTGGATTCCGCCTTTGGCTAGTGACCTCACAACATGCGTTGCCGAGTATCTTCTGCCGGTTGTGTAGCACCCAAGCGCTCGAACGGCTCATCAATGACGAATTCAACGCCTTGGGGGCATAAATGACGCCTGATGCAGTTTGGAAGCGGTATGCCGCCATATGGTCCCTCGCTGCCGCAGAACGGGAAATGGAGCTTGCCGTCTGCCTTGCGGGTGATGCCACCTATTGCGATCCGAACGGCCCTTTGACGGAACCCGCAGCTCTGCCGGCGTATATGGGCAGGTTTCAGGATAGCGTCCCCGGGGCGCGCCTCCATATCCGCTCGGTCCTACACCACCACGACCAGTCGCTCGCCAACTGGATTCTGCTTGGAACCGACGGAACGGCCCTCCAGGCGGGAACCAGCTTTGGTATACTCACCAAAGACGGAAGGCTCGGCGCGATCAGCGGCTTTTTCGATCCGGAAAGTCGAAATGCAGCGGCATGAGCGCGGCGTCGGCGCGAGATCTTACGTTTGACATCGCGGAGCGCATGGGTCTGCACCCGCTGCAGGGTCGCCTTGGAATAATCGAGCACGTCTTGGACACTCAAGTTTGGCGGATCTGTTTGATGTTCCTTTGATCGAGCTGGCTCCAGGCAGTGTCCGCCGTCAGCGCCGGCAGGCCGCGTACATCCGTGAGCGCCAAGCAAGCACGATCTCCCAGAGATAGACCGACCGCCCGTGTCGAAGGGCGCAGTGCCCCCTAGTGCACAGCTTGGCGCATGTCGAACTCGACCACCTCAATGCCGATTGCATCAATGAAGGAGGCGGCCTCTTCCGCCGGCATCCCCCGCTCGCTCAGCTTAGCGACGATTTCGGCCAAGTTGACAGCGGACAGCTGTCGAGTACTACCTAAGAGTGAGACGAGGATTCCCGTTAATATCAGCGGGCTAGGCATCCAGCTGAAATGAGCATTTCCGCCTAACTGTGAGACTCTTTGAGTGCGAGCTGCACCTTGTCGGGGTAGTACCCCTCCAACGCCCCGGCAGAGTCTCGCCTTTAAGCAGTACCCGACACCAATCTTGAGCGCAGCGCTCACGCGCGAAAGGGAGGGAACCCCGCAGGGCGGAGACGCGCGCAGCGTGGCTCCGTTCACGATAGCCCGGCCGCCGGCGGCGGATCGCTCGATCAGAGCCGGCTCCGAAATTGCGCGTGCGTGTCTATTCCGGCCTACTTCGTGACACCGTTCTGGGCATCGATTAGCGCCTGGCGTTGCTTGATCATCTCGATCTGCAGCGTCAGCAACTTTACCTGCGCGTCGCTCAGACTGTTCTGGTCCTGGAGCTGCTTGACCTTGACGCTCAGGATTTCGCCGGGAATGGAAGCGATCACCTTCAGCACATCCACGGGAATTGAGATCCCCGCCAGCAGCTCGCTTGGCTTGTCCACGTCGATGCCTGTCAGGACGCCGTCCGTGACGGTGAGATTGACCGTCTTCTTGACGAAGGGCGCGCGGCTATTGTCGACGACGAAAGTCCTCCCGGGATCGGCTACCATGACAGTCGTTGCACCGAGATAGGACGACACGCTGCGGAGTTTGCAACCGCCGAAGAACGCCAAGCCACTGGGCGAAGCATCGACGCCGACACTCCGCGGTGTCATCATACGAAACACGATACCCGAGTAGGCGTCGGCATTGGGCTTGTCCTGATACTCGGCCTTGATGGTGGTGTCGGCTAAGGGGTTGCCAGGTTTCGGGGGCAGCCTGATTTTCATGATCGGACCTTCGCCCGGATCTTTCCGCAAGGTCGAGGGCTTCTGCATCGCCTCCAGGATCCTGGCATTGAGGTTGGCTTTCTCTGTGTCCAACAGGACGCTCGTTTGACCCTTCTGCTTCGACTCGTCGAGCAGGACGTCGCTGAGGTTCACGTCTGTAATCACGGACATCTTCTGGAGAGCCCTTGCGCAGGCCTCTCTCCGCTGATCGTCCTCGCTCAGCTCTGGCGGTTTCGCCTTATTGGCATCCAGTGTTTGAAAGGCGGGGACGCCTTTCGCAAC